>Ga0316604_10002716_pt1 | contig 13162 bp, 12 predicted proteins | sample OWC_soil_day20_C_FD_207650 | JGI IMG/M metagenome (GOLD analysis project Ga0316604, IMG submission 207650) | Wetland soil microbial communities from Old Woman Creek delta, Ohio, United States - OWC_soil_day20_CT | ecosystem: Environmental > Terrestrial > Soil > Wetlands | place: USA: Ohio... | reverse complement strand
TCCGCATAATAAATTTACCATTATACTTTTTCGCCAATAACCAATTAAACAACGCCGAACGAGCGCCTCCAATATGAAAAGGACCCGTTGGGCTTGGTGCAAATCGCACTCGAATATCCTGCTGTAACATGCAAATTCCCCTCCAAAACGTCTTTCTATGCTAGCCATCATGTATATAGTTAGTTCCATATAATTCTAGCAGATTCTCTATCTTTATGCAAAAAAAAGCTTTTGGCACTCGTGGTCTTATACCCCAAGTGCCAACACTGCTGTTACTCCACTTTTATCACAAATAATCCATTTACCAAATCCGGGGCTATAAATGTCGTCCTTGCATTAGGAAATGCCGATACTGGCTTAGCACCATCACCTAAAATAGCCAGCCGCCAGACAATCTGGTTGTTATACCAGAGTTCACCACATGTAGTGCCATCTTCTTGGCGTACAACATTTATATTCACCATATAATCTGCAGCCAATGCTGCACTCGGCCAGACTAATGCTGTTATCATAAGTAACATACATATTCTTCTGCGCATACATATTCCTCCTAGATTTATACCCTCGCTACATAAAATCCAGATTATTTATAATATGTATCAATTCACAAATTTTATACAATTACCCCTTATTTCTACTTTATTCTTGTAAAAATACAGGAAAATATAAATGAATCGTGAATTATTTATAAGAGGTAAACTTTAGCATTTTAACAGCATTAATAGGAGGTAGTAACATGAAAACTTATGTCAGATGTAAAGCCTGCGGATTCATTATGGACGAAAACCACGTGGAAGACCTATGTCCAGCTTGTGGCTTACCAAAGACAGTCTTTGAACCGTATACGAAGAAAATTTCTCCTCGCCGCACATTTATTATTGATCAGCATCTTCATCCAATCAGTGTGCATTTTCCTCAAGTCTTTATTGCCGTCATCCTTTTCATGCTAAGTCTTTCCTTCTGGGTAGAAGATCCACTGCGGGGAGAATTTCTTATCGCTGCTAAACTTTCCATCATCGCTTTCCCCTTCTCTGTACTACTAGGCTTTATTACAGGCTTAATCGATGGAAAAATTCGCTTTAAAAAATTAAAAACACCGCTCCTAGTCCGCAAGGCAATTGTGGGTGCAGTGCTCCAGGTTTTATCCATTGCTGTCCTAGTCTTATATCTCGCTAATGGCTTTACTACAAACAGCATGTTAATCATTATTGTATTGAGCATTTTATCTACTATTTGCGGTATTTACCTAGGCCGAGCAGGTTCTACCATGTTTAACTCCATGATGCCCGGCTAAATGGCAATACGTAAGTAGAAGAAAACCTTAACGCCGTCCTAAGAAATATAAAACGAATCGAACCACAAAGACGCAAAGGACACAAAGGGTTATATTTATATTTTTTTGTGTCCTTTGTGTTTACAAATTCTCTTTTTTTTCGCCTATAAAACATACACTTCCCTACTTAGAAGAACTGCCAGCCTTTCATCAAGGCTGGCAGTTTTATATTTATTTGTTTATTATACCTGCAGGATCGATGCTACAGCATAAGCAGCAATGCCTTCTCCCTTACCTGCAAACCCTAATCCTTCTGTTGTAGTGGCTTTTACATTGATTTGCCCAATCTTAAGCCCAAGAGCAGCAGCAATATTACAATTCATTTCTGGAATATACATTGCCACTTTAGGTCTTTGGGCCACAATGGTCGCATCTAAATTATGCACAAGATAACCATGTTCAGCAATAATTTCTCCCACCCTCTTTAGCAAGAAGAGACTAGATACTCCCTTATATTGCATATCTGTATCCGGGAAATGCCTGCCAATGTCACCTAATGCTGCCGCTCCTAAAAGAGCATCTTTTATCGCATGCAGCAATACATCTGCATCAGAATGTCCATCTAATCCTAATTCGTAAGGTACCTCTACACCACCGAGTATTAACTTGCGGTTCTCCACCAATTTGTGGACATCATATCCCATACCAACGCGCATCATTTCGTTATTGTCACAACCTTTACTATCCAACATACTCTTTCGTTCCTTTAGCAATGCCTCAGCTATTGTTAAATCCTCGGGAGTTGTAACCTTTAGATTATCGTAACAGCCGCATACAATCTTAACCCTTACGCCCAGTCTCTCAACAAGAGAAGCATCATCTGTACCAACAAAGTTATCCTGCTCAGCTTGCTCATATGCTTTACGTAATAAACGAGCATCAAACCCCTGTGGTGTTTGTACTGACCACAACTTGCGACGCTCTAGCGTACCCGTAACCCAGCCATCTTCATCTACCGTTTTAATTGTATTTTTTACAGCTACAGCAACTACAGCCGCCTTATGAACAACAGAAGCTTGAATGACGTTAGTAATACATTCTTCTGTTATAAGAGGTCTGGCACCATCATGCACTAGAATTGTGTTTGTTGTGCTAGGAACTACCTTGATAGCATTTGCAATAGAATGTTGCCGTTCTCTACCACCTGCCACGACTTTCCAAGGCTTAATCCCTGCCAAATTACATAGCATCGTTTGCACTTGATCCACTTCATCAGGGGCAACGACGACTACTAAATTATCCACCTCAGAACAGGCTGAAAAAGTTAGCACACTATGTAATAATACAGGCATATCAACGAGCGGCAAAAATACTTTATTGCCTCCCCTCATCATCCTTTTTCCCTGCCCTGCAGCTGGTATAATCACTGTAACCACTATATTATCCTGCCTTTCCCATAAATACATCATCGCTTATTATATCTTATTGTTCGATTATTGTTGCCAAATAACCTCTTTTAAAGCAATAAATTACTCTCCTTATTCTATTAGAAATTCTCCATCTTGCCAAGTCATAATACTTCCATTAGCCTAGCGATAAGAAAAATACTGCGTAATTCTTAATGAATATAAAATGAACCACAAAGACGCGAAGGACACAAAGGATTTTATTTATATTTTTTGCGCACTCCTTTGTGTGCCGCGTCAGCGGCATTGTGCCTTTGTGGTTCATAAATATTTATATCATAAGAAAGTCAGAAAACCTTGCTTTACAAAAAAATGTCTCCGAGACTGTTCATCAACAGATCTCGAAGACATTTCCCGTTATTATACATGATTGCTTTAAGCGCCTTTTTCAATGCCTTTAGGCTTTGCAAAAATCATTCGTCCAGCAGCTGTTTGCAATACAGATGTTACTAATACTCCAATGGTATCCCCCATATGTTTCTTACCACTATCAACGACAATCATTGTGCCATCATCAAGATAGCCAACTCCTTGCCCAAGTTCTTTACCATCTTTTACAACATGTACAACCATTTCTTCTCCTGGCAATACTACCGGCTTAACCGAATTGGATAATTCATTAATATTCAAAACAGTTACACCTTGCAGTTCAGCAACCTTATTTAAATTATAATCGTTAGTAACCAGCTTACCTTTCATCAATTGAGCTAACTTAACAAGTTTTGCGTCCACTTCCGCAGTATCTTCAAAATCTTGTTCACTGATTTCTACATGCAACCCTAGCTCTTTCTGCATACGATTTAGGATATCTAAACCTCGGCGCCCGCGATTCCGTTTTAACGAATCAGAGGAATCAGATATATGCTGTAATTCTTCTAACACAAACATGGGAACCACAAGAACACCTTCAACAAAACCACTTTTACAAATATCAGCAATTCGACCATCAATAATAACACTGGTATCTAGGATTTTATAGCTTGGCTTCGTAATAATCTTTTCTTTCTGCCGCTCTTTTGTCTTCCAAGGAAAAACTGCCATTAACCCAATCATTTCTTCTCGTTTATGAATAGCAATATTCACTCCCAGATATCCCAAGATAATACTAATAATTCCAGGAACATAGCTACCAATAAGCGGAATGTGCATAAATGCAGAACCAATTAAATTCGAAATGATCAAACCAACAGCCAGTCCTATAGAACCGGCAATGACATCAGATACTGGCATTTTATTAAGCCTGGCTTCTACCCAATAGGTAAACTGCCATAAATATTTAATAAAAAAGGGTGCCAATACATAACCAATAATCCCACCTGCTACTCCACCAAAAACAGCTACCAAGATGGTAACGATTGTATCATCACTGCTAATAAATCCTACTTTTAAAAATTCGCCACTCACCATAGATGATAAAAAGGAACTGGTGCCTAGCCATTTTGCTGTCATCAAACCTGAAACAGCTGCTAATAACGTAATGACAAATCGCAAAATTTTGTCCAACAAACTTACACCTCCCTTACTATTTATTTATTATATAAGACTTTCTCCATTCCCACAAGTCTAGTATCACAACTAAGACCTTCTGGAAACATTATCTATTATATCCTAACATTAACAAAAAAATACGTCAGTTGCCTGGCGTATTTTCTTGCATTAACTCATCTATCCATTCTTCTATACTGCCTAAATCCTTACCACAAGCTAATACCAATTCACTTACCATAATTTTCCTAGCAGTTTCTAGCAGCCTTCGTTCACCTGCCGAAAGCTTTTTTGCATTGTCCTGAAGAATAAGATTCCGTACTACTTCAGCCACTTCATAGATGCTGCCAGTTTTTATCTTTGTTAAATTTAAATTAAATCTTTTATTCCAACTAGCCGTTTCTTGTACCGAAGTAGCCCTTAATATATCCACCACTTTGCTAATTCCGACTTCGTCAATTACTTCTCTAAGTCCAATATTTTCTACATTCTTCATAGGAATCATCACTCTCATGCCACCGTAAGGCATAGTGAGAATATAATAATCTTGCAGTTGCCCAAACACTTCATGCTTTTCAATTGCTTCAATGACACCGGCACCATGCATGGGATACACTACTTTGTCCCCTATAGCTAACATAGCATCAACTCCTATAGTAGGTAGTATATCATAAATAAAAGATATTGTCAAAATTGTATATTTTAGCATAGCATATTAATTATTGTCAAATAAAATTTTGACCTCATAATCGATTTATTGAGGATTACATCCCAATACCTCTGATTATATGCTTACTTTTGCCTGTAAAGAATATTTTGAAAATATTTATTATGTAATGATCACAGATTCAGATCTCCTAAAATTCAAATTCATGCCTGTACAAATATTGACAATCATAGAGTTAAGTTTATATAATTAACATCAAAGTGAGGTGTTTATTAATGGATGAGAAATGCTCTGATTTTCAAACCGCTGTAGATGACTATTTAATTCGTCATCGCAGTATTCTTGATATTATGACAAAATACCAAGAAGCAAGTGCCCGAGTAAATCGTGCTTTTGCCAAAACAGTTACCGAATGCGGCTGTGTCGCCGTAAATGCCACCCGCCAACAAGCACCTGCTGATATCGAATATAGTGACTTAAAGCAATTTATGTCTTCCCATTTATCAGGTGAACCTTGCGAACAATGTAAAGAAGTACTTACGAAAGAACTCGGTCATAGTTTATTTTATCTAGCTGCACTTTGCAATTTATCAGGAATTAGTCTCAATGAAGTGATGCGCAGGGAATGCAACACCGTTACTACTTTAGGATTTTTTCATCTATCCTAATCGTAAATTACAAACACTTCCTTCGAAGATAAAACCTTTAATTTTACAGTGAACACGACTATTATAGTCGTGTCTTTTTTATTCCCTGAATCAAGTCTTCTTTATTACATAAAGGACTTACCATGAGGACATGATACAACTATGATGAGGTTATTTATTACAGATAAAGAGGTGATATCATGCATTTTTTCCCAGCATTAGTTTTTCTATTTCTACTTTTTTCGACTTTTTCTCCTTGTACGCAGGCAGCTTTTTCTCCTGCTATTGATGAGCTGGAATCAGGATATAATACAATTGTCGATGAGAATGATCAAATTATTTTGCAGTCAGGATTGGTCCTTCATGTGGGTGACCGATACATTAGTGAGGATAATAAGTTGTATGAAATTACCACAATAGAGGGTTCATTAGCAAAAGCTCGTTATATAGAATCCGAACCCACTCTTTCTTTAGAAACGGAGCTTATTACCGTGCAAGGAGCAGCTGACGGCAACCAGCCAATCATTGCCATTTATCATACTCATACCGATGAATCTTATATTCCCACTGATGGTAACTCAACGGCTCCTGGCGAAGGTAGTATTATGAAAGTCGGTGATCGTTTTAGCAGCCGTCTCAAAGAACTAGGCTATCAGCCCCTTCACAGTAAAACGCTGCATGACCCTCATGATGCCAATGCTTATCAGCGCTCTAGACGTACCTTTATGAAACTGCTCGAACGCCAGCCTGCTGCCCTTTTTGATCTCCATCGTGACAGTGGACCTCTTGCATTCTATAAGACAACCATTAATGGACAAGATGCTGCTAAAATTTTATTAGTTGTGGGTCGGCAAAATCAAAATCAAGCCACTACCCTCCAATATGCAAAAAAAATAAAAGCAAATGCGGATAAAACGTACAAGGGATTAATACGAGGTATCTTTATGGCCCGTGGTAATTATAATCAAGATTTAAATCCTCGTTCTATGTTGCTAGAAATGGGAACCCAATATAATACGCGAGAAGCTGCAGAACACAGTGCTGCTTTATTTGCTGATATCCTTCCTTCCATTATTACTCCAAAGCCACTTCCTGCTTCTCCCGCACCAAAAGCAGCAGATACGACGATACCTGGTACTACTTCCTCAAATGATACAGGCAATGGTGCAAATACGAATACAGAGACTTCTGCCGGGAATGTCTCAAATATACAAGAAGCAGGTATCACGGTTAACAATATTCTATCCATTATCGGAGCTGTACTGCTTGGCATTATTGCGTATCTCTATCTTAGTACCGGCAATTGGCAAGAAGCAAAAAATAAACTATATAAATTCTATAAATATGAATTTACTAACTTTCTTGGACCACGCAAAAAAAGAAAAGATTAATTATACATCATCGAGGAGCTGTCATCATGATACACAAGCATCGATTTACGGTGTTAGCCGGAATTGTAATATTTTTGGGTCTGCTTATCTTTAGTTTTTTACATCTATTACCGTTGAACATCTTTTCGATTCACCAAAAACCGGAACCTGCACCTCAGAAAGTCTATGATTATTATTTCATTTTAGATGAAACAGATGGGCATAGTTTAATGTATGTACCTTTAGTGGTAAGCGTTGGGGATGAAATCTTAACGGAAGAAAATAAACTGTATCAAGTAGTAAAAATCGAAGAAAACCGAGCCTATGCTCGGTTTGTAAAAGATATAAATTTAGATAAGTATAAGAAAAAATAGATAATAGCATTACTATGACCTGAAGTCTTACATATTACGATCTAATAATGCTTGCTCTCGCACTCGTTTTAAACCATCCTTTATTGTTTTTGCTCTAACCTCGCCAATTCCTTCTACATCATCTAGTTCAACAATCGTAGCACTATAAATACAAGGTAATGTTTTAAAGTGAGTTACTACGTTTTCCACAATTGACATTGGCAAACGAGGAATTCGCCTTAGTACTCGAAACCCATGAGGCACCACTGGAACATCCAATATATTCGGCGTAGCTCCATAACCTAAAATGCGGCAAATGGTATAAGGCTCTAAATTTTCCTCCGGCAATACAGCCAATTGTTCTCGTACCTCTTGTACTTGGCATCCATTAAAACAATAATCCTTAAGCAATAGCTCCATATCATCCTGCTCTGCCATCAACTCTTCTAATTGCATACTTACCAGGCGACCTTCACTGCCTAATTCAATGACATGGCGCTCGATCTCCATTGCAATACGACTCACCTGCTCCACGCGAATAATAATTTCCGCCACATCTAATAATGTTACAAAATCTTCAAACTCTAAGGCACTTAAATTGGTCAAACTCCGCACTAATACTTTGCAATATTTCTCCAATGTCTGCAGCGCTTGATTGGCACGGCTTAAACTTACTGTAATATCTTTTAGGGTATACCGTAAATCACCTAGATACATGGTAATTAAATTCCGTCTTTGTGAAATAGCAATCACCAAACCTCCGGTTTGTTTGGCAACTCTTTCTGCAGTACGGTGCCTTGTACCTGTTTCTGTCGTAGGAATCCTCGAATCTGGCACCAATTGGGCATTGGCATATATAATATGTTTAAGATCAGAAGATAAAATCAACGCCCCATCCATTTTCCCCAATTCATAAAAACCAGCAGGAGTATACTCACAATTTAGTGAAAATCCACCATCTACTACATCCAATAAAGGCTGATTATTACCTACTAATACCAAGACCCCCATCTTGGCCCTTAAAATATTCTCCAAACCTTCTCGCAGCGGCGTACCAGGAACTAATTTTTTAATCGTTTTTACAAATTTTGTATCCCATAATTTATCTTGCCGCTTTTTCGTCATAGAAATACCGCCTCCATTGCTTCAATTACATTACTAACCCCAACTATTTTCAATCCTTGCTGACGTATTTTGAGTCCTGTTAAATTACCCGCTGGGATCACAAATCTTTTAAATCCCATGGTAGCGGCTTCACTGATGCGTACATCTACTCTTGACACCATACGCACTTCACCTGTTAGGCCAACCTCTCCCATAACCACCGTATGGGCATCCAACGATATGTTGCGAAAGCTGGATGCTACCGCAAGAATCACTGCTAAATCCGCAGCGGGTTCCGTTACTTTAATACCACCTACGGCGTTCACATAAGCATCCTGATTTCCTAGCATCAAACCGACTCTCTTCTCTAGCACTGCCATTAATAGAATCAGTCGATTATAGTCAAAGCCAACGGCCATACGCCTAGGCATACCAAAGCAAGTGGTGCTCACTAAAGCTTGGATCTCGATCAACAAGGGTCTAACGCCTTCCATACAGGCTAGTACTACAGATCCTGGAGCGCTTTCTGGCCTCTCAGATAGCAGCAGCCCGGAAGGATTTTTGACTTCCATAAGTCCGTCTTCCTCCATGGAAAAAATTCCGCTCTCATGGGTTGAGCCAAAACGATTCTTTATGGCGCGAAGTACACGGAAAGCATAGGTTTTCTCACCCTCAAAATACAATACAACATCTACCATATGTTCTAAAATACGGGGACCGGCAATATTCCCCTCCTTTGTTACATGACCAATAATAGCAATCGGAATACCAGTTTCTTTTGCTAAGCGCAATAATTTTCCTGTAGATTCCCGCACTTGTCCCACGCTTCCTGGAGCTGAAGGAATTTCTGGACTATACATCGTTTGAATCGAGTCAATAATCATTAAGGCAGGTTTTAGCTGATTGGCAGAAAGTGCGATTTCATCTAAATTCGTTTCTGTCATGATCAACAACTTATCACTTAATTTATTCAAACGCTCAGCTCGCATTTTGGTTTGAGCAGCCGACTCTTCACCAGAGACATATAAGACACTGCCATAAGTCTGACTTACACTACAAGCTACCTGCAGCAGCATTGTAGATTTTCCAATACCAGGATCACCACCAATCAGTATAAGGGCTCCTGGAACAATCCCTCCGCCTAGTACACGATCAAATTCTCCTACCCCCGTTGTGAGCCTAGGAACAGCAAAGTTGTCCACTTCCGTAATTGGACGCGGTTTAGCGCCATTGCTGGTACTATGACGTTTTTTCCCATCTTGCCTGCTAAATGTTTCCTCCACCATACTATTCCACGACTCGCAACCCGGACAACGTCCTAACCATTTCGGTGAATCCGCACCGCACTCTTGACAAACAAAATGAATTTTAGCTTTAGACAAATTATGCTTACCCCTTCCAAATATCTACAAAATCACAACAGCACATTGTTAAGACGTAACCGAACCACAGAGGCACAGAGACCATAGAGGAAAGACAGATAAGGAAAAAATCCCCCTCAGTGTACTCTGTGCCTCTGTGGTTCAACCATTCTTTCCTTGCTCTTTAACTACACATAAGAGCATTTTATAACATGCACTATATCGTTGCTATTATAAAATGCTCTTCGTGCTATTTCTTTTATTTTCCTGCAATAACTTACAAGATCTGTTATTTTTTCATCAATTTTACTTTTCCATCTGCATCAACATCAATTAAAACCGTGTCACCTTTGATTACTTGATGACGAAGCATTAATTCGGCGATTTCATCTTCAACTAATTTTTGAATGGCTCTTCTTAGAGGTCTTGCACCATATGCATAGTCCCGCCCCTCTTTTACCAATTCCGCCTTGGCCTTGTCGCTGCATTCTAAGTAAAGCGTATTATCCTCTAGACGCTTACCTACATCCTTTAACATAATATCCACAATGCTGGTAAGTTCTGTATCAGTCAGACTACCAAATACAATCATTTCATCAACCCGATTGATGAATTCAGGACGGAAAGTACGTTTTACTTCCTCCATTACTCTGTTCTTGGCATTCTCGGCTTCATTATTCATTTTATCATCCGCTAAGAATCCTAACATCGTATTATCTCTACGCAAATGCTTTGCCCCTACGTTAGAAGTCATAATAATGACCGTATTCTTAAAATCTACCTTACGACCTTGACTGTCAGTTAATCTGCCATCTTCTAAAACCTGCAGCAAAATATTAAATACATCATAATGGGCTTTTTCAATTTCATCTAATAAAATAACTGCATAGGGTTTACGTCTAACTGCATCTGTTAACTGTCCGCCCTCATCATATCCAACATAACCAGGAGGAGCACCAATCAAACGAGAAACAGTATGTTTTTCCATGTACTCTGACATATCTAATCGAATCATAGAACTTTCATCATTAAACAAAGTAGCAGCCAGTGCCTTCGCTAACTCTGTCTTACCAACACCTGTTGGTCCTAAGAAGATAAAGGAACCAATGGGCCGTTTCGGATCTTTAAGACCAGCTCTAGCCCGGCGTACTGCCCTAGCTACCGACTTAACTGCCTCATTCTGTCCAATCACTCTTTTATGCAGTTCCTCTTCCAAATTCAGCAGCCGTACCGCTTCTTCTTGGGCTAATTTTTCAACTGGAATGCCCGTCCAAACAGCTACTATATGAGCAATCTCTTCACCCGTAACCACAAGCTGTTCATTCCCCTGCTGTTTCCACTCTTTTTGCTTACTTTCCAGTTCATTTTTTAACCTTTTTTCTTCATCTCTAAGATGAGCGGCTTGCTCATACTCTTGTGCTGCTATAGCAGCTTCTTTTTCCGTCTGCAATTGTTTTAATGTCTTTTCTAATTCTTTCACATTGGAAGGTGATGAAAACGTTTTAAGACGGACACGGGCTGCTGCCTCATCCATGAGATCAATTGCCTTATCTGGTAAAAATCGATCGGATATGTAGCGGTGAGACAAGGTAACTGCCGCTTCAATTGCTTCATCCGTAATACTGATCCGATGAAAGGCTTCGTATTTATCCCGAACCCCTTGCAAAATAGTAATAGCATCCTCTACAGATGGCTCACTTACCGTAATGGGCTGAAAACGCCGTTCAAGAGCAGCATCTTTTTCAATGTATTTTTTATATTCATTGAGTGTCGTGGCACCAATCACTTGTATCTCACCCCGGGCTAAAGCAGGTTTTAAAATATTTGCAGCATCAATCGCTCCTTCCGCAGCACCTGCTCCAATTAGAGTATGTAGCTCGTCAATGAACAAAATAACATTACCATCCTGACGAACTTCTTCTAAAACCTTTTTCAAGCGTTCTTCAAAATCCCCACGGTATTTCGATCCAGCTACTAACGATGCCATATTCAAAGAGATAATTCGCTTTACTCCGAGTATATCAGGAACATTATTCTGCACAATACGCTGCGCTAGCCCTTCCGCAATCGCAGTCTTGCCCACACCAGGTTCACCAATGAGTACAGGATTATTCTTTGTACGGCGGCTGAGGATTTGCAATACACGTTCAATCTCAGCTCCCCGACCAATCACAGGATCGATCTTGCCTTCGCGAGCTAATTTATTCAGATCACGACCAAATTCTTCTAACGTAGGCGTATTGGAACTTACTTGCTTTCCTCCCGATTGCTGCTGAGCGCCTTGCCCGGATGCAGTAAAGCCACTTAATAATTCTGATACTTTCTGACTTAATACTTGTACATCTACATCAAGCCCGTCTAACAGCTGAGCCGCCACGCCTTCTCCTTCCTGAAGGAGACCTAATAATAAATGCTCTGTACCAACATAGTTATGCCCTAAATCAGCAGCGACATTAATTGCCAATTCAATGCACCTTTTCGCACGAGGAGTATAGGAAATTTGAGCATTAGCAGCTTCGCCACGACCAACTAATTTTTCCACCTCCATCCGGACTGTCTCAATGCTAATATTTACGGACAGCAGCCCTTTGGCTGCTATCCCCTCACTTTCATGTAATAGACCTAATAATAAATGTTCTGTACCTATATAGTCATGTCCTAAACCTATAGCTTCTTGATGGGCAAAATGCAGTGCTTTTTGCGCTCTTTCAGTAAATCGTCCTAACATTTAAATTCCCCTCCTAGTCATTTGTTAATTTTTCTCGAATAATCCGCGCTCTTAATTTCTTACGTTCATTACCACTTAATTCAGGGCAATCACTCATTTTCTGCAAAAAATTTGGTCTTGTAATTACCATAAGTTCATTGAAATTACAATCTGAACCTTCATTGATAATTCCTAACTCATATCCCATTCGTACATCACTCAATAAAGCTAGAGCTTCCTGACCTGAGATACTACGAGCATATTTTAATGTACCATAAGCGCGCCATACGCGATCTACCAGCATATCCGTAGTATCAGCATACAGCCCGCCTCGCGCTGTACGTTCATGATCGACTACCTGCTTTACTACACTGTATAAATTATCAATGATCTCTTGCTCTGTAAAACCTAAGGTCAATTGATTGGAAATCTGAAAAATATTGCCAACAGCCTCTGTACCTTCGCCATATAGTCCTCTTACGGTTAAACCAAGCTGAATTACAGCATTTACAATGCGATTGATCTGCCCAGTTAAAACCAGAGCGGGTAAATGTACCATAACAGAAGCCCTAAGACCTGTACCTAAATTAGTAGGACAAGACGTTAAATACCCTAGTTCTTCATTAAAAGCAAGAGCATGTTTATTTTCAATAATATCATCTACCTGATTGGCGCTTGTAAAGGCTTTCACTAAATTGAGCCCAGGCATTAAGCATTGAATGCGCAAAT
>Ga0316604_10002715_pt1 | contig 13164 bp, 9 predicted proteins | sample OWC_soil_day20_C_FD_207650 | JGI IMG/M metagenome (GOLD analysis project Ga0316604, IMG submission 207650) | Wetland soil microbial communities from Old Woman Creek delta, Ohio, United States - OWC_soil_day20_CT | ecosystem: Environmental > Terrestrial > Soil > Wetlands | place: USA: Ohio... | reverse complement strand
GCTGAAGGGTCAGCTTCACGATTTTGGCATCGTAAAGAACCTCCTGATCTACCTGGGTTGATACGTCAAAAAGTTCAATATACCGGATTTTTTCTATAATAACATAGTTCTCTAAAAAATCCAATTCCTGACGAAGCGTTACTTTTTCATTAAATCCCTTTGCCATATTTTTAAGCAGAGAGGAAAGGGCGGTGACAACCTGTACGATTCCGCTGCTTTTCTGTATGGTTGCGATCCACTTAATAGAATCCAGGGTATTATAAAGAAAATGAGGATTGATCTGAGCCTGAAGCATTTTAATTTCTAAATCCCTTTTTTCCTTTTCGCTTTGTACCCTTGTTTCCAGGAGGTCGGAGATCCGGCTGGACATCTGGTTAATCTGCTTTCCAATGCTTCCGATCTCATCAGCCGTTTCAATGGAACGGTCCGGATCAAAGTTACCTTGGGAGATAAATTCCAGACGTTTTTTCAGGCGGCTGATGGGAGCGCTTAACTGGCGGGATATAAACCAGGACAAGGTCAGGCCGATGGCAAAACAGAAAAAGAATATAAGGCTGATGGTGCCGCCGATCACTCCATGGTCCAGATTAAGAGATGATACTGGAAGAACCTGAAAGAAGATCAATCCGCTGACAGCCTGTTTTTCATAGGCGATGATGCATTCCTCCCCATCAAGCCGGGTGCGAAAATTTCCCTGGGGTTCTTTCCTGTCTTTTAAGGTTCCCAGCAAATGGTCAACGTTAAAAGAATCTCCGTTCACAGAAGTAATAATAGTTCCGTCTGAAGTGGCAGCATAAAGTATCTGACCGTCTCCCATGCTTTTCAGTGTATCAGAAAACAGCCTGGGAGAGACAGCAAGAAATATCCATGCGTCTTCCGGCTGCCCGTTAGAAGCATATTTTAAAGGTCTTAAAAGGGGCAGAATCTTGGGGGTATAATTGGTAGGTGAAAAAGGGTTGTCCTCCAGAGAAAGAAGGTACTGGGTATTTTCTCTGGAAAGCAGATCATGAAACCAGGGGGCATTTTGAATGTCACCCACATCCCGGGTGGAACCGTAAGCATTGCCGGCTTGTAAAACTTCTCCATTATTATAAAGTGTGATCTTATAAATATATTTGCTGTAACCTGAAATTGCACAAAAATCTCTCAGCACATTGGCGGCATAAAGCTTAATATAGGCAGATTCCCCGTGATCTCCGATTTTAAAGGAAGGAGAGGAAAATAACGATTTCCGTTCGGAGCAGGTGACAACAATGTTGACCATTTCCTTATAAGCCACTTCCATCTGATCTGATAAGATCTGGATCCGGTTCATTGTATTTCTGGTTTCGTTCTCCAATGCGTCCTTATAATGAGAGTGATAGTTATAAAAACTAACAGCACATGCAATGATAATAACCATCAGCAGATTGTATAAAAGAAATTTATACCGGAATGTACGGGGCATGGTATCCTCCTTTCTTCCCTGTGAACAAATTTAGTAATATCATATCCTTTATTTTGCAGAAATTCAACTCAATAGAAATGAATCTTAAAAAATTATAAAAATATGAATAAATTATATGTTTTTATTTTTAAAGGCACGAAAAGGGTAAAAAAAATAATATAATTATGCAAATCGTTTATTCCGATATAGCCTCAGATCTGGTATCTTTATAGCATAAAGAACACGCGCGTAGTTCTAAAAATAAGGGAGGTCACGAACCAATGAAATTAAAAAAGGTTTTAGCTATGGTATTAGCAGCTGGAATGGTGTGTGCATCTTTAACTGCATGTGGCAGCAAAACAGCTGAAAGCAGTGCTGCAGATACAACCGGGGCAACGACTGCCGCAGATTCTTCAAAGGCAGGCGATAAAACACAGAACTCTGGTGAAAAGAAGGTTCTTACCGTTACAACATGGGATTATGATTCATCTCCTCAGTTTCAGGCAGTAGTTGATGCCTATATGAAAGAAAACCCCAATGTTGAGATCAAAGTCATTGACACATCTGCTGATGAGTACAACAATTCCTTGGGAATCAGTTTATCCGCAGCTCAGCCGGATCCGGATATTATCTGGGTAAAAGATATGGGCTCCATGCTTCAAATGGCTGATAAAAAGCAGCTTCTTCCTCTTGATGATTTCATGAAAAAAGATAACTTTGATACATCCGTTTACAATGGAGCCGCAGAGCAGCTTCAGTATAACGGAGTTACTTACGGCCTTCCATACCGTTCCGACTGGTATGTATTATACTACAATAAAGATCTTTTTGATGCGGCAGGTGTTGCATATCCTTCCAATGATATGACCTGGGATGAGTATAATGAACTGGCTGGTAAAATGACTTCCGGCGAAGGCAGCTCAAAGGTATACGGCGGACATAATCATACCTGGCAGGCGCTTGTAACAAACTGGGCCGTTCAGGATGGCAAGCATACAGTTGTTGAAAAAGATTATTCCTTTTTAAAGCCTTGGTATGAGTCAGCTCTTTCCTTACAGGATAAAGGATACATTCAGGATTACTCGACTTTAAAGACAGCAAATATCCATTACTCATCCGTATTTAAAAATCAGCAGTGCGCTATGATGCCAATGGGAACCTGGTTTATCGCCACTATGATTCAGTCCCGTGCAGCAGATGAGACTTCCTTTAACTGGGGCATTGCAAGAATTCCTCATCCGGCTGATACAGAATCAGGATATACGGTAGGGGCACTTACTCCCATCGGAATCAGTGCTTATACAGACCAACCTGACTTATCCTGGGATTTTGTAAAATTTGCCACAAGTAAAGAGGCAGCAAATATTCTGGCTGAACAGGGTGTATTTACCGGTATCCAGACAGAGGAATCTTTAAAGACCATCGCTTCCGCACAGTTCTTCCCGGAGGGAGAATCAAATATTGAAGCATTGTCCTATACTCATTACACATTTGACCGTCCTTTAGACCCAAAGATCGAAGAAATTCGTAAGGCTCTTGACGAAGTTCATGAAATGATAATGATTAAGCAGTATACGGTTGATCAGGGAATCGAAGAACTGAACAAACGTGTTGCAGAGATCAAAGGCTGGTAAAATATAATTGATTGCCAAAGAGCGCCTTTTCTAAAATTTAAACAAGGCGCTCTTTTTGTGGCAAAAAGCAGGTGAAAAGGAGGTTAACCCAGTATGAAAGAAGTAAAAACTACATTGACGCCGCATCAAAAGAAAGCAATCCGAAGTAACCTGGTCGGTTATTCCTTTATTCTGCCCAATTTAATCGGATATGCTATTTTCGTATTCATTCCCGTTATTTTTTCCTTTATTTTAAGTGTTATGAAGTGGGATGGCTCCAAGGCTCCCATGGAGTTTGTTGGATTAAAAAATTTCGCTCAGATTTTTGGTGACAGGATATTTGTTCAATCCTTTCTTCACACCATTCAATATGCATTGCTCACGGTATTCCCAACTCTGGTGCTTTCACTTTTACTGGCAGTTTTACTGAATCATAAGTTAAAAGGGATAGCGATCTTTCGTACAGCGTTGTATTTCCCCTACATTGCTTCCATTGTAGCGGTAGGTGCGGTATGGAACATGTTATTTCAGCCGGATTTTGGACCCATCAATGAATTTTTAAAATTCATCGGCATTTCCAAACCTCCCAGATGGGTTGTTGATGTGAAATGGGCCATGGTAGCCATTTCTGTGGTAAGTGTATGGAAATATATGGGTTACTATATGATCGTGTATCTGGCAGCTCTGCAGGGAATCTCAGGTTCCCTTTATGAAGCGGCAGGGATTGACGGAGCCAATGGTTTTCAAAAGCTTCGGTATATTACGATTCCCATGCTGACTCCGACCACATTCTTCGTGCTGATTATGCTTACAATTCAGTGCTTTAAGGTGTTTGATCTTGTATATGTAATGACAGGCGGAGGTCCCGGCAACGCTACCAAGACCCTGGTCAATTATATTTATGAAAAGGCATTTACCTCTTGGGAGTTTGGACCGGCAAGTGCTGGAGCCATTGTTCTGTTTGCAGTAGTGCTTGTAATCACCCTGATCCAGTTTGCGGGTGAAAAGAAGTGGTCTAAGGATCTGATGTAAGGAGGGAAAGCGATGAATACAAAAACAAAGAATTTAAGGGTACCTCTCTATCTGGGACTGATTGCTTTATCTCTTTTTATGCTGGTGCCTTTTTACTGGATGGTGATCTCTTCTTTAAAGCTTAATAAAGACGTATTTTCCATACCAATGAAATGGTGGCCCGATACAATGCATTGGGAGAACTACAAAATTATCTGGAAGAAGCTGCCCCTTGTGACCTTCTTTTTCAATACAGCAAAGCTGACGGTTATTACGACCATCATTCAGCTGTGTACCAGCTGTTTTGCTGCTTACGGTTTTACAAAGACGCGTTTTAAAGGCAGGGATCTGATCTTTCTCATGTATGTTACTACCATAGCTGTTCCATGGCAGGTTTACATGGTTCCCCAGTTTATTCTGGTTTCCTGGCTGGGTCTTAATGACACGCACTTAGGATTGATCTTAATGCAGGCGTTCTCTGCGTTTGGTGTATTTTTAATCCGCCAGTTTTATATCAGCATTCCCGATGAATTATGCGAAGCTGCCAGGATTGACGGGTTAAACGAATATGGCATATTCGCAAAAATCGTGTTTCCCCTTGGCAAACCTGCTATGGCAACTCTGACCATTTTTACATTTACCAATGTGTGGAATGATTTTATGGGACCGCTTATCTATTTAAAAACAAAGGAATTGAAAACCATCCAGCTGGGTATCCGAATGTTTATATCCCAGTTTGGGGCGGACTATGCATGGATCATGGCTGCTTCCGTTTGCTCATTGATCCCGGTTATCATTGTATTTTTAAGCTGTCAGAAGTTCTTTGTAGAGGGCGTTGCAGCCAGCGGAATCAAAGGATAGAAAGCGGAAATACCCTGCGGGTATCCCTTTATGTCCAAAAAGATGGACAGTGAAAAGGAAACACCCTGCGGGTATCCCTTTATGTCCAAAAAGATGGACAGTGAAAAGGAAACACCCTGCGGGTATCCCTTTATGTCCAAAAAGATGGACAGTGAATAGGAAAGGAGAGGCATATGGCACAGACTTTGGAACAAATAAAAAAGTATCCTGGGCTGGAAGAGGGAATGGTTCAAAAGGCTCTTGATGATGCGGTAAAGATCGTGAAAGAGAACCTTACGATATTTACGGATAAATTCCAGTCTTCCAACAGCTTCGACGGATTTTACGAGGCAACAGAAAATGTGGAATGGACAACAGGGTTCTGGACAGGAGTGATCTGGCTGGCGTACGAGCACACCGGTGATGAAGCATTTAAAAAAGCTGCAAACGTGCAGGTAGAAAGCTTTCTGAACAGAATTGAAAATAAAATTGACGTAAATCATCATGATATGGGATTTCTATATAGTTTATCCTGTGTGGCAGCCTATAAGCTGACCGGCAATGAACATGCAAAAAAGGCTGCTTTACTGGCAGCGGATCATCTGGCAGAACGATACAGGGAAAGAGGGAAGTTCCTTCAGGCATGGGGAAATCCGGGTGAACCAAAAGAATATCGGATGATCATTGACTGCCTGTTAAATCTGCCCTTACTTTACTGGGCAACGGAAGTGACGGGAGAACCTTCCTACGAAGATAAGGCGGAAAACCATATAAAGACTGCCATGAAATGCATTTTGCGTCCGGACCATTCTACCTACCATACCCATTTCTTTGATGTGAAAACAGGGGAACCTACGTATGGAGTAACCCATCAGGGGAACCGCAATGGTTCCGCGTGGGCCAGAGGCCAGGCCTGGGGGATTTATGGAATTGCTTTAAGCTACCGGTATATGAAGAATCCGGAGTACATGGACTTATTCTGCAGCGTTACGGATTATTTTATAGAACATCTGCCGGAAGATCTGATTCCTTACTGGGATTTTGACTTTAACACAGGAAGTGAGGAGCCCAGAGATTCCTCTGCGTCTGCCATTGCTGTCTGCGGAATCCTGGAAATGTCAAAATACTTAGAAAAAGAAAAGGCGCAGGTATATGTGGCTGCAGCTGACCGGATGCTTAGGGCGCTGACAGACCTTTGTGCCAACAGGGATTACAAAACATCCAATGGGTTGCTGCTTCATGGCACCTATGCAAGAAATTCCAAAGAGAATACCTGTACCGACCGTGGTGTAGATGAGTGCAATACATGGGGAGACTATTTTTATATGGAGGCGCTCACAAGGCTTTCCAAGGACTGGGAGCTGTACTGGTAAGTGCTGGTGGAGGAATAAGGAGAAAAAAATGAAGACAAATCTGCTGTATGTGTTTGCTGATCAGTGGCGGGCGCACGCCATGGGATTTATGAACATGGATCAGGTGATAACACCAAACATTGACTCTTTTGCCCGGGAGAGCATGAGGTTTACCAATGCTTACAGTACGTATCCCTTATGCTCTCCTCACAGAGCGTCTCTGATGACAGGAAAATACCCCTTCCGCCTGGGAATGTGGACCAATTGCAAGATTGGACTGGAAGAGAAGGTCATGTTAAGACCCCAGGAGAACTGCATCGGAGATGTGCTAAAAGGGGAAGGTTACCGGACGGGTTACATTGGCAAATGGCATCTGGATGCATCAGAGCTTAACTTTGTTACTAATCCAATATCAGGTGCAAGGGACTGGGATGCCTATACGCCTCCAGGGGAAAGAAGGCATGGATTTGATTACTGGCTGTCTTACGGAGCCTGGGATGATCACCTGGATCCCCATTATTGGCAAGACGATGAAAGACAGATAAAGCCAGGAAAATGGTCTGCAGAATTTGAAACAGACAAGGCGCTTGAATACATGGAAGCGAGGAAAGAGGGTGAACAGCCATTTGCGCTGTATTTATCCTACAATCCGCCTCATCTTCCCTATGAGCTGGTGCCGGATAAGTATTACGAAAGGTTTAAGGATCTTAAGGTCTGCTATCGTGAAAATGTTCCGGAAGAGATGAGAGAAAAGGGAGGGATCCTGGAGACTCAGACAAGGCAGTATTATGCTGCAATATATGGGATTGATCAGCAGTTTGGAAGAATCCTTCAATATCTAAAAGATCATGACATGGAGGAAAATACTCTTGTCATCTTGTCTTCGGATCATGGAGAGATGCTTGGTTCCCATGGATTGATGAGTAAAAATATCTGGTATGAGGAGTCCATTCATATACCGCTTATGATTCGTCAGAAGGGCAGAATCCAGGCGGCGGACAACAATGGGATTTTTGCCAGCCCTGACCACATGCCCACGATTCTGGAGCTTCTTAATATTCCCGTTCCGGATACATGCGAAGGCTATAGTCATGTGAAAGGAATGTTCGGAACGGATGAGGATGAGCCCGGGGATATGTTGATTTGCTCTTATCCGGGAGGAGCGGAGATGGTAAAGAATTTCTCCTGTGAGGGTCTTAGTCATAAATCCTATGGCTGGCGTGGTATAAAGGATAAGCGTTACACTTATGTCATTTCTAACGGTTATGCCCCAGGCGAGGAACAGAGGGAATATCTTTATGATAATCAAATGGATCCTTATCAAATTAATCCTGAATTTTTAAAGCCTGATTGTCAGAGAAGTGATATTCTTAGATACAGGGAAAGGCTTAGAGCGTATTTAAGCAGGACAGAAGATCCATTTTTGTGGAATCACTAGAAGAAAATCAAGCATAAGGGGTGTTGCAAAATTAACGTAAGTTAGTTTGATAGCACCCCGCTTTTTTCGTTACCGCTCAATATAAAATTTTAGAAAGGGAAATCCTTATGAGATATAAATGCAGGAAAATATGCGATAAACTTATTGTCAATGGTAATTTAAAGAAAGTCCAGTGGGAGGCGGCAGAAGGTGCTTTACTAGTGGATACAGTAACAGGATTAGAAAGTAATAACCAGACAATGGTTAAGTTCCTGTGGGATGATATGTTTTTGTACGTTGGTTTTTATTGCAGGTATGAACAGATTAATGCAACAATGAGTGGTTTTAATGAAAAACTTTATGAAGAAGATGTGGTAGAGGTATTCATTGATGATAACAGTGATCGAAAAACCTATCTTGAAATCGAGGTGAATCCGTTAAATGCAGTACTTCATTATAATATACATAATGACCTGGCTGGTACCATTTTACAATTTGCCAGAGTCAGTAATAATATTATATCAGCTGTGATTCAAAATCAGGAAGAAAAGGAATTTATGGTGGAGTTAGCGATCCCATTTACTGAATTTATTACAGGACCAGGCATTCCGCCTGAAATAGGAGATATCTGGCTGTTTAACGCATATAGAATCAATAATACCTCCAGAGATGATGTTGAATATCTGGCATACTCACCCACTGGGGAGATTAATTTTCATATCCCAAATTGTTTCGGAGAATTAGTTTTTTGCTCTTGTGCATGCGAATTGAATTTGTCACAACAAGAGATGCAGAAATATTTTATAGAAAAGGAACTCAATCAATATATTAAAGAAAATTATTTCAACCCGGATTTAAATGTATCAATGCTTGGAAAAACCTTTCATCTGACCCCTGCATATTTATCAAAGATCTATAAAAATGAAACTGGAAACTCTTTATTATATGCAATTAATAGCATTCGGATTGAAATCTCCAAAAAACTGTTAGATGAAACTGATTTAAAGGTTAAACAGATCTGTCAACTGGTGGGATATCTCTATTGTAATGCCTTTATTCGTTTTTTTAAGAAACAGACAGGTTTGACTCCGGTACAATACAAAAATCTAAATAAAAAGCGGAATAAAACCATATATGAGTGATTTATCATTGTTAGAAGCTCCTGGTCTTTGAAGATTGAGACCAGGGGCATTTTTTAACTATTTTTTATTTGCCAGAAGTGCCAGCAGCATCTCTGCCGTCATTGGGATATCGGTAGGCAGTGCTTCCCTTGTTCCGGCATAAACGGCAGAAATAAGTCTGTGTTTACCAGGTTTTAGCTGTGACTGAATCATGGGTATGCAGGTTCTTGGATGGATCAGATTACTATTGCTGTCTGCCTGGATAAAATGTGCATTTCCTTCTCCGTTTAAATCGTATATACCACTGATATAATGGTAGCAGGTTTTATCATTCTCGTCTTGATAAGGACACTCAAAGATCAGATAACCATTTTCAGTCTTTAGCGCTTGTGAAGGGATAAAGTCGCCCCCTCTGTCAGCAGCTCTTGGAATGGAAAATCCACAGTCCGCTGCAAATAGAGGACGTTGGGTTTCAATATCATGGATACGATAATGCCAGGGTAATCCTGGGAATATGGTAGTAGTGACCGTCACGTCTGGCCATGGTTTCCAACGAGAGCGGATAAGTTCTTCATTAAGCTCCAATAATTCACAATTTCTTCTGACGCGGTAATAACTATCCTGTTCACTTAACGCTAACATGCTGTCAGGAGCATTTTGCTCAAGGTCATAATCGCCTCGTGGCACGCTGAATCCAAATACATTGGAGTAAGCAAATTTTTCATATTTTGCTGCCATGTGAGCAGGCTCAAAGCCAGCATATTGTCCAGCGGTAAATGCTGCTACATGATGTGGTTTTCTTACAAATACCATATGAGGATGAGGCATAACTCTTTTGTAGGATAAGGAAGGCAATGGTTCTTCTTTTGCCTGCCAGAAAGGATGGCTTTCTGATAAGGCAAGAGGAAGAAAGGCTTTTAATGACCAGGCAGGTGATCCAGGAGCATTATAAGATTCAGACATAACCAGATTCTCATAGCAATACCCAATGCTAAGAATACCGTCACGACTAAATATCGGTTTCTGAAACCAGTTTCGAAGGTGCCTTAGAACAATCCCTTTCATAACTCCATAGGAAAAAACTTCCACATCATTAAGGGCGAGCGCACCCCAAAAAGCGCATTGTGCAAAGCGATAAGTCAGGCTTCTTCCGTAAGGGACACTGTCACCATCTTCCGAAAACCAATAGATGAAATCCTGAGCAAATATCTTAGCGCGCTCTATGTAAAGCCTGCTTCGAACAGGATCTTCCTCTTTCATCAGATGTGCGTAAATTAAGGCGTAATAGTGCATGGCAAAAGCAATATAATAATCTCTTTGCTCGGTTGCACCATCAGAATACCAGCCTTCCCCCAGATAATAAGTATCCAGAGCCTCTAATTCCTGCTTGATACGTTCACTGTTATAAGGCATTCCAACATTTTTTAAGCCAAGATTAACAAGAACGATAAAAAATCTCCAGTTGTTCTCCGGAACTTTATGATGGTTTACCTGATAGAGCCAATTGGCAAATTGAGTCTGCTCTTTTTTGGAGAGTGGATAGAAAATTTGCTTGGGCGCCATACAAAGAGCAAGTCCTAATACAGCGGTTTCCACTGTTTTTTGATCATAATCCTCAATATCTCCCCAATATTCCGGGGAGGAAGGATTGGTGCCATAACGGATGGCATCGTGGTAAATAAGCCAGATATCATCTGCAAAACCTCCAGCGGCAGCAGGAACCAGCCCCCAGAGCGGTCTGGCCAGTGCTTCCATATTAGCAGTGCGGCTTACGGCCCACGTACCAGTGTTACCTAAAATTAGTTGCGTGTTCTTTTCAGAATAAAATGGGATTAGAGGATGAACAATTGTTTCTAAAACTTTAAGTAAATCCTGACGAGTCTGTAAAGGATTCTCTTGAATCAGTAAATTTTTCATGGAGTGCCTCCGTTTAAATAAGCAGTTAAAGATTGTTGTATTTCATATTAATTATAATCTTTTTCACCCCAGCATGTATATGGACTATATGTTGAATCAATGAACAAAAGTAAGCTTCTATCTCTTTTCTGAGAGGGAACGTATGGAAGAGGCATACTCGGTGGGAGTCATTCCGGTGATTTTTTTAAATTGCCTTGTAAAGTAGTGGATAGAGCTATAACCCAGGCAATCTGAAATTTCCGTAAAGTTCATCTGATTGTTGCGGATTAACTGCTTGGCCGCTTCCGTTTTCTTGCCTAAGAAAAAATCGATTACGCCACAGCCGTGGGCTTCCCGGAATATTTTCTGAAGCTGGGACTGCCCGATTAAATTATCACGGCAGATGGATTCGATGGTGAGATGCTCTCTTATGTGTTCTTCCATGTAGCGGACGATCCGGTTATGGATATCTCCATGGATTCGGCTTTCTGCTTGGCTATCCGTGAGAATCTGCTCCGGGTTGGAAATATATTTACGGTAGAGGTGGATGATCAGCTCTTCCAAATAATTGCCGATGAGCTGTTCTGCCCCAAAAGAACCAACGGGCTGACGCCTGACCAGTTCTTCCTGGTAGGGATCGTCAAGCCTTCCAGAAAATGCATTCCTGGCTTCTATGATAATCTGGGCAAGCAGAGCTGCTTCCGTTTCCTGTACGGATAAAATTTTTCCTTTCAATGCCTTCATGCAGGGGGAATTGCATTCAAATCCCACTACCACCAGGTTAGGGGCAATCGTCCCATTGGTCAGTATGTTATGGAATTCCCCTGGACTGTGGAAGATGATGTTTCCCCGCTTTAAAGGAATCTGTTTCCCGTCCGCTACCACGTCAATGACTCCTTTGTCAACGCAGACAAATTCCCAGAAGTCGTGGCTTTCACCGGGAAAGGTGAAATCGCTCATGTATTCAAAATAGTGAACAGTTATAATTTTTTTAATGACAGCTGAGGGACGGAGTGAAGTGCTTTTATAGGCCATGGGTTATCCTTTCTTCTGATGTTTGTTCATTTAATTAGTATACCACATTCTCTTGTAAAAATAAAAAGAAGAGTACGATTGTGTAAATTAAATAATAGATTGTGCAAATATTTTTTGAGGTATATTCATTATACTGAGGATAGTAAATTTCAGGAGGTAATAACAATGAACGGAAAACCGGTTCTGGTGATTATGGCTGCAGGTATGGGCAGCCGTTATGGAGGATTAAAACAGATAGACCCTATTGATTCATATGGGAACAAGATCATTGATTATTCTATTTTTGACGCGGTTCAGGCTGGATTTGAAAAAGTTGTTTTCATTATTAAGAAGGCCATTGAGAAAGAATTCAGGGAGAACATTGGAGACCGCATAGCGTCACACGTGAAAGTAGAATATGTATACCAGGAGCTGGACCGGCTGCCGGCCGGATATCAGGTGCCGGAGGAACGGGTGAAGCCATGGGGAACCGGCCATGCTATTTTATGCTGCCAGGATGCCATCGACGGACCTTTTGCAGTGATTAATGCGGATGATTATTATGGGAAAAGCGCTTTTGTGTCCATATACAATCAGTTGTCAGAGATATCCGACGGTGAGAAGTTTCAGTATACCATGGTAGGCTACCGCCTATATAATACCCTCACGGAAAATGGTCATGTGGCAAGGGGCGTGTGCACCATTAGTGAAGATGGAAAGCTTGTAGATATCCATGAACGCACCAGAATTGAAAAGCAGGGGGATAAAGCGAAATTTACAGAGGATGACGGCAAGGCCTGGACAGAGCTGGGCGAGGACACCGTTGTTTCCATGAATATGTGGGGCTTTACAAAAAGTATCATAAAAGAGCTTGACGAGAGGTTTGCCGTTTTTCTGGATAAGGAGCTTCCGGGAAATCCGTTAAAGTCTGAATATTTCCTTCCTTTTGTGGTGGATGAACTGTTAAAGGAATATAAGGCGGAGGTTACCGTTTTAAAGAGTGTGGACCGTTGGTACGGCGTCACTTACAAAGAAGATAAGGAAACGGTGGTAAATGCCATTAAGGAACTTAAGAAAAACGGTATTTATCCGGAAAGACTGTGGGAGGAACAGTAATGGGAGACGCACAATGTAAAAAGATCGGCGAGGCCATTGGTCTGCTGGCTTTCGAGGGAGAAATGGTTTCATGTGAGCGTTATGGAAATGGTCATATTAACGATACATTTCGTCTGGTCTGCATGGACAAGGGAGCCATAAAACCTTACATTATCCAGAGAATCAATCATAAGGTATTTAAGGATCCTGTGTCTCTTATGAAGAACATCTCAGGTGTCACTTTATTTCTGCGTGAAGCGATTATAGCCCAGGCTGGGGATCCGGACCGTGAGACATTAAATATTGTAAAGGCACGGGATGGAAAGGATTACTGTCAGGACAGCGACGGAAACTATTGGAGAGGGTACCTTTTTATAGA
>Ga0316604_10002714_pt1 | contig 13171 bp, 8 predicted proteins | sample OWC_soil_day20_C_FD_207650 | JGI IMG/M metagenome (GOLD analysis project Ga0316604, IMG submission 207650) | Wetland soil microbial communities from Old Woman Creek delta, Ohio, United States - OWC_soil_day20_CT | ecosystem: Environmental > Terrestrial > Soil > Wetlands | place: USA: Ohio... | reverse complement strand
CCTCCAGCGTAGTCATGATTCCTTCGTTCCCCAACCCGCTGAATTTATACCCGCCGAACGGCATTTCAAACGAACGGAAGAAACTCGCGCCGTTGATCACTGCTCCGCCGCACTCCAAGCGGTAGGCAACTTGGAAAGCTTTTTTCATATTACTGGTAAATACACAGCCGCACAGTCCGAATATCGAGGCGTTGGCAATCTCCACCGCTTCGTCAAGACTGTCAAATCCGATAATCGGCACTACTGGCCCAAAAATCTCCATGTCTTTGACTACCGCCATCGTTTTCGTGACGTTCGTGAGAATAGTAGGGGAGTAGTAGGCTCCGTTTCGGGTTCCGCCGATCAGCAAGGTTGCCCCTTCACCAATCGTCTGCTTGACTTGCGCTTCCACGCCTTTGGCGGCGTGCTCGCTGATCAGGCATCCCATCTGAGTATCCGCCTTTTCGGTTGCGCCCACTTTGATTTTTTCCAGTCGTGCTTTCAGTTTCGCGGTGAACTCCGCTTTTACTGCGTTGTGCACCAGGAAGCGTTTGCTGGCGCAGCAGACTTGGCCCGCATTATACATCCGTCCCCAAACGGTTTCTTCCACTGCCAGATCGATATCGGCGTCTTCGAGAACGATGAACGCATCATTGCCGCCCAGTTCCAGCATTACCGGCGTCAGATTTTTGGCTGCGCTCTCCATGTTGGCAATTCCGACCTTGGTGCTACCGGTGAAGCTGATCGCATTCACGCCGGGATGAGCTACAAGCGCCGCACCGACGTTTTCGCCCCGCCCGGTTACGATCTGAATTACTCCGGCCGGAACGCCAGCTTCCTGCAATAGTCCGCCCAGTGTCAAGAGCGTCAACGGGTTGTCCTGCGGTGGTTTCACGATGACTGCATTACCGGCCATCAGCGCAGGCGGCACTTTTTGACCAAACAAATCCACCGGAAAATTAAACGGAATAATCGCCGCCACGACTCCCAGCGGCTCGTGCACTGTAAACTGGACGGTGGTTTCCTGATTTTGTTCGCCGCCGGTCGGGATCACCGCGCCGTAAAGGTGTTTGGCTTTTTCGATGCAGGCACTAAAGGCAATCGGCACATTACCGATTTCACCGGTTGCTTCCGTGATCGGCTTGCCGCTTTCCTGCGACAGCAACGAAGCCAGCTGCGTTTTATTCGTCTCGACCAACTGTAGGAACTTGTAAAGAATTTCGCCGCGTTTCCACAAGGGAACCTTGGCCCATTCTTTTTGCGCTGCTTTGGCGGCGCTCACCGCCTGGTTCACATCTTGGGGCGTACCATCGGGGATAGTGTCCACGATCTTGCCGGTAGAAGGATTCAGCACTTCGATGACTGCGCCGCTCGTCGTCGCCACATTTTTCCCATTAATCAACATTTTCATGCTTTGCACTTCCTCATTATTTTTTTGTAATATTCACGGTTGTTACGCATTTTCATTGTACGTGTTTCTAGCCCAGAAACAATGCGTAATTCTCATGATTCGGAACAGCCGTTCCATACAGTGGAATGCAATAAAAAAAACGAGCCCCACAAAAAAATGTGAGACTCGCTATAAGTCGATGAGTCGTTCAGGCAATATAGCCGATCTTATGAGATATTTCCCGGGCAATACGCATCACGTAGGCAGCGACTGTTTCGATCTTTTCGTCCGGCAACGTGGTCAGGTTGCCGCTGGCGCTGATGGCCGCGATCATTTCACCCCGATAGTCATAGATCGGGGCGCCGATACAGCGCTGACCAAGGCGCTCTTCCTGATCATCCATGGCCCAGCCCCGGCTGCGGACTTTTTGCAGTTCCTGCTTTAAGCTTTTGAAGTCGGCAAGAGTATTGTCCGTAAATTTTACGAAGTGACACCCACGCAAGGTCTCGGTCAGGGTTTCTTCCGGCAGCGCGGACAATAGGCACTTGCCCATGGAAGAACAGTAGGCGGGAATACGATAGCCGATTTGCGCATACAGACCGAACCGGCTAAACAAATCCTGTTTTTCTACATATACTACTTTATCCTGATCCAGCACACCCAGATGCGCCGTCAGGTTCAGTTGTTGCACGATTTCCTTCAAGTAGGGCCGGACCTCTGTCTGCAGCTCCAGTTCATTAATATGGTAGCTGGCCACTTCGATCAGTTTGATCCCCACCTGATAGTTGTTGCTGTGGTCTTTTTGCAGATAGCCACGCATGCACAGGGCCGTCACCAGTCGATGAACCGTTGCCTTGGGCAAGCCGGATTTTTCGGCAATATGGCTAATCCCCAGCCCTTTTTGCGTAGCTGCGACAATTTCGACAATATCCAGCGATCGGTCCAATACCTGTACTTCGCTCATCTTCATCCCCCAGCTGCAACCGTTCGTCGGAACTTGATCCACTTGGCTTTGATTTTATTGTAGCATACTTTTTGGCGTATTATGATTGTTTTTGGACGATTTTGCAAACTCAGGTCGTTTGCCGAAAGGAAATTCGCATTTGACAGCGAAACAACTTAAATATGGAAAAGAAATTATTGTTTGCCCTGGATATTGGAACACGCAGCATCGTCGGTCTAATCGGCGAAAAAATTGATCAAGGCATCCGTGTGCTTGGCGCCGTGCGACATGAGCACACAACCCGCGCTATGCTCGACGGCCAGATTCATGATGTTCCGGAAGTGGCAAAAGTCATTCGCAACATAAAATTGAAACTCGAAAAAGATTTTGGCCCGCTCCATGAAGTTGCCATTGCTGCAGCCGGTCGCGCGCTTTCGACCCTTAATGCATCAGCCGAGCTGGATGTCCATAGTCGCGGCTATCTGACGCTGCAGGAAGAACGCACATTGGAACTGACGGCGATTCAATCCGCCCAGAAGCAGCTGGCCACTTCCCGGGTGGTCAATGATCCGGCCAGCTACTATTGCGTCGGTCACAGCATTGTGAATTTTTCACTGGATGGCACCATCATGAAAACGCTCGTAGGTCAGCGCGGTCACAAAGCTGCCGTGGAAATTATTTCGACCTTTCTGCCCCGTCAGGTCATTGACTCGCTGCAGGCGGCCGTCCTTAATGCCGGGCTGGAAATCGGCACACTGACGCTAGAACCGATAGCCGCCATCAACGTGCTGATCCCCCCCACCATGCGCCATTTGAACTTGGTATTGGTGGATGTCGGCGCAGGCACTTCCGACGTCGCAGTCACCCGTAACGGCTCTGTGGTCGGCTATGGCATGGTCCCTATCGCTGGCGATGAAATCACCGAGGAATTATCAGGGCAACACCTGCTTGACTTCAAAGTGGCCGAAACGCTAAAACGCCGTTTGGGTCGAAACGTGAAGCATCTGAACTATGTAGACATTCTTGGCCTCAAACATAGTTCCCCGCCCGAAGACATCATTCGCGGCATCACTCCGGCCGTAACCGAACTGGCGCAAGCCATCGCCGCTCAAATTTTGCTTCTGAACAATTCGGCGCCGCAGGCAATTCTACTTGTCGGCGGAGGGGCTTTGACTCCGCTACTGCCGGAAATTCTCGCACAGATCATGGATATGCCCAAAGACCGCGTTGCCGTGCGCCGTCCCGATGCGATCGAAGACATCCAGGGAGTTACCGCCGACTTATGCACTCCCGATGCAGTAACGCCACTCGGAATTCTCAAAATAGCCGGCGCGGAAACGCTGAATTTCTTAAATGTGGTGCTGAATGAGCAACCGTTGCGCTTATTCAACCTGGGCGGGTTGACAGTGGGCGATGCCCTGCTCGCAGCCGGTATCGATGCACGAAGTCTGGCCGGGCGCTCCGGTCTGGGCATCACGCTCACGATCAATGAAGAACGCATCTTCCTGCCCGGCTCTCTCGGGCAAATAGGTCAGCTTACCATTAATGGCCAACCGGCCAATTTCAGCGACCCCGTCGGCGAAGGCGATGTCATTTTGGTTGAAAAAGGAATGGATGGGCAAAGCCCGAATCCCTGCCTCGCCGAGCTTGTCGATCTACCGCCTCCCCTCCTAATGGAACTGGACGGAAAACCGCGCAAACTATCGCCCCTCATTCTTGTTAATGATCATCCGGTGTCGCCGGACGAAAAACTGGATGACCGGGATCAAGTCGTATGGAGTCCCGTGGATACCGTTGATCGGGCGTTTCAGTCTGCAAGGATACCGCTGGAACCAAAACGCTTTGTCTATACCGTCAACGATACGGAGCGGGTTCATACCGTCTGGCCGACTTTTTCCATTAATGGTCACGCGGCAGAGTCCGGCGCCCCTGTTGCCGCTGGCGATCAACTTCGCATGATTGCCCCGGCTACGCCATCCGTCAGTGACGTCATTGGATTTCGGCGCGAAGACGTAGAACCGATCGAAGTCATATTCAACGGCATCACCTGTACCGTTCCTACCCGTCGCTACACCTTGACGATGAATGGCGTCGCCGTCGAGCTTACCGAGATCGCCCCCGAGGGAAGCGCCATTGATTTCACCGTATCTGCCGAAAGCCAGCCGACGTTAGCCGACGTGTTGCTCGCAGCCGAATTCAACCCGAGCGATGTTCCAGCAACCGGAGGCATCACGGTAGTAGTCAACAACAAAGTGGCGGAATACACTGCCTTTGTGAAAAATGGCGATAAAATCGACATCGTAATGAGAAATGCCCAACGTCAATAAGGGCTCAAAAAAAAGCAGGCCTGTCATTGGCCTGCTTTTTTCGCCCGGTAATACCGGGACAGGTTGCAGCGATGTCGATGGAAATACCAAGCACAGGGTCTATCCCAAAACCGCTATCTACTGCATCCTATGTTGTTAATATTATATCACAAAACTACAAGTGTGATGTAACTTTTTAATGTTTTTCCTTAAAACTTTCACTTGTTGTGTAAACATGCTATGGAGGAAACCTCATGCCGGATCCCAGCCGCAACTCTTTCTTGAGTGGATTTCGTCGCAGAAAAATCCCTGCGATTTTTTTCTTGTTTCCGGCATTTTGTCTGGCAGTGATCGGCGTGGCCTGGTATGAAGTTTCCGCTCGCGTTGAGCGTGAGCATCAGATTGAAATCGACTCCATTCACCGTGAAAGCGACAATTTGGCACGGTCTTTTGAAGATCATCTTCGCCGCAACCTACAAACCGTCGATGATACACTCCTGTTTATCAAATTGCGTTATGAAAATCTGAATCAGCTTACGCCGGATATGCCGGACTATATCCAAAAAAGACGCAGTCTGCTGATGGAAGAGATTTACGTATCTGACGCCACCGGTAGAATTTTGCTTGGAGCACCCCATATAGGGCGTTTAAGGAACTCCGTTTATTTTGAAATTTATAATGCGCATGCAAATAGCGACCTGGGACAGCTCTTCGTCGGCAAACCTTTCTATGACTGGGCCTATGAACGGTGGTCGATTCCGGTAAGCCGCCGACTGAATCATCCTGACGGCTCTTTCGCTGGAGTAGTGTATGCGTCCCTCAATCCGCACTACTTCTCCGATTATTACCGGCAGATGGTACTCGGTTATGACAAATACGTTACCCTTGTTGGCTACGATGGCATTGTCCGCGCCCGACATCATCAGGACAAGAATGATGTCGGGCAGGACATCGGAGCCAGCAGCTTGTTTCCAGCTTGGAAGCAATCACTGACAGGCGCATTCGAAGATACAGATGTTCAGGATGGAACCCATCGGTATTACACGTATCGATCCTTGCTGGATTACCCTTTGATTCTCTCCATCGGAGTCTCCTCTACCGATGCTTTGAGCCTGTTTGAAGCGCGTCGAAAGTCATACTACAGTGATACGTTCGTCTTCACCCTTTTTATTATCGGCTTTTTTTCTCTATTCACCATGCAATTGGTTCGGCAAAAAAAGGCTAACCAGACGTTGCAGCGTCGCAACAGTCTCCTGCTGTTCCTACACGAGACTGCTCTTGGAATCATGAACCGGCGTGACGTCGTCGATTTGCTGGAAACCATCATCTATAAAGCTTCGGAAATCACCGGAGCATCGACCGGCAGCGTGCTCTTATTCAACGAAGACCAGACGGAGCGAATCCGCGTGGTCGCAACGGGCCCTGCCAGTTCTATGCTTGGCTCACGTAATCCTATCGATGAAGGAGCTGCAGGACAAGTCTGGAAAACGGGACAGACGGTTCTGGTTAATGATTATAAACACTGGAAGCACCGTACCCAGCCCGCTGATATTCTGGCGGAAGCGGTAGCTTACTTTCCCTTGAAGAGCGGCGGCAAAATTGTCGGCATCATTGGCCTGTGGCATACAGAGGTTGGATGCATCTTTGAAGAAAGCGACGTCGAACTGTTGGATCAAATCGCCGGCTTAGCGTCCATTGCCTACGAAAATGCTTTTCTCTATCGGGAAGCACAACGGGAAATCAGCGAGCGCAAACAGACGGAAGCGTTATTACAGTACCAGAACTTTCACGATACCTTGACCGGCCTCTACAACCGAGCCTATTTCGAAGAAGAAATGCAACGCATCGATCGGCGGCGCGAAGGGTCGGTCGGTCTAATCATGCTTGACCTGGATGGGCTAAAGTTGATCAATGACACACTGGGGCATGAACAGGGCGATGTGCTGCTTACCAGCGCCGCCCATATTTTATCCATGTGTTTTCGCGGCACGGAAGTCACAGCCCGCATTGGCGGTGATGAATTTGCCGTGTTATTGCACCCCATCGACAAAGATGCTATTCATGCCGCCTGTGAACGAATCCGGCAAAAAACAGCAGAATTTAATTCGGTGAAAATCAAAGCACCGATTAGTCTGTCGATCGGCTACGCTACTGCCGACAACCCCTCGGTCCCCATGCGCGAGCTTTTTCAGCGAGCCGATAACAACATGTACCGTGAAAAACTGCACAGACGTCAAAGTACCCGTAGTGCCATCGTTCAGACGGTGATGAAAATGTTGGAAGCGCGGGATTACATCACGGAAGGACATGCGGACCGACTGCAGGCTATCGTCGCCAAGATGGGCGCCGCGCGTGCATTTTCAGAAGAAAAAATTTCCGACTTGCGCCTGTTTGCTCAATTCCACGATATTGGCAAGGTAGGAATTTCAGATAATATTTTATTAAAGCCGGGGCCGCTCACAACCGGCGAAAAAATCGAAATGGAGCGTCATTCCGAGATCGGTCACCGAATCGCCCAATCGGCGCCGGACCTTGTCCCAATCTCAGACTGGGTGCTAAAGCATCATGAATGGTGGAACGGCTTCGGATATCCACTGGGGCTGGCCGGCGTGGAAATCCCGTTGGAATGTCGCATGCTCGCCATTGCCGATGCTTATGACGCCATGACCAGCGACCGGCCCTACCGGCAATCTATTTCTCACGCCGAGGCAGTGGAAGAAATCAAGAATTGCTCCGGTACGCAGTTCGATCCAGCGTTGGTAGCCGAATTTGTCTTACTCTATGAATCATCCGGTCCCGAAGTAAAATCCGGCGAAACCGAATAGAAAGGAGAAAAATGATGTCACGTTGGTTACTGTGAAAGGATTTTTCTCCGTCTGCCCGCAGCTGCTCCGCTAAATAGCATGGCGATATAAACCCCCGACTTTGACAGCTTATATGTCAAGGTCGGGGGTTTTGCTTGCAACTATTGGAATCTCTAAAAAGAGTAGCCCCCGGGAGAAGGCCCGGGGCATGAGATAAGCGGAGGTCAAGCGAAGCGTCGGAGCGTTCTCATCCCCGGCCCTTCTCCCGCGTCGTTCCTTTCCTCCACGTCGTTCCTGTTCCTTCCCTGAACAGAGACTTTAGACTTGGAACTCGAGAGAAACTTCTTCCTATCTCAGTTCACAACTTCTCAGACTTTAGGAAGGCATTTCAGATTTTCAGTCAGTTCTGCCTCCGGGCAGGGTACATCGACCATTTTTCCGGCCAGATAGTTGTCATAAGCGCCCAAGTCAAGGAATCCATGACCAGATAAGGCGAACAAGATCGTACGGGATTTTCCTTCTTCGCGAGCGGCAAGAGCTTCATCGATTGCAGCTTTGATTGCATGCGAAGATTCGGGAGCCGGTACGATTCCTTCCGTTTGTGCGAACAGAATTGCCGATTGGAAAACATCTCTTTGATTGTAAGAACGAGCCTCAATATGCTTATGATGGTACAACGCGCTCACTAGCGGGGAATCGCCGTGATAGCGAAGGCCACCGGCATGAATGCCTGCAGGCATGAACTCGTGTCCCAACGTATACATTTTCATGATTGGCGTCATCTTGGCCAGGTCACCGTAATCATAGGCATAGACGCCTCGCGTGAGAGTCGGGCAAGCCGAAGGCTCCACCGCCACCGCGCGCACTTTGCTACCCTTGAAACGGTCCGCCACAAACGGGAAGGCCATTCCGCCGAAGTTGCTGCCGCCGCCGTTGCAGGCCAGCACCACGTCCGGATAATCACCAGCCTTTTCGAGCTGCGCTTTTGCTTCCAGCCCGATCACCGTCTGGTGCAGCAAGACATGATTCAGTACGCTGCCGAGTGCATAGTTGGTATCGCTGCGACCCGCCGCATCTTCGACAGCCTCGGAAATGGCAATAGCCAAGCTGCCGAGTGAATCTGGATGCTCCGCCAGCACGGCTCTACCGGCAGCGGTTCGATCGGACGGGCTGGGTATAACCGACCCGTTAAACACTTCCATGAAGGAGCGCCGATACGGTTTCTGCCCGTAGCTGACTTTTACCATATATACCATGCATTCCATATCGAAAAACTTGCAGGCCATACTGAGAGCGCAGCCCCATTGACCGGCGCCGGTCTCGGTCGCCAGCCGTTTGATCCCGGCCTGTTTATTGTAGTAAGCCTGCGCCAGAGCGGTATTCAGCTTGTGGCTGCCGACCGGGCTGGCTCCTTCGTATTTATAATAAATTTTCGCCGGCGTATCCAGAGCCTTCTCCAGTTCATAGGCCCGAATCAACGGCGACGGACGCCATAGCGTATATTTTTCGCGTACTTCGTCCGGAATCTCGATCCAGCGCTCTTTGCTCATTTCCTGGGCAATAAGGGCCATGGGGAAAATTGGCGACAAATCGTCGGGACCGACCGGTTTCATCGTCCCTGGATGCAATGGCGGGTCCAGCGGTTCCGGTAAATCAGCCTGGATATTGTACCAGGATTTCGGCATTTCACTTTCACTCAGATGAATCTTGCGTACTCTTGACATCCCTTCGTCCCCCTCAATTTTTATTCAACAATAGCAGTATAGGTAGTTTAGCTAGAAAAGGACCGAGGGATGAGATAAGCGGAGGTCAAGCGAAGCGTCGAAGCGTTCTCATCCCCCGGCCCTTTTCGGATTTTCGGCAGAATAAAAAGTTAGATCCAGTTACCGATATCGAATCACAGCCGCTGTAATCACCACGATCAGCGCGAGCACCAAATAGTCCCTCCCAGCAAAAGCAATCTGCTGGGTAAAAGTGCGTCGAACGCCGCCAAAACCGCGCAACTCCAGACTCATCGCCATCGTTTCCGAACGGGTGATAGCTCGCAGTACCATCGGTTCCACCAAGGCAGCATACGCCACAATGCGTTTCAGCGGATTGCGGCTCTGCACATAGCCGCGGCAAATCTGCGCTTCCCTCACCGCATGGCTTTCCGCGATAAAATCCGGCATAAATCGTAGGGCCGAAGTAAACATAAAAGCGTACTCATAGGGAATCTTCACCTGGCTGACGAGAGCCGCTGTCAGACTCGGCAATCGGGTCGTTCCCAACATCAACAACACCGCCACCGTCATGACCATCATCTTGAGTCCGCTGGCAACAGCAATCGGAACAGCCACATCAAAAGGCAACTGAATGACGGAGAAGAACGCCGCCACCATCAACAGTCCAAATAAACCCTTGAGCAGTTTTCGCAGCTGCCCGGCATAGGCGAGCAAAGCAATTTGCACGGCCAACATGGCCGCCAGCGACGCCGGGTCCCATATCAAAACGGTCCAGACTGACACTGCGATAGTCAATAAAAGATTACACAGAGGCGCCAGACTTTTCATCCGTTTTCCCTCCCAGCTGATTGTTTATCGAAGCGGCCAGTTCTTCCACCGAACGAACCGCACCTGTAATTTTTGCAAACTTGGCGGCAATGGCGGCAACATCTGGAACCCGCAAGCCCCACGCAGCCACATCGTGCGCCGGATCGGCGAACAATTCCTGTGTTGGGCCATCATAGACCTTCTCCCCCTGATGCAGCACTACCGTGCGCCGGGTATGCTCCAGCAACATCTCCATGTCGTGTGTGACAAGAATTACGCCGATTCCCTGCCCGTTCAGTTTCCCCAGCAGTTGCATCAGCTGCTTTTTTTCCTCTGCATCCTGTCCGCTGGTAGGTTCATCCAAAATCAGCAAGCGGGGCTTCAATGCCAGCGCCGAAGCAATCGCGATCCTCTGCCGGAAACTCCGGGCCAACCCTCGTGGATAAGCCTGTGCAACCTCTATCAAACCGGTCATGGCCAGTGCGTCGTCCACCGCCGCTTGGCGCTCATCATCGCTCCAATCCATCTGCTCCGGCCCATAAGCAACTTCCGAAGCCACAGTATCTCTGAAAATCTGGCGATCCGGATTTTGGAACACATAACCGACGGAACGCGCCATCACTGCCGGGCCGCCGTCTTTGGCCGGTTTTCCATCCAGCATCACCTGGCCGGAAGCCGGTTTGCCCAGTCCCACCATCAGGCGGGTCAGCGTTGTCTTGCCGCTGCCGTTGCGACCAGCCAATCCGATAAACTCCCCGGCTTGGATGGACAGGGAAACATTCTTTAATGCCGGAGCATGGCCGGGATAAGCAAAAGAAACCTGTTGAATCTCAAGCACTAAGCGATAGCCTCCTCATTGGCGGCAGACTGGCGTTGATTTCGGCGACTGCTTCATCGGCGGAAGTCCATGGCGAAAATTTTCTTGTTTCGGTTTCCAGCGCCGCTTTCAATCGACGCAGCGCAGGAACTGCCGAAGCATAAACCTGTTCAGTCAACATTCGATCAAAAACCTCGTCCAGCGTTCCGGTGAACGCGACCCGTCCCGCTTCCATGACTACCATTCGGTCTGCATGCGGCAACGCCTGGGCCAGATCATGATCCGCTACAATCACGGTAATCCCTTTTTCCTTATTTAACTGGGCCAGCAAGGAATACAGCTCTTCAGAGCCCTCCGGGTCCAGAGCCGAAGTCGGCTCGTCCAGCACCAGAATCTTCGGCTGCGACGCCAGCACCGACGCCACCGCCAACCGTTGTTTCTGGCCGCCCGACAACGCGGATAATTCCCGTTCTTCCAGCCCAGTCAGTCCAACTGCGGCCAGCGCTTCCGCGACCCGTTCACGGATCAACGCCGACGATACAGCCATATTTTCCAAGGCAAAAGCCACTTCGTCAAACACCGTTAACGCCACCAACTGGCTCTCGTAATCTTCCATGACAAACCCAACCCCGGCCGCAATATCCGACACCGGACGATCCGTCGTGACCTGTCTAGCCACGCGTACTTGACCCGACATGCTGCCACCGAAGAAATGCGGCACCAGTCCGGTCATCGCCATACACAACGTCGTTTTGCCGCTGCCATTGGCGCCCGCCAAAACCGTGAATGAGCCGACCGGAATCGACAACGTCACTTGGTCCAGGCCGGTTCCCGTCTTGGGGTAATGGTAAGAAAAATCTTCAAACTGAACTGCATCCAATTATTTATCCTCCTGCCCCAGCAACTTACGGGCCGGATAATACAACAACTGGGCAATGATCGTATTGGCAATCGCTGTGAATACAACGACCGGCAACATCCCGTAAATATAAATCTGCGTCGGTACATTCATTAGAATTTTAAACGTAGTGATAAAAGTGAACCCGCTGGCAAAGGTGGTGAGAAAGGTAATCACAGCAGGCCGAATGCTGACGGATTTGATCTTCAGGTCAAGCGGCAGTGACATCAAGAGCACACAGGCCAACGCGCCAATCGGCTCCGATAAGAGGTTGAGATGGGGCATCGGCGACTTGGAAGTAATCGTATTGATGGCTCCGGCCACGATCCCGATGGCTACTGCTTTTGGCACACTGGGATGAATCACAAGAATCGTAATGCAATACATGGTAATGATCCAGTTGATGCTGACTCCGGCAAAGCTGGGACTTACCAGCCGCATAATTGCTCCAATTGCGAGCAGCAAGGCAGATACAGCCACCCAACGGAATTTGCCCCCTTGCGATGCTACTTGTTTCATTTCAACCGGTTTGTTGTTTTCCATCGTTGACTCCTCCTTCTGCTATTTAAAAATAAAAAAACCCTCGCCACTACTACTTGTAGGGACGAGGGGTTAACCCGCGGTACCACCCTGATTGGCTCCTGTCGAGCCCAACTTGGTCTAGGTACGGGACGATGATTGTCCGATACCCGCTTCTCTTGATAACGGAAGAAGTTTTCCGGCAGCGCCTACCCCGCTATGAGCGGCTCGGACTGCATCTCTCAGGCCCATTCATCGCGTTGAGTCACACCGGACTTCCACTGCCGCCGGCTCGCTGAGGCTCTCTCGCACGAGTACTCTTCCTGATCATTGACATTGAAAAATATGAACTTGATGTTATTCTAACAATCCGGCTTTTCTTTGTCAAGCGATGAAAATCAAGCAAGAAAAACCAAGTTCAGCAACTTACTTCGGCTTGCGGTAAAAGAACGGCATATAGTGCTGGAAGCCGATATCCCGGAAATTCAGGATGGCTTCAGTGCCGCCTACGAACAGAACGCCACCCGGTCGTAAGGCTTCCAGAAAACGGCGATACAGCTTGTCCTTGGCTTCTTCCGTGAAATAGATGACGACATTGCGGCAGGAAATGAGGTCGAACCCACTGTCATACTTGTCCAGCAACAGATTGTGGTGCTGGAAAACAATCCCCTCTTTTACTTCCGGCGTCACACCGTAATGATCTCCATCTACTTTCTTAAAATACTTCGCCAGACGGGCCGGCGACACATTTTTCAGTTCGTTGTTCTGATAAATGCCTTCTTTGGCTTTGGCCAACATTTTTGTATCCAGATCGCTAGCCAGTATCTGGTGCTTCACACGAGGCGTAATGTCCGACATCATGATGGAAAAAGAATACGGCTCAGCGCCGGTCGAACAACCTGCGCTCCAGATCTTCAGTTTGGAACTCTGCTGCATCAGATCCGGAATGACCTTCTGCTCCAGTTCCACGAATTTTTCCGGCGT
>Ga0316604_10002713_pt1 | contig 13175 bp, 10 predicted proteins | sample OWC_soil_day20_C_FD_207650 | JGI IMG/M metagenome (GOLD analysis project Ga0316604, IMG submission 207650) | Wetland soil microbial communities from Old Woman Creek delta, Ohio, United States - OWC_soil_day20_CT | ecosystem: Environmental > Terrestrial > Soil > Wetlands | place: USA: Ohio... | reverse complement strand
CCGGCCGCTTGGCCGAGAACTTCGGCGATCTCGTTGATCTTGTCGACTTTGCCGAGCGCGCCGGCCAACTGCCGGCGGAGCTTCGGGTCCTCGATGCCCTTGGTAAGCGTTTGGCCAAGCGCGATGGCAACCTGCGAGGACGCCGCCATGACGCTCTCCGGGGCACCGGAGACGATCGCATTCGCGGCGTTTTCAGCCAGCGTGTTGATCTCGTCGGCGTTGAGCGCAACGGTTCCGAGCGTGCGAACGAGGGTCTTGTTGGCGCCGGACCCGTAGAGCTTCTTGTAGAGCGAAATGATCGCCGCCTTTGACTGGTCCTTGACGAACGCGGTCTTCTGCGCTTCGGCATAGGCAATGACGGCCGCCTTCATGTCTTCTGTGACGGTCGTGGTCTGGGCGACGCCCAGCCCCTGCGAGCCGAGCAGCAGACCGGCAGCCAGTATGGCCGGTATCCGGCGGTTCATGGCCATGCCTCCCTTGTCGCTCACCTCAGAAGTTCGTCCATGTCGACGTCGGCAAACGGGTCGGCGTCCGCCGTCCGGCGCATGACCATCGGCAGCAACGGCGCGCCGGGCGCCACCTGGGTACGATTGATGCTGGCGAGAAGCAGTTCGAACACTGGCTGCCAGTCTTCGGCTGGCCCATCCACCGGCTGCAGGGTCACAGCGAGCCGGACTCCGCCAGACAAAGGTTCGTCGAAGAAAACATGCGTGATGGCGACTCGCCCCTCCTGCTGGCGCAACACCATGGCCGGCTCACCGGCAACCACTGTCGACTCGACCCGCGTGACTCCCTCGCTTGGCATTGGTCGATCGGGCGCCCACAACGCAACGACGATCGTCGCCCGGTCGCCGGACGCGATCAGGGTGGTGACCTCGCCCGCGTCGTCAGGACGCACCTGCCATGCTAGGGGGGCGGTGAACGACACTGGCCCCAGCCAAAGACGGACCTCTTCGTCGTCGGGCGCCAGCAACTCGACCTGCTCATCGGATGGCGGGATGGCGGGCAGCCGGACGATGACGATACGCTTGCCTTGTGGTGCCGCCGGAGCTTCCGTCCGACGCTCTTTCATCTGCGTCTGTCGGGATGGCGGCGTGGAACTGCCGAATTGAACACGGCTGAGAAGGTCGTCGAACAGAGGCAACACCGCTTTGGGTGCAACGCCGGTCGCGGCGAGCGAGAACAACAATTGCCGATTGTCCTTGCGTTTTTCATCGAACAAGACCTTGACGGTCATGAGATTGTCGGCGGCCGAGCGCACGAAGGTGGCGGCCTTGCCGCTGACCGTCACCCGCCGATGCGAAACGATATCGCTGAATCCGAGCAGCGGCTCGTCCTGGACCCACCACTCGGCTCGCAGTTCGAACTCACCGGTCGGACTGGCGAGTAAATAGGACCTGCCCCGCTGCTGGCGCGTGATCGACCAGTCAGCCGGCGCCTCAAAGCTCACTTCGCCCAATCGGTAGCCCGTCCACGTCTCCGCACCGGCTGTCGCGACAGAGAACGAAAGAACGGCACCGACGAGAATGAGCCACGTCCAGAGAGTCTGGCCACGAGAATAAATCAGCCCAATATATCGAGCAGGATTGTTGCGCATCGAGATACCACAAGTCATCGAAATCGATCATCACGCTGTAGCACACCGTTAACAAAGATAAAATATCGACTTTATACGAGACGTGACTTGCATATTCAGGTTTTTATTATTTACGTATATTTCAGTTACCCGCATATTATAAGAGCTGAACTTCCGTAGTTACACGAATAACTGCAGCAGGCATCGTTAGCGTGCGCCAGCCTTGCAATTGCTCAGAGGCTGCGTTGAAACAACAGCACCGGCAAGTCGCATGTGGCGCTGGCATGGAGCCTTTCGGCGTACCGGAGAGGCTTCACCGTCCGGTCCACCACGGCCGTGGCATTGTCAGCCAGGCTCCTAGGGGCCAGCAACAAGCGACGTCGGCTCAAGCTCCGGTGTCGGCCACGCATAAGCGCGAAGGCGGCCTACTCTTTCGAGACTAAGCTGCCGCCGGTTTGCCCGAAGCTCATGGCCGTCGGGAAGAAAGCGGCGATTAAGGAGTTTCTCAGCCAAGCCGATTCATGAGGAATCACGGGCAGATAAACTGTCTGAAGATAGATTGGCTGGGGGACCTGGATTCGAACCAAGACGAACGGAGTCAGAGTCCGTCATTCTACCGTTAAATTATCCCCCAGCGGGACTCCGACGGTTCGGAGGCGGCGATGAAGCGAGGCTTCGTCGGCTGCGGCGTTCTGGTACCCGATCGAAATCACCCTGTCAAGGCGCTGACAAGGCTTGCGTGACAACACGGAGCGACAACCAGACCAGGCGCAGTGCGGGCTTATCCCCGCACCACTCGCAAGGATAAGCCCCTTCGGGCAATGTCATTTCTGACAGGGTGTTTCAGGGTATATTAAGAAAGCCACCGCCAAAAGTCGTCCCGCGACCTGACGCACCAAGCCTTCCGTGCCAATATGGCGGTTACGCGATCGCACCAAGATGTCGGCCGCCGCAAGGCGCACCGACCCCATAACAACGACAGCGACGCCCGCCAGTCGCCCCCTATTGGACTACGCCGCAATCCGATGCCGTGGATGAGCTTTGCCCCTGACCTCCCGCCGAAAGAGCCGGGAGCGCCCGACGACTCCGGTGCCCTGCTGCGCCTGATGCAGCTCGTGCTGGCCGGTGTCGACGCGTCGGGGAGCGAGGGCTGTCGCCTCACCCGCGATTCGGCCATCGTCAGCGTCGCCCGGGCGCTGGTCGGCGAGGCGACCGACTGGACGGCCGCCAGCCGTACCGCCACCATGGCGCTGCGCGACCTCGTCTGGCGCGTCGACACGGCGCGCGGCCTGTTGCTCGACAAGGTCGGCGAGCGCGCCCGCAAGGAGGTGGAAGCCTTGCTGGACACGGCCGACATCCACGCTTTTCTGAAAACATCAGGGCCGCGCGCGCGCCGCAATACGGAAGACGGCGAAGAAATCGCTGGCGACGGTTGACAAACGGTCCGCCGCGTTGTGGTTTGGCGGCCTTTCCGGGAACGCCGCGAGACCATAGATGAGCAGCCTTGAATCCCCTTCTTCCGCCGAGACGCGGCTCCGCCGCGAAATCGAGCGGCGGCGTACCTTTGCCATCATCTCGCATCCGGACGCCGGCAAGACGACGCTGACGGAAAAGCTGCTGCTGTTCGGCGGCGCCATCCAGATGGCCGGCCAGGTGCGCGCCCGCGGCGAGAATCGCCGCACCCGCTCCGACTGGATGAAGATCGAACGCGACCGCGGCATCTCCGTCGTCACCTCGGTGATGACCTTCGAGTATGGCGGCAACGTCTTCAACCTGCTCGACACGCCCGGCCACGAGGACTTCTCCGAGGACACCTACCGCACGCTGACCGCCGTCGACAGCGCCATCATGGTGATCGACGCGGCCAAGGGCATCGAGGACCGCACACGCAAGCTGTTCGAAGTTTGCCGCATGCGCGACATCCCCATCGTCACCTTCATCAACAAGCTCGACCGCGAGGCCCGCGACCCGTTCGAAACGCTGGACGAGATCGAAAAGACGCTGGCCCTCGATACGGCACCGATCACCTGGCCGGTCGGCTCGGGCAAGGACTTCATCGGCACCTACGATCTCAAGCGCCGTCAGACACGCCTGATGAACGAGAAGGGTGACGACCACCGCGACGAGATCGGCGACGAAGAGCTGGATGCGCTCCTCAAGGAACGCTACCTGACCGACCTCCGGGAGGGCATCGATCTGGCTGCCGACGGCACCAATGCCTTCGACCTCCAGTCCTTCCGCGAGGGGCACCTGACGCCGGTCTTCTGGGGGTCGGCGTTGCGCAATTTCGGCATCAAGGACATTCTGGACGGCCTCGCCGCCTACGCCCCTCCCCCGCGCGATCAGGCGGCGTCGAGCCGGGTGGTCAAGGCCGAGGAGCCGAAGATGACCGCCTTCGTCTTCAAGATCCAGGCGAACATGGACCCCAACCACCGCGACCGCATCGCCTTCGTGCGCCTGTGCTCGGGCAAGCTCACCCGCGGCATGAAGGTCAAGCACGTCCGGACGCAGAAGACCATCGGCCTCACCGCGCCGCAGTTCTTCTTCGCCCAGGACCGCCAGATCGCCGACGAAGCCTGGGCCGGCGACGTGGTGGGCATCCCCAACCACGGCACCCTCAAGATCGGCGACACGCTGACCGAGGGCGAGAACCTCGCCTTCGTCGGTGTGCCGAGCTTCGCGCCGGAAATCCTGCGCCGCGTCCGCCTGGAAGACGCCATGAAGGCCAAGAAGCTGAAGCAGGCCTTGCAGGAGCTCGCCGAGGAAGGCGTCGTGCAAGTGTTCCGGCCGGTCGACGGTTCGCCGGCCCTGGTCGGCTTTGTCGGCGCGCTGCAGCTCGACGTGCTGCAGGGGCGGCTTGAGCAGGAATACGGTCTCGAGGTCGGCTTTGAGGTCAGCCAGTACAACATGGCGCGCTGGCTGGCTGGCGAGAAACAGGATGTGACCGACTTCCAGAACGGCAATCGCTCGGGCATGGCCGACGATGTCGACGGTGATCCCGTGTTGCTCGCCACCTCCGGCTACGCCTTCAACTACATCAAGGAGAAATGGCCGAAAATCCGCTTCACCGACATCAAGGAAACGCAGGCGCGGGCGGCGGAAGGCTGAACCTTCTCTGTCTGTTTTCCTGGAGCTGACGCAAAAGGCCGGGCGCGAGCCCGGCCTTCGCTTTTCAGTGGCTCAGTTGGTCGTCACTTGCCGAAGGCGGCGGCCATCAGTTCGCGGGTATAATCCTCGCGCGGCGCGTCGAAGATCTGGTCGGTCGACCCTTCCTCGACGATTTTACCGCCCTTCATGACGACAATGTAGTCCGACAGCGCCCTGACGACCGCCAGATCGTGGCTGATGAACAGATAGCTGAGGTCGTGCTTGGCCTGCAGGTCGCGCAGCAGCTCGACGATCTGCTTCTGCACCGAGCGGTCGAGCGCCGACGTCGGCTCGTCCAGCACCACCACCTGCGGCTTCAGGATGATAGCCCGGGCGATGGCGATGCGCTGGCGCTGGCCGCCCGAGAACTCGTGCGGATAGCGGTTGCGCGTTGCCGGTTCGAGGCCGACTTCCAGGAAGGCCTTGATGGCCCGCAGGTCGCGGTCCGATTTGCTGAGCTGCGGTTCGTGGACCAGAAGGCCTTCGGTGACGATCTGCCCGGCGGTCATGCGCGGGCTGAGCGAACCGAATGGATCCTGGAAGACGAGCTGCATCTGCCGGCGGTGGCGGCGCATCTCCTGGCGGCTCGCCTCGGAAATGTCGTCGGTTCCAAAGCGGATGGCGCCGGTGCCGTGGTTGAGGCGCAACAGCGCCCGCCCCAGCGTCGACTTGCCCGACCCGCTCTCGCCGACGATGCCGATCGTCTGGCCTTCCTTGAGGCGAATGTCGACGTGGTCGACGGCGTGGATGTCGAGCTTCTTGCCGCCCATGAAGCCACCGCCCATGGAGAAGCGGACGTCGACGTCCCTTCCCTCAAGCAGCACCGGCGCGTCGTCGGGCGGCGGCGCCTTGCGGCCGGTCGGCTCGGCGGCCAGCAGCATCTGGGTATAGGGGTGCTTGGGGTTGGCGAAGATGTCGGCCACCGTGCCGGTTTCCACCACTTCGCCAGTGCGCATCACGGCGACCCGATCCGAGAAGCGACGAACAATGCCGAGGTCGTGGCTGATGAACACGATGGCCAGGCCGATCCGCTGCTTCAGCTCGGCGAGCAGCTCCAGGATCTGCGCCTGGATGGTGACGTCGAGCGCCGTGGTCGGCTCATCGGCGATCAGCAGTTCCGGATCGTTGGCCAGCGCCATGGCGATCATCACGCGCTGGCGCTGGCCACCTGACATCTCATAGGGGTAGCTGTCGACGCGGCGCTCGGGATCGGGGATCTTCACGAGCTTCAACAGGTCGATCGCTCGCGCCCGCGCCGCCTTGGCCGAGAGGCCGCGGTGGCGCATCATCGGCTCGGCGAGTTGCTTGCCGATCTTGTAGAGCGGGTCGAGCGAGGTCATCGGCTCCTGGAAGATCATGGTGATCTTGGCGCCTCGGATGCGATTCAGCTTGCTCAGCGGCAGGCCGATCATCTCCTGACCCTGGAACTTGGCCGATCCCTCGGCGCGGCCGTTGGCCGCCAGGAGGCCCATGATGGCCATCATGGTCTGGCTCTTGCCCGAGCCGCTCTCGCCGACGATGGCCAGCGTCTCGCCCTTGTTGACCTTGAGATCGATGCCTTTCACCGCGTGGACGTCACCGGTCGGCGTCGAAAAGCGGACGTTGAGGCCGCGAATATCGAGAAGCGTATCGGCCATGTCAGCGGTCCTTCGGATCAAGGGCGTCGCGCAGGCCGTCGCCGATGAAGTTGAGGGCGAACAGTGTCACCACGAAGAAAATGGCCGGGTAGATCAGCAGCCACGGCACATACTGCATGCCCGTGGTGCCCTCGGCGATCAGCGATCCCCACGAGGTCATCGGCTCCTGCACGCCGAGGCCCAGGAACGACAGGAAGCTCTCGAGCAGGATGACCTTCGGCACCAGCACGGTGACGAACACCACGACCGGGCCGATGGTGTTGGGGATGACGTGCCGGCGGATGATCTGCCAGTTGGACAACCCCATAGCATGCGCCGCCTCGACGAACTCGCGCCGTTTCAGCGACAGCGTCTGCCCGCGCACGATACGCGCCATGTCCAGCCACTCGATGGCGCCGATCGCCGCGAAGATCAGCACGAAATGCCGACCGAAGAACACGACGAGCATGATCACGAAGAACATGAACGGCAGCGAGTAGAGGATCTCGACGAAGCGCATCATCACGTTGTCGACGCGGCCGCCGATGTAGCCCGACACGGCGCCATAGGTGACGCCGATGATCAGCGACACGAAGGTGGCGAGCAGGCCGACGGTGATTGACACCTGCCCGCCGACCATGATGCGCGGCAACAAGTCGCGGCCGTTGCGGTCGGTCCCGACGGGGAAATATTGCCCGTTGATACGGCCCTTGACCTCGATCGTCTTGCCGTCGTCGAGCGTCGAGGTGATCTCGGCGCCGTCGAACTCATCTGGCCGGTCGAAATAGCGCGTGGCGCGGGTATCGATCGGCTTGTCGGCACTGATACGGGCGACATAGGTCGTGCCATCGGCATCGAAGGCGTCGAGCCTGAGGCGTGCCCGTTCGACGGCCGTCTGCATCACCTTTTGCAGCGTGTCCTCAAGCGGATACGGGGCGAGCGACGGCGGCACCGCAACGTAGGACGAGAAGATCTGGTCATACCTGTGCGGGTAGACCCAGGTACCGCCAAAGCTGAACACCGCCACCAGCACCAGCACGATCAGGCTGGCCATCGCCGCCCTGTTGCGGACGAAGCGGTGGCGGGCCATGGCCCACAGGCTGGTGCCGCGGACAGCGGCCGCCGGCTCGGCAAGGGTTTGCGTCATCTCACTCATAACGGACCCTCGGATCGAGAACGGCATAAAGAATGTCGACGAGAAGATTGAACACGACGATGAACACCGAGATCAGCACGACAGTGCCCATCACCAGCGTGTAGTCGCGGTTGAGGGCACCGAGCACGAAATAACGACCAACGCCGGGCAGCCCGTAGACGGTCTCGACCACCACCGAGCCGGTCAGCACGGCAGCGGCGACCGGACCAAGGTAACTGACGGCCGGCACCAGGGCGGCGCGCATGGCATGGACGACCACCACGACGCGGGTCGGCAGGCCGTAGGCGCGGGCGGTGCGAATGTGATCGGCCCTCAGCGTCTCGATCATCGAGCCACGGGTGATGCGCGCGAAGACGGCGAGCTGCGGCAGCGCCAGCGAGATCACCGGCAGCAGCAGGTGCCTCGGCCCGCCGTCACCCCAGCCACCGGCCGGCAGCCAGTGCAGCACAACGGCAAAGACAAAGGACAGGATCGGCGCCAGCACGAAGTTCGGAACGGTGATGCCGAAGCTGGCGACGCCCATAACGGCATAGTCGATGAAGGAATTCTGGTTGAGCGCCGCATAGGTCCCGATGGCGATGCCGCCGAACACCGCGATGAGCAGCGCCCAGGCGCCGAGGGTCATCGAATAGGGAAGGCTGTTGGCGATCAGCTGGGCCACCGTGAAGTCGCGGTAGATGAAGCTCGGACCGAGATCGCCGTGCAGCAGGTTCCACAGGTAGTGGCCATACTGGACCACCAGCGGCTGATCGAGAAGAAAGGCGCGCTTGAGGTTTTCGAGAACCTGCGGCTCGAGCGGCCGTTCGAGGTTGAACGGACCACCCGGCGCGACGCGCATCAGGAAGAAGGACAGCGTGACGACGATGAAGATGGTCGGCAGGGCCGACATCAACCGTCGCAGGACAAAACGTAACATGGACCCGTCCCCGTTTGGATTGGTCACGGAAGGCGAGAACGACGCGCCGGCCAGGCACCCGGAGACTGACGTCCGGATAGGCCGACGGGCGACGCCTCCCGTTGTCGGAGAAGCGCCGCCGTCAGCATGCCGCCCTCCCCCGCTGGGCGGGAGAAGGCGGACGCCGTCGATCATCTCACTCGAGTGACAGGAACTTGGTCAGGTGCTCATTGACGCCGTTCATGGCGAAGCCCTTGACCTTGTTGGAAACAAGCCAGGTGGACGCATGCACCATCAGCGGTACGACGGCCTGCTCGTCCATGGCGATCTGCTCGGCGTCGTGCATCAGCTGCAGGCGCTTGGCGGCATCGCGCTCCTCGTAGGAGGCCTTCATCAGCTCGTCGAACTTGGCGTTCGAGTAGTGACCGTAGTTGAAGGTCTTGTTGGAGCTGACCATCAGGTTGAGGAAGTTTTCCGGGTCGGCATAGTCAGCCTGCCAGCCACAGCGCGCCGCGTCGAACGAGCCGCCTTCCTGCAGGTAGGCATAGTGCGACTTGACGTCGAGGTTCTGGATCGTCACCTCGGCGCCGAGCACCTTCCACATGTCGGCGACAGCGGTGGCCACCTTCTTGTGGTTGTCATTGGTGTTGAAGCGGATGTCGACCTTGAGCGGCTTGCCGCCCTCGCCGTAGCCGGCCTCAGCCAGCAGAGCCTTGGCCTTGTCCTCGCGATCGAGCTGGTCGAGATCGGCCCACTCGGGCTTGGCCGGCGTGTAGCCGACGATGCCTTCCGGCACGAAGGAATAGGCTGGCATCTGGGTATTGGAGAAGATCTTCTCCGACAGGAAGTCGCGGTCGACGGCCATCGAGAAGGCCTGACGGACGCGCACGTCGTCGAACGGCGGCTTGCGGGAGTCGAGCACGTAATAATAGGAGGAGAGATCCGGCGCAGCCAGAACCTGGTCCTTGCCGAGCTTGCCCTCGAGGAATGTCTTCTGGTCGGCCTGGAAGTTATAGACGACATCCAGCTCACCGGCCTCGAACATGCGCTCGGTGGTCGACTGGTCTTCCGAGGGATTGTAGATGACCTTGTCGATCTTCACGTTGGCCGCATCCCAGTACTTGGGATTCTTCACCGTCGTGATGTGATCGTTGGGCACGTTCTCTGTCAGGCAGAAGGCGCCGTTGCAGGCGATGTTGCCCGGCTTGATCCACTCGCCGCCGAACTTCTCGATCGCCCAGCTCGGCACCGGCAGCGCCGCATAGTGAGCGAGCAGTTCGATGAAATAGGGGGTCGGGCGTTCAAGCGTGATCTCAAGCGTCTTGGCATCGACCGCCTTGACGCCCAGCGTGTCGGCGGCCGCCTTGCCGCCATTGACCGCCTCGGCGTTCTTGATCGGATAGAGGATGTTGGCGTACTCGGCTGCCTCCTTCGGATCCTCCATGCGCCGATAGGCGAACACGAAGTCGTCGGCGGTCACCGGCTTGCCGTCCGACCAGTTGGCGCCCTCGCGCAGCTTGAAGGTGTAGACGGTGCCGTCGTCCGACAGCGTCCAGCTCTCGGCCACCCCGGGGATCACCTTGCCGTGCGGATCATAGATCGTCAGGCCCTCGAACATGTCGCGGACGATGAAGCCCTCGACGTCGATCGAGATGTGCGCCTGATCCAGCGTCTGCGGTTCGCCGCCGTTGCCACGGCGGATCAGAACCTCAGCCAGCGACGGCGTCGCCAGAACCGCCAGCATCGAGCCGGCGATCAGCGTCGCCGACAGCGAGCGGAAGATACGGGGAGTGGTCATGTTTTCGAGCCTCCTGCCTAAAGTCGCGACGACCGGACGCCTTGCCGCCGGTCGCCGAAAGGGATTGTGTTTTCGTTGGTTCGCTTGCCAGTGATCCAAAGGTCCCGGTCATCCAAGACGGTGCCGGTCGTCGTTTTCTTCTTAGCCGCCGGCCTCAGCCGCCGGGCGTATGCTGGGCGATCCAGTGCCAGGCTATGTCGATCCGGCGGGGTATCCAGACCTTATCATGCGCCAATACATAGTCCAGAAAACGCTGAAGCGCGGCAACCCGTCCCGGTCGCCCGACGAGGCGGCAATGCAGGCCGACGTTCAGCATCTTCGGACTGCCGTTCCGGCCTTCCTCATAGAGAACGTCAAAGGCGTCCTTGAGGTAGGTGTAGAACTGATCGCCCGAGTTGAAGCCTTGATTTGTCGCAAACCGCATATCGTTGGTGTCGAGCGTATACGGAATGATGAGATGCGGTCCGTTCGGCCCCTCCATCCAGTAGGGCAGATCGTCAGCATACGAATCCGATGAATAGAGGAACCCCCCCTCCTCCATGGCGAGTTCGTTGGAGTGGATGGAGGCACGGCCGGTATACCAGCCGAGCGGTCGCGATCCGGTGACCTCCTCGTGGATGCGGATGGCCTCGAGCATGTGCTCGCGCTCGGCTTCCCGGGTATAGTCCTTGTAGTCGATCCACTTGAGGCCATGACTGGCGATCTCCCAGTCGGCCTCCTTCATGGCCGCCACCACCTCAGGATTGCGGGCGAGCGCCGTGGCGACGCCGTAGACCGTCACCGGCACCGCGCGCGAGGTGAACAGCCGGTGCAGCCGCCAGAAGCCGGCGCGCGAGCCGTATTCGTAGATCGACTCCATGTTGGCGTGCCGCTGGCCGGGCCAGGGTTGGGCGCCGACGATTTCCGACAGGAAGGCTTCCGAGGCGGCGTCGCCGTGGAGGATGCAGTTCTCGCCACCCTCCTCGTAATTGACGACGAATTGCACCGCGACATGGGCGCCATCGGGCCAGGCGGCATCCGGCGGGGTGCGGCCGTAACCGATCATGTCGCGGGGATAGGTCTTGTCGATCATGTCGCGTCACCTCGTCTGGTTGGGCGGACAACCGGCGCCCGGCGTCGGAAGAAAACCGGAACGGCGGCGCGGCCCGCTCAGGGCGTGCCCTCGTCGTCGGGACAGGACGGCCCGCCGACATCAAGCGTCAGTTCGTCCTCCTTGGTGCCATGGGTGCGCGCCAGCCGATTCCAGGCGCGCCAGCCGAACGGAATGTAGGCGAGATAGAGGATGGTCAGGATGCTGAGGACATGGAACGGATAGCTGACCAGCAGCATCGCCAGGATGACGACGCCGATCAGGATCGGCACCACCCACTCGCGCTGGATACCGCCGTATTTCTTGCCTGAGAAGGTCGGCACGCGGCTGACCATCAGCGCAGCAATCAGCACCACATAGGCGACCACCGCCGGTGCCGCCGCCTGCGGCACGTCGATGCCGACGCGATCGACATAGATCGGCAGCAGCACGGCGAGCGCGCCGGCCGGGATCGGCACGCCGGTGAAGAAGTTGGCCTGCCAGGCCGGCCGATCTTCGCTCAGCATGGTGTTGAAGCGAGCAAGACGCAGTGCACCGGCAATGGCGAACAGCACCACGGCCACCCAGCCGAAGGAATTGATGTCGTGGAAGTTCCACACGAACAACAGCAGCGGCGGCGCGACGCCGAAGCTGAGAAAGTCGCTGAGGGAATCGAGCTCCGCGCCGAATTTCGAGGTGACGCGCAGGTAGCGAGCAAGCCGTCCGTCGAGCCCGTCCAGCACGGCGGCGATCAGGATGGCGTAGACCGCCATGTCGAACCGCCCCTCAAAGCCCATGCGGATCGACGTGAGGCCGGCGCACAGGGACAACAGCGTCACCAGATTGGGGATCACGCTGCGGATCGGAATACGGCGGAGACGCTTCGGGCGCTCCACGGTTTCCGGTTCGGGATCAAACGGGGGGAAAAGTCCGGGCATCGCCGCGCGCCTCAGGACACGCGCACAAACGGCGTCTTGCTGACGCCATCAATGTCGGCAAGCACCGTTTCGCCAGCGATCGCCCGCGTCCCTTCGGAGACGAGCGCCGTCGCCGTCGCCGGCAGATAGACGTCGACACGCGAGCCGAAGCGGATGAGGCCGAAACGATCGCCGACGGTGAGGCTTTCGCCCTCGCGCGTGAAGGAAACGATGCGGCGGGCGATGAGGCCGGCGATCTGCACCACACCGACGACGCGTCCATCCTGCCGCTCGATGACGAGGCCATTGCGCTCGTTGTCTTCACTGGCCTTGTCGAGTTCGGCATTGATGAACTTGCCGGCCTTGTAGGCGATGCGCACCACGCGGCCAGTGACCGGGGCCCGGTTCACGTGCACGTCGAACACGTTCATGAACACGCAAATCCGGAGCAACGGTTCCGGGCCGAGGCCCAGTTCGCGCGGCGGTACCGCCAGGCCCACCGCGGAAACGCGGCCGTCGGCCGGCGAGACGACCAGCGAGTTCGACACCGGCGTCACGCGCACGGGGTCGCGGAAGAACAGCGCGCACCAGATGGTCAGCGCCAGCCCAATCCAAAACAGCGGCTCGAACAACCAGCCGAGCAGCACGGTGGCTGCCAGGAAAGCAAGAATGAACTTGTGCCCTTCCGGGTGGATCGGCGGCACGGCGTTCCGGATCGACTTCAGCACCGACATGTCATTTCGCCCGTAGAACCGGCGGGGCAACCCCGCTGAGAGAAACGGACTTTTCGCACGAATGGGCAACACATGCAAAGCCGGTTGCCGCCGCTCGGTGGTTGTTCACACCGCTTTTAACCTGAGGCGGCCGGCGGAGCCGTTCGCCCCACCGGCCGATTTTTCGAAACTCAGGCCGGGACCGCCTCGCCGATCGGCTTTGCCGCCTCCGCTCGCAACAGATAGAGCGACGCACCGATGATCAACAGGGCACCGATCCACAGGTAG
>Ga0316604_10002712_pt1 | contig 13178 bp, 12 predicted proteins | sample OWC_soil_day20_C_FD_207650 | JGI IMG/M metagenome (GOLD analysis project Ga0316604, IMG submission 207650) | Wetland soil microbial communities from Old Woman Creek delta, Ohio, United States - OWC_soil_day20_CT | ecosystem: Environmental > Terrestrial > Soil > Wetlands | place: USA: Ohio... | reverse complement strand
TGTCGGCGGTCGTCGTCGCCTGGCTGATGGCCGGTTCGCGGCGGTCGCCGGGCGAGCGCCCGCGTAATGTCACGCTGGGCGATTTCGCCATCGCCCTGGCCAACCGGCGCCTTGCGGTGCAGGTAATCTTCGCCGCCATCCCGGCCAAGCTCCTGCTGACCGGCTTCCTCTACTATCTCTTGCCGGTGACGCTGATCGGCGATGGTTGGCGCGAGGCGGACGTCGGGCGCATCCTGATGGTCTATGGCGCCGTCGTGCTGTTGGGCGGCCCCTTGCTCAGCCGCCTGACCGATCGCCGGCAAAACCATGCGGTCGTGGTCACCCTCGGCCTTATCCTGTCGGCGCTGCCGCTTCTCGCCGCACCCCTGGTGCCGGAAGCGTTGGTCCTGCCCGCCGCCATCGTGATGGTGGCTGCCCTCGGCTCGGGACAGGCCATGTCGATCACCGCCCAGACGTCGATGGTCGTTGGGATGGCTTCGGAAGCCGATGTCCGTCACGGCCATGCGCCGGAACTGACGGTGATGCGCTTTGTCGAGCGTTTCGGCGGAGGCCTCGGCCCAATGATCGCCGCTCCGCTCGGAGCCCATTTCGGCAGCGTCGGCGCCATCGCCGTCTTCGGCGTTTACGCGTGCCTGAGCGCCATGATTTATGCCGGCCTGACGGCGCGCTGGCGCGCCTCGCCGAGCGAGGTGCCGCGATGAGACGGCGCGAGGCGATCTCGGTTCTGTGCGCCGGTGCTGCGGGCCTGCTGGTTGGCCGGCGAGCCCTGGCAGCAGGTGCGCGCCGCTTTCGCATCGTGATGGTGCTTTGGCGCGGCGAGACCGAGGCGGAAGCCGGCTTCCGGCAGGAGTTATTGGCGCTGGGTGTCGACGCCGACATCGAGGTGCGCGACCTCGCTCGTGACCTCACGCGTCTGCCGGACGTGGTCGCCGAGATACGGCTGTTACGACCCGATCTCGTCTATGCCTGGGGAACGGGCGTCACCCTTGGCCTCGTCGGCCGTTGGGACAAGGTCGATCCGGTCGCCCATCTCACCGACGTGCCAGTTGTCTTCACCATGGTGTCATCGCCGCGCGGGGCCGGCATCGAGCCGCCGGAGGGCGAACCGCCGCGAGCCAACGTCACCGGCGTATCGCACATTGCGCCACTGCCGGCCCAGATCAACGCTATTCGCGCCTTTCTACCGATGGAGCGGCTCGGCATCGTCTACAATCCCGCCGAAGCCAATTCGCTGGCCAATCTTGCCGAACTGCGGGCGCTGGCGCCTATCGCCCGGTTCCAGCTTCTTGAAGCACCGGTCCCCACCGGCACTGACGGCCAGCCGGATGCCACCGCCATTCCCGATCTTGTCGCCGACCTCAGCCGACGGCAAGCCGACATCCTCTACATCGGGCCAGACAGTTTCGTCGGCGCCAATCGCGATTCGCTGACGGCGGCCGGCATCGAGGCCGGCGTCCCCGCCTTCACCGCCACCGAACTCGAGATCCGCGAAAGCCAGGCGATGATCGGCCTTGTCAGCCGCTACGCGACGGTCGGCCAGCTTGCAGCCGGCAAGGCCGAGCAGGTCCTGGTCGAGGACACGCCGCCATCGGCGGTGCCCATCGAGACGCTGAAGCGCTTCTCCTACCTCATCCGCCTGCCGGTGGCGCTGCGACTCGGCCGTTATCCGTCGCTGCAGCTCATCGATTACGCGGAGGTCATCAGATGACCGGCGTCATCCTGTCCGGCCACCTGCGCCGCTGCGATGGTCTCCCGTGCGAGGCCACAGCCTATGTTGGGCGATGGCTGGAACCTGGCGACATCGGAAATGTCATCGCGCTCCATCACACAGTCCGCGACGCGGTGGCCCCCGAACTGCTGTGCCACGAGACCGATGCCTTCTTTCATGAGCACTGCCGCGCGCGAGGCCGCATCCTCGGTCTGTTCGCCGAGGGACAGTTGATCGGTTACGGGGTCATTGGCCTGCCGACGGCCGATCAGGATAGCTTCGCCGATCAGTTCGGACTATCGCCCGAGCAGCGGGCGGTGGTTGCGACCATCGATGGTGCCGGCGTGCTGACGAGGTGGCGCGGCAACGGGTTGCAGCGCCGACTGGTGGTTGCCCGGATCGAGGCAGCGAAAGCGGCTGGCCGGCAGATCGCCGTGTCGACGGTGGCGCCGGGCAACTTGCCGAGTCTCCGCAACCTCCTCGCCGAGGGGCTGACCGTCCGGGCGCTGCGCCCTGCTTTCGGCGGGCTTCGCTTCCTGATGCGTCGTGACCTTGACCAGTCGGTGACACCACCGGCGGCGGGGCATTGGATAGCCGTTTCCGACACTGTGCGCGCGACCGCTGCGCTGGCATTGGGCCTCCAGGGCTGGGTTCTCTCGGAGGCGACGGAGGGGCCGCGAATCTGGTACGGTCGCATCGACGGTACCGATGAGGCTGTCGGATGACATCTGGTTGAAAAACCGGGCGGACTCGAGGGGAGTGGCGATGGTTGGGGGAGCGATCATCGTGGTGGCGACGCTGAAGGGCGGCAGCGGCAAGAGCACGCTGGCCAGCTGCCTGGCTGTCCATTGGCGCCTCGCCGGTGGTTGCCCGGAACTGATCGATGCCGATCCGCAGCGGTCACTGGTCCGGCTTGCTCGCCGCGAACGAGCGCTTGCCGGTGTTCCCGTCATCGAAAACTGCCGCGGCACAGTGGTTACCACCGCTCGGGAAGCGGCCATCGAGCATGCGCCGGTGATCGTCGATACCGCCGGCTTCCGCACGGCGGCAACGCTGGCCGCCATGACAGTGGCCGATCTTGTGGTGGTCCCGGTGAAGCCGTCGCCGCTTGATGTCGACGTCATGCTGGACACCGCCGGTGCTCTGTTCTCCGGTCGGGAAGGGCGCCGGCCCAAGTTTCGCTGCGTCCTGACCCAAACCACTCGTGACAGCGTCATTTCCCGCCACATCCGGGCCGAACTCGCCGGAGCGGGCTTTCCGCTGTTCGAGAGCGAACTTGTCAACCGGATCGCCTATGGCGAAGCGGCGCTGTTTGGCGCTACGCCTTCGATGACCGAACCGCGAGGCGCTGCCGCCCGCGAAATCGCCGCACTGGCCGACGAGGTTGAGCGGGCGCTCAACGGAACGGGGGTAGCTGAATGAGCCGCAAGCTTCCGAAGGCGACGGCCGAAACCCTCGACGACATCCGTCGTCGCGCTCGGCCGGCCCGCGCATCATCCGACGCTTCGCCACCGCCCCCTCGGCCGGAGGCGCAACCCGAAGCCACGAGCCTCACGGCGCCTGACGCTGCGCGGTCCCTGATCGCTCCGATGGTCAAGGCCGATGACGTCTCGACGGCTTTGCGCCGGGCGAGGGCGGGCGAGATCGTCGAGCGCCACGCCGCCTATGCTGCCGTTGGCGGCCTGCTACCGCTGCCTTTCCTCGACACGCTCGGCGTGATGGCGGTGGTGGCGCTGATGATCGAGGCTCTGGCCGGTCTCTATGGCCATGATATCGGCAAGGACCGGCTCAAGGTGCTGGTCGCTAGCCTCGCCGGGGGGGTTGGCCAGGCGGGCGCTGGTGTGGCGGCCACTGCCGCTCTCACCAAGCTGGTGCCGGGAGCGAATGTCGTGGGCATGATGACGTCCTCGGTCGCCGCCGCGGCGATGACCCGAACCCTTGGTCGTGCCTTTGTCCTGCATTTCGAAACAGGCGGCACGGCGCTCACCTTCGATACCGACGCCATCCGGACCTATTTCGCCAGCCAGCCAACTTCTCGCCAGTAGCGGGCGGCACCCTCATGGAAGGGTAGAAAATTGCCCTTTTCAAACATGTCGCGAGCGTTGACGTTGGCGAGCGCCGGGTGGCGCGCCCGGAATACGTCGATGTTTTCTTCGACGCTGCGCGTCACCCAGTAGACGAGATCCTCGTCGACCCGGCTGTCGGCCACCAGTGTCGCCTTGAAGCCGTAGGACGGGATCGGCTTGTCCTGATTGGGATAGGTTCCGGCCGGTATTTCGCCGATGAAATAGTCTGGATGCTCGGTCACCAGCCGTTCGATGGCCGGCGAGCGCATGCCGATGATCCTGGCGTCGCAGATGGCAACCGACGTGGCGATCGCCGACACCGGATGACCGATCCACAGACCGAAGGCATCCATGTAGCCGTCGCAGAGGCCGCTCTGGTTGAGATCCTGGGCGGCTCCGTAAATGGTGGCGAGTTCGGACGGCTGGACGCCTTCGGTCGACAGCAGCTGTTCCCAGAGCCGGCGCGACGACGAGCCTTCCGGCCCGAGGTTGACGCGCTTGCCCCGGAGGTCGCCGACGCTGTTTATGTTCTGGCCGGCACCGGTGACGATGAGGCCGAGCTCGTCATGCAGCGACATCACCGATCGGCCGGTCGGCAGATTGACTCGCTTTTCGGCGATGTCGTTGCTGGTGTTCGACTGAACGATGATGAACTGGGCGCGTCCCTGAGCCATCAGGCTGACATTGCTGGAATCACCTTGCGAGCGCAGCGACGCGCAACGGATGTGATGCTTGGCGAAGGAAGCGTCGAGAGCGGCGCAGATGGCGCTGGCAACGTAGAAGTAGGTGCCCTTGGTGCTGCCGCTGTAGATGGCGACGAAGCGCTCGGGTTGCGGCATGGCGGCGGCGTCGAAGCCGATGTCGCCCGGGGTGGTGGTCTGGGCTTTTGGAATGGCGTCGGGGTCGAACTCCGTCTCGCTATCGGCGAACGAGGTGGCGGTGCCGGCCAACATGATGATGGCGGCGATTACCGCGATGAAATTTCTCAGCTTCAAAGGATTTTCCCTTCGGCAGGCGACGGTAGCTTAACCGAGAGCGACCGATAGTGGTAGGCTCCGAAAGCCTGACGAGAGAAAGAACAATGGTCTTTTCCGGTTCTGGTACCGGCGTTGCCGACGTCGTGGTCAATGACGGCTTCCGCGCCAGCCTTGCCTTTGTCGGCGCTTCGCCGTCCGATTTGGACGAAGCGCTTGCTGCCGTCACGGCTGAACCGAGCTACAGGCCGACGCCGCTTGTTGCTCTCCCGGCCCTGGCCGATCGGCTCGGCCTTGGCGCCATCCTTTGCAAGGACGAGTCGCATCGGTTCGGAGCGGGAGGTGTCAAGGCACTTGGCGCCCCCTACGGCCTGCGAGCGCTTCTGCGCCAGCGGGTGGAAGGCGGGCCTTTCGTGGCCGTTGCGGCCACCGACGGCAATCATGGACTGGCGCTTGCCTGGGCCGCCCGACGGCAGGGCGGTCTTGCGCGCATCTTCGTTGGACGTGACGTCGACGAGGTTCGCCTCGGCCGAATCCGGGCCGAAGGGGCCGAGGTGGTCGTGGTCGACGGCACCTATGACGACGCAGTGCTCGCCGCCCGACGTATGGCGGACAGGGATGGCGCGTTGCTCGTCACCGACACCGATTATGACGGTGATAGCAGGGTGTGCGCGGCGATCATGGCCGGCTACGGCGTGCTTGCCGAGGAAGCCTGGCAGCAGGGACTGGCCGAGGCCCCGCCAAGCCATGTCTTCGTGCAATGCGGCGTCGGTGGGGTGGCCGGCGGGGTGGCGGCGGCACTGTGGCGGCGGATGTCGCCAGTGGTTCCGCGGCTGATCACCGTCGAGCCGGCGTCGGCGGCCTGCGTTCTCGCAAGCCTGCGCGCCGGTGCATCGACGCCGGTCGGCGGTGACCTGCGGACGCGGATGGCCGGCCTTGCCTGCGGCCGGATGTCGGTGCCGGCCTGGGAGGTGGTGTCGCGGGTGGCCTTTGCTGGCCTCGCGCTCGGCGACGAGGTGGCCGAGGTCGTTCAGACGGCGCTTGTGGCGGGGGCGTGGGGCGACGCACCGCTTGCCACCTGGGATACAGGCGTTGCTGGTTTGGCCGGTCTTGTTGCCGCCGCGTCCGATGATGCCTGCCGGCCATTGTTGCGGCTCGACCGGGCAAGCCGGGTGCTGGTGATCAATACCGAGGGGCCGCCCCCTTCGCGATGATCAGGTAACCGGCGCCGTGTTGAGATGTCCCTCGTCCATCTGGATGACCCGGTCGGCCACGTGGAAATAGCGGTCGTCGTGGGTGACGCAGAGGATGATGCGGTCGGAGCGCCGCAGGGTCGGCAGGATGTCCTCGTAGAACTTGCGCCGGAACGACGGGTCCTGATCGGCCGCCCATTCGTCGAGCACCAACACCGGCTTGTCTTCCAACTCGGCGACCAGCAGCGCCAGACGCTTGCGCTGCCCGCTGGAGAGGTCGATGGTCGAGAACATGCCGTCACGCACCGCTACCTTGTCGGCGATTTCCAGCCGGTCGAGCAGCACTGCCAGCCGTCCCGGATCAGGGTCGCTGATGCCATACAGGCGGCGGAACAGGTGATAATCGGAGAGGACGGCCGAGATATTGTCACGGTAGGCCTGCCGCTGGTCCGGCTGCAGTGCGGTGCCGTTGACGAGGAGCACGCCACGGTCCGGCGTCAACAGGCCCACCAAGAGGCGCAACAGCGTGGTTTTGCCGGCGCCGTTGCCGCCGGTGATGAAGGTGATCTCGCCGGCCCGTATGTCGACGTCGACCGGGCCGAGGGCAAAGCCCGGCGCGCCATCGGCCGTCTGGTAGGTGAAGGTGGTGTCCTTGAGGGCGATCTGCCTGATCGGCTCATCGAGCGGTCGGGTACCTTCGGCGGCACCGGCCGACGCGGCGGTCGACAGTCCGTCTTCCACCTTGAGGATACGGCCAAGCGAGGCGTCGGTTTCGGCCACTGCCGGAATCGCCTGGGCGATGGTGGAGATCGGCCCGATCATGAACAGGGCCACCGTCGTCACCTGCAGAGCCACGTCGGCAAAGCCGTCGTCGAACATCGGCACGGCGAAGGTCATCAGGCCGACGAGGGCATAGAACATCGCCTGGATGATGACGAAGTCGATGGCCCAGCGGCGCTTGGTGGCGCTGCGGGCGGCGCGCACCCGGTCGGAATGGGCGACGATCTCGGCACAGAGCGCCTCCGAGCGACGATCGTTGACGCGGACTTCCTTGTAGCCACCGATGAAGTGCTCGAAGCCCTGAAACAGGCGCTGCTCCTCGGCGATGGCCTCACCCATCGCCATCGCCATGGCGCCGCTGCGCCGGACGTGAACGAGCACGGCCAGCGAGCCGAACACGGCGGCAGTCAGAAAGGCCGGCAGCGACAGATAGGCGAGGAAGCCCGCCACCATCACCAGCGTCACCACCTGCTGGGCGGCGAGGGTCAGGATCGGCACAGTGCGCGACAGGGTTTGCGTTTCCTGCGCCATGGCGGTGAACAGCGCCGCTCGGCCGGTCGCGGCGACCGTCATGTAGTCGGCGTACTGGATGCGGTCGAACAGGCGGGCCCGGAGCCGGCGGATGATCCGCTCCGCTTCCCTGGCCGAGGCGGACATCACCGCATTCTGTGACACCGCATTCAGGATCACCGCCACCGCCAGCATGGCCAACATGCGGATGCCGGGATCGCTGTGGTCGGCGATGACGGCGCTGAAGCTGACCAGCGCCAGCACGCCGACCGTCGACGCGGCCCCGACCACCGTCTGCGACACGAAGGCACGCGGATCGATCCGGGCTTCACTGCGGAGGAAGGCGAGGAGCCGCATGTCAGGCGGCCTCCGGAGGGGCGACTTCGGTGAGGCGTCCTTCCTCGAGGTGGAAGCGACGGTCGGCGGCGTCGAAATAGGCGTCGTCGTGGGTGACGGCGATGATGGTCTTGCCGCGCGTCCGAAGTTTGGGAAGGATTTCCCGGTAGAACTTGCGCCGGAAATGCGGCGACTGGTCGGCCGCCCATTCATCGAGCACCAGCAGCGGCCGGTCGTCGAGCAGGGCCGCGATCAGGGCGAGGCGCTTGCGCTGGCCAGAGGACAGGGCGATACGCTCGAAGCGGTCGCCGATAATGCGGGTGATGTCGTCCATCTCCATCAGGGCAAGGAGCCGCGCGCCCTCGTCTTCGGTGAAGGGCGCCGCGCCGTAGAGACGGGGGAAGATGTGGCAGTCGGCGAACACCGGTGCCACCAGGGCACGGAGCCGTTCGGCGCCCGCGCCCAGGCCATCGATGGCCGTGACGCCGCCCTGTGGGCGGTAGAGGCCGGTGATGAGGCGGATCAGCGTCGACTTGCCGGACCCGTTGCCGCCAGTGATGAAGATGATCTCGCCGCGGCGGACGGTCAGGTCGACCGGGCCCAGACTGAAGGCGGGTTCGCCGTCCGGCGCGGGATAGGCATACGACACCGCCCTGAGACCGATGGTCTTGAAATCGGCTGGTTCGGCAGCGGCCGAGGCTGATGTGTCGGCGATGGCGGCCAGTTCCTCTTCGAGCTTCAGGATGCGAACCGCCGCCTGTTCGGAGGCGCCGAGCAGCGGTACCGTCTGAATCAGCGCGCCGATGGCGCTGGTCATGAACAGCACCGACGTGGTGACCTGTACCACCTGACCGCGGAAGTCCGAGGAATAGACCGGGATGACGAAGACCACCACCGCCAGCATGAAATAGATCGCCACTTGCCCAAGAACGAATTGCTGCATGGCGCGGATCTGCACGTCGCTGCGGATGTCGGTGGCAGTGGCCGATACGGTCTCGAAGGCGGCGGCAAGATCACGGCGGCGCGCGCTCGACAGGCGGACTTCCTGGAAGCCGTCGAGCAGGTCACCGAGGCTTTCCAGCAGGTGCTTGTCGGCATCCATCATCCTGGCGAAGCCGGCGGCCAGCCGCTGCCCGGCCCGGTGGTAGATGAGGCCGCCGATGACCGTCGCGACACCAACCAGTGCGAAGGCGGTGAGCGATATCCAGGCGATATAGCCGAGCACCGTCACCACCATCACCGAGGACCGCAAGCCGAGCGCCAGAAACTGTGAGTTTTGCGAGATCGTCTGGGTCGCCTGGGTGATTCCCTCCTGCAGATCCGAGCGGCCGATGGCCTCTACCTTCTCGAAATCGGCGCGCGCGAGGCCGGCAAGCAGGCGGGAGCGCAACTGATGGATAGCATCCTCGAGGGCCGAACAGACCCGCGAGGTGACGAAGACCTCGCTGGTGGCGTAGACGACGATGCCGGCCGCGAACAGCAGCGCCAGCAGCCAGTCGACGTGTGCCTCGCCCGAATCAGAGATCTTGCGGGCGGCGACGTTGACGATCATCAGCACCAGAACGCCGCAGACGCCCGACAGCAGGGCCGCGCCGACGATGCGGGCGCGCGGAAACGAGGACTGAGAGGCCAGGAGCCGAATGAGGTGGTTCATGAACGCCGGTATATCCGCTACAAAAGCGCGTTCGCACTATAGCGACAAGGCGCGGCATGTCCACGCCGGAGAACCTGGGGACGACGCTCATCGGCGATTGTTCCTGCCAAGGCTCGGTGTGTATTTTGTCGGTGAAAACAAACCGATGGCCGGGTCGCCCTGCCGGAGGATCTGATGCAGGCCTTTGCTGACCACGAGTCTGGCGTCCGTTACTACAGCCGGAAATTTCCCGAGGTATTCGTGACCGCCGAGGGGAGCCGCATCGCCGGGCGATCCGGGCGGCAATACATCGACTTCTTCTCAGGGGCCGGCACACTCAACTACGGTCACAACGATCCCGGCATGAAGGCGCGGCTGGTCGCCTATGTCGAGAGCAACGGCATCACCCATTCCCTCGATTTTGCCACCGAGGCGAAGGAGGCCTTCATCCTCGGCTTCCAGGAGACCATCCTGAGGCCGCGCGGCCTTGCCTACAGGATGCTGTTTCCCGCTCCCACCGGCACCAACGCCGTCGAAGCTGCGCTGAAGACGGCGCGCAAGGCGACCGGCCGTTCGAAGGTCGTGAGCTTCGCCCATGCCTTCCACGGCATGACGGCCGGATCGATGGCGGTGTCCGGCGGGCCGCTGCGGCCGGCGACGGCGGTTCCCGTGGGCGACACCTTCTTCTTGCCTTATGACGGAACGCCGAGCTGCGACGGGCCTGCCTGGCTCGAGGCGCTGTTGGCCGAGGCCAAAAGCGACGCCCAGGTGCCAGCCGCTTGCATCGTCGAAACCATCCAGGCCGAGGGCGGGGTGGTCACCGCCGGCTTTCCCTGGCTGAAACGTCTCGCCGACATCTGCAAGCGCCATGGCATCTTGCTGATCGTCGACGATATCCAGACCGGCTGCGGCCGCACCGGGTCCTTTTTCAGCTTCGAGCCGGCCGGCATCAGGCCGGACATCGTCTGCCTGTCGAAATCTCTGTCGGGCATGGGGCTGCCGCTATCGCTCGTTCTGGTCCGCAAGGACTGCGACCGTCTGTCGCCCGGCGAGCATAATGGCACGTTTCGTGGCAACAACCTCGCGTTCATCACCGCTGTCGAGGCCTTCCGCTTCTGGCGTGACGACCGGTTTGAGCGCGAGGTCGAGCGCAAAGGACTGCGGCTGCACGAGCGTCTGGTCCGCATGGCCGAAGCCCATGCAGGGAGTGCCGAGACGACCGTGCGCGGTCGCGGCATGCTGCGGGGCATCGCGTTGACATCCGGCGACCTTGCTGGACGAGTCTCCAGCGCCGCCTTCGAGCGCGGCCTCGTCATCGAGACGGCCGGACCGCGCGGCGAGGTCCTGAAATGCCTGCCGCCGCTGGTCATTTCCGACTCGGATCTTGACGCGGGCCTCGACATCCTCGCGGCCGCCATGGCGGCGACGGTGCCATGAGCGGACGCTGGCTCGCCCGTGCCGCGCCGAGTACCGACGCTGGAATTCGGCTTTTCCTTTTCCCGTATGCCGGCGGCGGTGGTGGCCTTTATCGTGACTGGGACCGGGCCTTTGCCCCCGGCACCGATGTGTTGCCGGTGCAGCTGCCGGGACGAGAGGAACGGTTCCGCGAGCCGGCGATCTCCCAGATCGACCAGCTCTCCGACGTCATCGCCGAGGCGCTGTTGCCACTTTGCGATCGACCTTTCATCCTGTTCGGTTGGTCGATGGGGGCCAGGATTGCCCATGCGGTGGCGCGCCGCTGCGAGGTGGCCGGACGGGTGCCGCATCTTCTCGTTGTCGCGGCCAATTCGGCGCCGCACCTCCCCTATCGTCGACCGCGCATCCACGATCTTTCCGGCGAGGACTTCTGGCGCGGCGTCGCCAATTTCGGCGGTGCCCCTCGGGAGCTTTTGGCCGAACCCGAACTCCGTGACCTCGTCGAACCGATGCTGCGGGCCGACTTTGCGCTCATCGAGACGGCGCCCCTGGCGAAGACGCCGTCGGTCACCTGTCCAGTGGCGGCGATCACCGCAACGGAGGATGCGTTGGTCGATGCGAACGACGTCGCGGCCTGGCAGGAAGCCACATCCGGCCCCTCGCTGTTGCTCCGCGTGTCGGGCGATCATTTTTGTCTGCGCGACGATCCGGGATCGGTGCAGGCGGCGGTGCGGCAGGCACTCGATTGGGCGCCGCCCGGGGTGCCAGAGATGGCGCCGAAGGGGCTTCGCCTGACGTTGCGCGACATCGGCGGCTTGATGGAGGTTTGATGGAGGCCGCGGTCACCATCTGGCACATCCCGCTGAGCGGACCGGCGACGTTGGACGACCTGGCGCTGCTCGATTCGGTCGAGCGCCGGCGCGCCGAGCGCTTCCTTCGCGATGAAGACCGCTGGCGCTACGTACAGGCGCATGCGGCGATACGGCGCATCCTGGCCGCCGAGATCGGCCGCCAGCCGGATAATCTCCACTTGGTCGCCGGGGAGCATGGCAAGCCGGCCCTTGCCGGCAGGGACATCCACTTCAATCTGTCGCATTCCGGCGACCACGCGGTGCTGGCGACCTCCTTTGTGGCGGAGGTGGGCATCGATATCGAGACCTCGGCCACCGAGGTCGGCCGGATTGCCCATCTCGTGTTGACGGAAAGAGAGATGGCGGCCTTTTCCGTGCTGTTGCCGAATGAGCAGGAATGGGCATTCCTGCGCATCTGGACGCGCAAGGAGGCGCTCTTGAAGGCCGTGGGCTGTGGTCTCGGCCGCGATCCGCGCAGTGTCGAGGTCGGGTTGGGACACGCGCCCATGCTGGAGCTCGACGGGCAGCGCTGGAGGCTGCGGGACTTTTCGCTGGCGCCTGGCGTCGCGGGATGCCTGGCGGCAGACAAAGAAATCGCGCCGGTCGATATTCGCCCCGGCGCGATCTGATCACCTGAGTGACGGTAGAAGCCTCAAGCCGCGGCGGCCGGTTCTGCCTTCTCGCGTGCGTCGGCCTCTTCTTTGGCTTTGGCCAGTTCGGCCTCGTAGTAGGCGCGCATCTTGTCGGCATCGAAGTCGAGCAGCGTGCCGCCCGTTTTGAAATGGGCGTGGAACACCCGGCCAAGCGCCAGCGTGGACACGCCCGACAGGCTGGGAGACAGCGCCAGGCTGAGCACCGGGCCGACAAACGGAATGGCCTTGACCAGGGATGAGGTGCCGGTGGCCAGCAGCGTTGGCGCGCCGCTGCCGATAAGGGCAGAAACCAGCGCCTTGATGCGGTTGCCGGCCAGCGGCACGCCGTGCAGCTTGGCAAGCTCGCGCACCAGCCAGACCTGCAGGCCGCCGATCGCCACGAGATCGACCACCGGCACCGGAACCAAGCCGAGGCCAGCCGAACCCCACGCCGTGTTCTTGATCAGCCGCTGGGCTTTCGCGTCGATCTCCGCCGGGGAAAGGACGACTTTCTCGGAATCCGACATTGCAGTCTCCTCTGGAGGCACTCATTTTTCCGATCCGCCATCGATCAGCGGGTTGCGGCAGCGCCTAAGTAGTCATCTGAAATCCTCGCGCATAAGTTCTGTAATGTCAATTGTTTGTCGGTCTTGAACAGAGCAATTGCCTCAAGTGGTGCGGCGTCGAACGTGATTTGTTACGGACCGTGAACCGCTTGAGTTGAGGTGGTCAAATCCCGAGGGCTTTTCTCCGGGGATCAGTCGTCGGTCCGGATCGGCATCCATCACCCGCGCTGTGCGCTGGCCAATGCGAAAAGGACACGGCGAGATTGAGGCCGGCAAGACGATAGGGGGCAGCCGTCCGACCATCGCCCGCACCAATGAGCGTGCAATAAAAAAACCTGCCCAATGGCAGGTTATTTGTCGAATACCAGAAAAGTCAGCCGTTTCGCCGATCATGGAGATCGACGATGGTGCCCAGGAAAGGACTCGAACCTTCACGCCTCGCGGCACACGGACCTGAACCGTGCGCGTCTACCAATTCCGCCACCTGGGCACAGGGGTCGTCGGCTGGCGGGG
>Ga0316604_10002711_pt1 | contig 13180 bp, 13 predicted proteins | sample OWC_soil_day20_C_FD_207650 | JGI IMG/M metagenome (GOLD analysis project Ga0316604, IMG submission 207650) | Wetland soil microbial communities from Old Woman Creek delta, Ohio, United States - OWC_soil_day20_CT | ecosystem: Environmental > Terrestrial > Soil > Wetlands | place: USA: Ohio... | reverse complement strand
AGCCGGTCAATTCAAACGTTCCGAGGCCAAATGATCCGCACCGCAACTGAAGCTGATGCCGAATCCATCGTTGGCATCTACAACCACTACGTTCTGAATACGACCATTACTTTCGAAGAGGAACCCGTTTCTGCGCGAGAAATGGCAAGCCGAATCGGCGAGGTTACCTCGAACGCTTTGCCGTGGTTCGTCCTAGAAGAGGATGGAACCGTCATTGGGTATGCCTACGCGTCGAAATGGAAAGGCCGTTGTGCGTATCGGTTCTCCGCCGAAACAACCATCTATCTTGCCCTGGGCTTTGGCGGCCGCGGCCTTGGCACGCAACTTTATGAGGCGCTGTTGGCCGAGCTGAAGAAAAACGAGTTCCACGCAGCCATCGGTGGCATCGCGCTACCCAATCCATCCAGCATCGCGCTTCACGAAAAACTCGGCATGGTCAAAGTCGCTCACTTCAAGGAGGTCGGCTTCAAGCTTGGCCAGTGGCTCGACGTTGGCTATTGGGAACGTCTGCTGTAATACCTGACCATCGCTTCGAGGGCACATCCGAGAAGCTGCACTTCCCGAGATTCAGGCTCCCGTGGTTTACGCCATCGCGTCCTGGCGTACAGCGTCTTCGTCGCGCTCCGCCCCCGTACCTTCTTTCGACTTCTCCAGCGGATCGCCCACCAGTGCCAGTTTCGATTCCAGCGCCCCCTTTATGTGGCTTCGCAGGAGTTCGGCGGCGGCCGGGTTGTTGCCTTTTTCCAGAAAATCGAGGATCTCCAGGTGCTCGCTGCACTGCTTCAGCAAGCGGTCGCGATTGGTTGCCCGGGTGCTCCGGAAATCCAGCAGGCGCCGAACCCGGTCGATTTTTTTCACCGCGTCAACATAAAAGGGATTGTTGGAGAAGCCGATCAGCACTTCATGGAACTGCGAGTTGATCGAGAACAGTTCCGTCTGGGAGAGTTTCCGGATGCCGCCTTTCAACAGGAGAAGCTGTTGCTCGGCCAGGGCCTTCAAAGCCGCACCATCGACCCGGAACGTCGGTTCCAGAAGCGCGGCGGGCTCGATGGCCATCCGGAAGCGGTAGCCGTCTTCATAGGCTTGCGGGGAAATCATGACGGACTGGAAGCGCCATCCATGCCCCGGCAGTCGCTCCACCCACAGGTCCTCGGCCGCGCGCTGCAGCACCTTCAGCAGCCGGGGTCTTGATACCTGGTAGAGACGCATCAATTCGTTTTCGCTGATTTTTTCCGTGATCTTTCCGGTTAGCCAGTCTTCGGCCAGCGTGTAATACAGCGGATCTTTCCACGGCGTGGCCGGCTCGGGGCTGGCCTCCTGCATCCCGGGCAGATCAGCAGCGTCTTTCGCCAAAAAGAATCCCCGGTTGCGCTCCGAAACGACGATCCCCTCCTCGGCGAGCAGATTGAGCGCCGCCGTTACCGGGATACGCGAAACCTGGAAGAGGTCCGCAAGGTGTTGCGTCCCCAAGTGCGTGCCCGCGGCGAAACCGTTCGATTTGAGGTGCTCGACGATCTTGACGGCAAGTTGGGGGGCAAGCACATGCGCCATGGGGCATCCTTGGCAGACTCGATGAAAACCGGGCCAATGATAGCGCATCGCCAGTGCCGCCCAGGATGTCTTGCGCGGAATGCTTCAACCGCACAGCCAGTACCACCTGCCCCGAAACAAACCGCCACGGAACATTCAATCCTGCCCCTGGGAACCCGGCACGCCAGGCTGGAGGAAGCGATGAATGTGGGCTGCCACGGGAAAACTTCGCCACGGCGCACCTTTGGAGAATGCTCAACATGGCCACCCGCGATAGGTTTTTACCGCGTACAAACCACCGATCACCAAGTACTCCCCTTCGCTGCACAAAACGTGATCGGCAAGAAGTCCAGGAAAGAGCAACAGTTTGGCTCGCGGCACGTTTGCTCGCAGCAACCAGTCGCCGAAGGTTTCAGCCGTCTCCGGCGCCCAGCTGAAGGACACCAGGTTGTTGAGGCGCATGGTGCAATAGCCATCGCGCAAGTGTCCTTCCACAAGCTGGCATTCGCAGTCGTTGCTGCCGCGCCAAAGTGAAACGTGGCGCGCGGTCCGGGTACCAAAGCGCGCCAGGCTCCACTGGCTGTACTCATACAGCAGGTCAAGCTGAAGCTGTATGCAGTTGTTGTGAAAACGACTGTTGTACTTTTCCTCGAGATAGCGCAACCAGCCGGCGGAGGGAAAACGTTCCAGGCGCTCACCGTGATAAACCGGAATCAGCCCGAAGCGGCTTTCCACCCACCCTTTCAGGACAGCGCCTTGCGGACTGCTCGAATCAAACCCCCAGCCACGCAGCAATTCGACATAGCTGCAGGAACGGTAGCCTGTTTCGTTCGCACCAGTGCGACTATCTGTCAGATTGAACTGCAAGGCCATGTAGTGTTGAAACACTTCAGCGGCCTCCGCTTGCTCTCGACACGCTTCGAGCAAGCGAAACAGGCCGGGATTAGTCGCGCGAGTGCCATGGATGCACAGCGGTCGGGGATGACGGTTAAAGGCAGTCGACGCCAGCAGTGGAGATGGCAGACCGACCAGATTGGTGCAATACCAGTGGTCGGGGTTATCCTCGGTCATAGACGCGTTGCCGGATATCGCGCAACGTCCTTTCGATGAGCAGCCGATGGTCCTTGAGTCGAAAATGGTCACGGATTGAGGTCTGTTTGGTCACTGACGATGTCCCTGTTCAGAAATGGCAGTATTAGCCGCAGTGCAAGACAAACGACCGCACAGCAAGACGCATGCCGCCGAGCCAGAGGTTCTGTCGCCGGACAATAGCAGCAGTCTTGCTTTCTCACGATCCGGAGCAAGGGCAGGCCAAGAGGAAACGAAGCCACCATCCGGTCAGCCGTAAAGCCCGCCCAATCCCCTTTCCCCGAAATTCCCTGCCTGGACACGTTATGTAGTTATCAATACAACGATGTCAACATTCCGACAAACCTGCGTAATGGAACTCTCCATAAACGGAAGAAAAGCAGACGTTTTTTTATTCCGATCGGCAGGTTCGTTATTTGCTTTGATATATAACGCAAAGTTTTTCGTCTCCAGGCGGACCGCCACCGGGTCGAAGCAAACCCGAATTGCTCCCGCCTACGGAAACACTTCTCGCCAGCAGAAACAAGGCAGGAGAAGAACCATGCACGCAACCATCAAACCGATCGCCGACATGTCTCAGCGTTTTTGCGAAATCGACCTCGGGGAGTGCCGTACCAACCTCATTCCCTTGCTCAACGAAATGAGCGAAATTGCCGGGAACAGCGGCGATCTGGGAGAACTTCTGACGGTTCTCCTGCGCGTCATGCAGCGGCACATGAAGGTGATCCGTGGCATGGTCAATTTGTACGACCCCACGACAGGAAAGATCTTCATACACCAGAGCATCGGTCTGAGCGAGGATGAGCAGGCCAGGGGCATTTACTGGGTGGGCGAAGGCATCACCGGCAAGGTCGTGGAGAGCGGTGACCCGATCATCGTGCCACGAATCGGCGACGAGCCGGAATTCCTGAACCGGACAGAGAGCCGGGGCAACCGGTCAGCCGACACACAACTCTCGTTCCTTTGCGTGCCGATCAAGCGCGGCCGCAAGATCATGGGCACGATCAGCGCCGACCGCTTGTACGACAATCTGAGACTGCTCCAACTCGATGTCAAGATCCTGTCCGTGCTGGCCGCCATTACCGCGCAAGCGACCGAACTCTACCTTGTGGAACACTGCCTCACACCGGAACTCGAGGACGAGAACCTGCGTCTGCGTAAAGCGCTCAAGGAGAAATTCCGGCCAACCAACATCATCGGCAACTCGAAGCCGATGCTCGAAGTCTACAAACTTGTCGAACGTGTCACGCGATCCAAGACGACGGTGCTGATCCTTGGCGAAAGCGGTGTCGGCAAGGAACTCGTCGCCAGCGCCATTCATTTCAATAGCCCCTGCGCGAACGGGCCGTTCGTGAAATTCAACTGCGCCTCCCTGCCGGAGAGCGTGATCGAAAGCGAGCTGTTTGGTCACGAAAAAGGCGCTTTCACCGGCGCCACGGCCTTGCGGCGCGGTCGATTCGAAGAGGCCGACAGGGGCAGCATCTTTCTCGACGAAATTGGAGAGATGTCGCTGCCGATGCAGGCCAAGTTGCTGCGGGTGCTGCAGGAGAGGACTTTCGAGCGCGTCGGCGGCAATGCTCCGATCAACGTCGATATCCGCGTTCTGGCGGCGACCAACCGTAACCTTGTCGAAATGGTCGAAAAAGGAAGCTTTCGCGAAGACCTGTTCTATCGCCTGCACGTATTTCCGATCACCATCCCCCCCTTGCGCGACCGAGGCAACGACGTCATCGCGCTGGCCGATTACTTTGTCGCCAAGTTCTCCCGAGAAATGGGGATTCCCGTCGAACGCATATCGACCCCGGCCATCAACATGCTTTTGTGCTACCACTGGCCGGGCAACGTGCGCGAACTGGAAAATGTGATTGAACGCGCCATGCTGCTCGCCGAGGATGGCGTAATCCACGGCTATAACCTTCCTGCCTCGTTGCAGTTGCCGATCGCCGAGGAGGTCGCCACAAGGGGCAGCCTCGATACCAGGCTCGCCACGGTCGAGTACGAACTGATTGTCGATGCATTGAAAGCCAATCACGGCAACACCACGGTCGCCGCAGCCCATCTTGGTCTGACACGGCGCGCCCTCAGCCTACGCATGAACCGCTACAAGCTGGCGTACAAGGATTTCCGCTGACGTCAATGCTTATCGCATGGAGCCGGATGGCTGCTCGGCAGTCCGGCTCCATGCGCACGTTCACGCTCATAAAAAAGCCCCCCAAGAGTCCTGCACACTCCCGACGCAGGTTGTACGGATAGGAACTATTCGAGAACAAACGTTCGCACGCGAACCGATCAGGCGTAGCAAACGCCCCGCCCCAACGTTGTTTTCCACTAACAATCAATTAGTTATACAACTGGCATGCATTCTGCAAAAGCCTAGACATGTTCGCATGCACCCCGTGAATGTCGTCAGCATTTCCCGACATCACGATGCACCGAGCGGGGAATCGCCGGGCGCCGCAAAGACCTGGCAGCCTTATCGCAAGACAGGAGACCCGCATGACACGCAAGATTGCAATCTATGGCAAAGGTGGTATCGGCAAGTCGACGACGACGCAGAACACGGCAGCCGCGATGGCCCACTTTCACAATCAGAAAATTTTCATCCACGGCTGCGATCCGAAGGCCGATTCGACACGCCTGATTCTCGGCGGTAAGCCCCAAGAAACGCTGATGGACGTCCTGCGCGATCACGGCGCCGAAAAGGTGACCAATGACATGGTGATCAAGACCGGCTTCAAGGACATCCGCTGCGTCGAGTCCGGCGGGCCCGAGCCAGGCGTCGGTTGCGCCGGGCGCGGCGTCATCACCGCGATCGACCTGATGGAGGGCAACGGCGCCTACACCGAAGATCTCGATTTCGTCTTCTTCGACGTGCTCGGCGACGTCGTCTGCGGCGGCTTCGCCATGCCGATCCGCGACGGCAAGGCGCAGGAGGTATATATCGTCGCCTCCGGAGAGATGATGGCCATCTACGCCGCCAACAACATCTGCAAGGGGTTGGTGAAATACGCCAAGCAGAGCGGCGTGCGTCTCGGCGGCATCATCTGCAACAGCCGAAAGGTCGATGGCGAAAAGGAATTTCTGGAGGAATTCACGGCAGCCATCGGCACCAAGATGATCCACTTCGTCCCGCGCGACAACATCGTCCAGAAGGCCGAATTCAACAAGAAGACTGTGACCGAGTTCAGCCCTGAGGAGAACCAGGCCTTCGAATACAGCGAGCTCGGCCGCAAGATTATCGAGAACGAGGATTTCGTGATCCCGAAGCCGCTGACCATGGACCAGCTCGAAGCCATGGTCGTCAAATACGGCCTCATGAACTGACCGCCGAACGCACCTATCGCCCGCAACCCCCAGTAGGAGAAGGCACATGCCCTATCATGAGTTCGAATGCAGCAAGGTCATCCCGGAGCGCAAGAAGCACGCGGTGATCAAGGGGCCCGGTGACAACGCTACCAAGGCGCTGCCCCTCGGCTATCTGAACACCATCCCGGGTTCTATTTCCGAGCGTGGTTGCGCCTACTGTGGCGCCAAGCACGTCATCGGCACGCCGATGAAGGACGTGATCCACATCAGCCATGGCCCCGTTGGCTGCACCTACGACACCTGGCAAACGAAGCGCTACATCAGCGACAACGACAACTTCCAGTTGAAGTACACCTTCGCCACAGACGTCAAGGAGAAACACATCGTTTTCGGCGCCGAAAAGCTCCTGAAGCAGAACATCAAGGAAGCCTTCAAGGCCTTTCCCGAAATCAAGCGCATGACCATCTATCAGACCTGCGCGACGGCACTGATCGGCGACGACATTGAAGCCATCGCCCAGGAGGTGATGGACGAGCTACCCGAGGTGGACATCTTCGTCTGCAACTCACCGGGGTTCGCCGGTCCCAGCCAGTCGGGCGGCCATCACAAGATCAACATTGCCTGGATCAACCAGAAAGTCGGCACGCTGGAGCCGGAGATCACCAGCGACTACGTGATCAACTACGTCGGCGAATACAACATCCAGGGCGATCAGGAGGTGATGCAGGACTTCTTCAAGCGCATGGGCATCCAGGTGCTTTCGACCTTCACCGGCAACGGCAAGTACGACGACCTGCGTTGCATGCACCGCGCGCACCTCAACGTCCTCGAATGCGCGCGGTCGGCCGAGTACATCTGCGACGAGCTGCGCGAACGCTACGGCATCCCGCGGCTGGATATCGACGGATTCGGCTTCAAGGCGCTCGGCGATTCACTGCGCAAGATCGGCCTCTTCTTCGGCATCGAGGATCGCGCCGAGGCGATCATTGCCGAAGAGACGGCGCGCTGGCAACCCGAGCTCGACTGGTACAAGGCTCGTCTGCAAGGCAAGAAAGTCTGCCTGTGGCCAGGTGGTTCCAAGCTGTGGCACTGGGCCAACGCCATCCAGGAAGAAATGGGTGTCAAGGTGGTATCGGTCTACACCAAGTTCGGCCACCAGGGCGACATGGAAAAGGGCGTAGCGCGCTGCGGCGAAGGGGCACTGGCCATCGACGATCCGAACGAGCTCGAAGGCCTGGAAGCCTTGGAAATGTTGAAGCCGGACGTCATATTCACCGGCAAGCGTCCGGGGGAAATGGCCAAGAAGGTCAACGTTCCCTACCTCAACGCCCACGCCTACCACAACGGTCCCTACAAGGGTTTCGAGGGCTGGGTGCGGTTCGCGCGCGACATCTACAACGCCGTCTACTCGCCGATCCACAAGCTCTCGCTGATTGACATCAGCAAGGACGAGATATCGACCGAGCAGCGCTTCCAGACTCGCCGCATGCTGTCCGACACAAACCTGCCCGGCGATGTCACCGACTCGACCGAACTACGCGAATACACAGGCACATACGACCCGATCGCCGACCTGCGCAAGAAAACCTACCCGGGATTCCCGCGCGCCGAGGCCGGTGCGGTCGAAGTCATCGCCGAATAAAGGAACTCGATATGGCTACCCATACCCCGAAGAACATGGCCGAACGCAAGTACCAGAAGATCTATGCCAGCGATCCGCTGGCCGAGGCCAATCCCGACATGCAGGAAAAGGTCGGGCAACTGGAAAAGTACATCATGAAAAACTGCCTCTGGCAGTTCAATTCGCGCGGCTGGGACCGTCGCAAGCAGAACGCCGGCATCCTCGGAAAGACCACCCTACTGCTTTGCGACGAACCGGTCGATGTCTCGACGCGACAGGAGAAATGCTACTGGGTCGATGCAGTCTGCCTGGACCGCGCCTACCGCGAACGCTTCTCCTGGATCAAAGCCTTGGCCAAGGACGACATCAAGGCTTTGATGAAACTCCTGCATGCGCGCATGGACTGGCTGACCATCGATGGCTCGCTAAATGTCGAATTGACCGTCGTTAACTATTAAGGAAATCGTCATGACCTGCGAAATCAAGGAAAAAGACCGCATCGGCACGGTCAACCCCATCTTCACCTGCCAGCCCGCCGGCGCGCAGTTTGCAAGCATCGGCATCAAGGACTGCATCGGCATCGTACACGGCGGCCAGGGCTGCGTCATGTTCGTGCGCCTGATCTTTTCGCAGCACTTCAAGGAGAGTTTCGAACTGGCTTCGTCGTCGGTGCACGAGGATGGCGCAGTATTCGGCGCCTGCGGCCGGGTCGAGGAAGGCGTCGACGTACTCCTCGCCCGCTACCCGCACATCAAGGTGATTCCGATCATCACGACCTGCTCGACCGAGATCATCGGCGACGACGTCGACGGCATGGTCCGCAAACTCAACGAAGGCCTGCTCAGGGAAAAATACCCGGATCGCGAAATCCATCTGGTCCCCATTCATACGCCGAGCTTCGTCGGCAGCATGATCAGCGGCTATGACGCCGCGGTGCGCGACTTCGTCAAGCACTTTGCCACCCCGAGCGAGCCGAACGGCAAGATCAACGTCATCACCGGCTGGGTCAACCCGGGCGATGTCAAAGCCATCAAGCATTTGCTGAAAGCAATGGATATCGATGCGACGGTGCTGTTCGAGATCGAAAGCTTCGACTCGCCACTGATGCCGGACGGCAGCGCGATCTCCCACGGCAGTACGACGATCGACGACCTGCGCGGCACGGCCAACGCCTTCGGTACCATCGCGCTCAACAAGTATGAAGGCGGCAAAGCGGCGGAATGGCTCGGCAAAGAGTTCAAGCATCCGACCGTCATCGGCTCGACGCCAATCGGCATCCGCAACACCGACATCTTTCTGCAGAATCTGAAGAATCTGACCGGCAAACCGATTCCGAAGTCGCTGGTTAAAGAACGTGGTATCGCCATCGACGCGCTGACCGACCTTACGCACATGTTCCTGGCCGAGAAACGCGTTGCCATCTACGGTGCGCCGGACCTGGTGATCGGTCTCGCCGAATTCTGCCTCGATCTGGAAATGAAGCCGGTCCTGTTGCTGCTCGGAGATGACAACCCCAACTACAAAGACGATCCGCGCCTGCTCGCCATGAAGGAGAACGTGGATTTCGACATGGAAGTCGTTACGAATGCCGACTTCTGGGATCTCGAAGACCGCATCAAGAACAAGGGGCTCAAGCTGGACCTGATTCTTGGCCACTCCAAGGGACGCTATGTCGCCATCGACAACGCCATCCCGATGGTTCGCGTCGGTTTCCCGGTGTATGACCGAGCCGGCCACTACCGCTACCCTGTAGTCGGTTACGAGGGCGCAACCTGGCTGGCCGAGCAGATGGGCAACGCCTTATTCACCGACATGGAGTACAAGAAAAACAAGGAATGGATACTCAACGTCTGGTAATCGATACGATCGGAGGCAGACCATGAAGATCTTGTGTCATCTGGACGACCAACAACAGCCGCTCAGCCTTTACCGGCCGGGCTGGCTGCACGTATTCGAAAACATGGACGTCAGTGCTGAAGGCCAACCGCAATGGAAGGATTGCAGCCAACTGCCTTTCCGGATTGACGAGAACATGTCGCTCGCGGCAACCAGGGCCGTGCTTGCCGACGCCGTCGCCGCGCTCGATCCGGCCTGTCGCGTATTGCTCTCGAATGAGGTGCGCGGCCTGCCCTACTCGCTGCTGCAGGAAGAGTATGGATTTCGCGTCTGGAAGTCGGAGGGAACTCTCAACCGACAGCTCGACGATGTGCACGCACATGAAGAAAAAGCCCGCGCCGAGCGCAAATTCGAAATCGTGGTACGGGCCAACCAGCCGGTGCCGGCGCCCGTGCTGATCGCCGGAGGGCTACCGGGGCACTACTGGATCGACCTTCGCGCGGCGCTTGACCACCACTCCAACCCGACATCGCGCGCCATCCTCCTGCCGTTTCTCGCCGCCGGGCTGTTCGTCAAACTCGAAGTATTGTGCGATCACCTGCCAAAGTGGATGGCCTGGGAGCTCAAGCGCATGGACCTGAACGCCGACTCCGAACCGGCCGACGATTCCGGCGCCGGATTGCGCGTAAATGTCTATTCGCGCAAAACGCCGGAAGGCCGACGGCGACCACCGGGTCTTGCCGGTGGCGCGAAAACCGCCTGTCTGCCGTGCCGTGCGACAGCAAACCAGCACACGTGCTACGCGCACCGCAAACCATCGAGATCGAAGAATGGCAGCGACTGCCTTCCCCCGTTTCGGGAATGCCGCGCCAACCCGCGCGATGAATGACAAACTCATGAGTGATCCGAACGATATGCATGGCATGGGCGACAGCCATTTGATCTTCGTTTTCAACGCGCTGATGCATCCCGAGCAGATTGCCGCATGCTGTAAAGAGCCACGCCTCGTCACGGTCGCCCGCCTTCCCGACTACCGGCTCGGCTTTTTCGGCCATTCGATGCGTTGGGAAGGAGGCAATGCGTCGGTCGTACCTTGGCCCGGAGCGGAAGCATGGGGGGTTGTTTACGCGTTGTCACCGCTTGATGCGCAGCGCCTCGACCTGATGTATGCAGTCCGCGAGGACGGCAGCGGCCTCCATTTCCACATGCCTGGCGAAGTGTTCGACCCGCGGGACGGCCGACACGATGTCGTCTTCCACCTGCGCAACAGCCTTGGGGAAGAACGACCTCCGAGCACCGAGCATCTGCGGATTCTTGTGGAAGGAGCCAGGCGCCGTGGTCTGTCGACCGATTACCTGCATGGCCTGGAAACTTTGCCCAGTCAACCGACCAGCATCGCGGTGCCCCGCTTCAGCCATCTCGATCCGCTCGCCATCACCCAATTCGGCTGCGAGAGTTGCGTATAGGCATGACGGACCACACCACCGCGACATGCGCCGACATTTCCCGAATCGCCGCGCGGGATTGATGCATGCGAAATCTTCACCCTACGACTCAAGGACAAACCTCATGGAAAACGCACCGCATTCCCAGACCGGCGCCCTGCCGCCGGGCCATCCCCACCGTACCATGCGCCGCAGCGACCGGGAAATCACCGACCGCCAGGTCATCGACGGCATCCTGCGTGCCGGCAAGGTCATGCGCATCGCCCTGGTGGACGGCGATCGCCCTTTTCTCTTACCCGTGTTTTACGCCTTTGACGGGAAGGCGCTCTATTTTCACTCAGCACAATCGGGCAGCAAGGTCGAGATCATGAAAAAGAATCCCAACGTATGCTTTGAGGTCAGCCTTGATCACGGCTTCGTTGCGGACCAGATGGCCTGCGACTTCGAAGCCCGGCACCGCACCGTCATCGGGCAAGGCACCGTCCGCTTCGTCAGCGACACCGAAGAAAAGACACGGGCACTCGATGCCATCGTCGCCCATTTCACCGACAAGCATTTCGACTACCCGGCCGAAAATCTGAAACGCACCCTGGTTGTGCGCGTCGACGTCGGAACCATTTCCGGAAAGCAGTACGGCCTAGCGTAAGAGAAAACTGGCTTCGGTGAGCGTCAGAACGCGTACGGCCAACGCAGCCAGTCTTTGAGCACCTTCACGTCGCGTTCCGGCAGGTAGCTGAAGCCGCCTTGCACGTCGTCGAGTACGGCAAGAGCCACCGCATGGGGCACGGTCTTCGTCGTCAGCATGTGAAAGAACCAGGCCATCGGGTAACCGGCCTGCCGGTCGAAGCGCTGCAGCGCCTCGTTCAACGCCAGGCCCTTGGCGCCGTAGGTGCTGACGAATTTCGGCGGCAGTCCGTTCAACGCGGCCACAGGGGTGGCTTGCAGGATCGACTGGCGGTAGCGGTCGAGGTATTCCCTGACGGCGAGCACCCAATGATTGCTGAATTGCGTGGCATTGCCTGCGCTGCTGGCTTGCCATGCCTCGCAGAAGCGGTGCACGTTCTGTTTCTCCGGCTTCTGTTCGATCATGCGCTGAAGAAACGCGGCCACATGGGTGATCCGCCGCAAGGAATAGAACGGCAAGCTGACCGGCTGCCCGCGACTCGTATCGCCTCCGTCGGAAGGCGGCTCGAAAATCTCTTCGAGACTGCCGGCCTCGCCGCCGCGGAACAGCGCGTGGCTGACGGCCTCCTGCAGCTCTTCGATCTCGATCTGGATGAAATCGGCGGCGCCCGCACCGGTCGGCGCCACCAGGTAATGCGTGCGCCCGACCAGACGGGTCGCCCTCAGGCCGGAATCCGAGTAGGCGTCGCACAGCGCCTGAAGGTCATCGCCGTGCTGCGCCAGCAGGTTCTCGGCCCAGGCGGCGAGATCGTCGGTGAGATGCCGGCCGCCCGGATCGATCACCCCGCCCAGCCGATACCAGCCGCCGCGCGTCAGCACGTCCCGGAATACCAAATCGGGAACGAGTCCGGAAAGCTCGCGGGCCAGTCCGGCGGAGCCGATGGATGCGGGCAGCCGGACGCACAATTCAGTCACTGCGCCGTCGAGATCGTATTTCTGTTCGAGGAAAGCAATGTTCATCATTCGTCCCGATCAACGAGCGCGACGACCAACCCGGTTGCCGCGTCCAGATCGGTAGTCAAACTCACACAATGGTCGCCGGATTTGACGCCATAAAGCCGGCAATACGGGTTTTCAGCGGCGAACGGCACCCGCGTGGGCATGTCGTCGTCGCTGCATACCGAAAAATGCACGCCCGCGAAAACAGCGCGGAGATGGCGGACGACAAACTCGTCCGGTTCTCCTGCATGACGGAGGACTTCGCCGAGCACGTTGTCCATCAGCGCGCCGCTGATCATCACGCTTCTCCGGCTGCGGCGAACTTCTCCAGCGACGGCGCTTTCACGCCCATGACCTTGGCCAGCCACGGCGGGGGATTGCGCAATGCCGACTGCAGGCGCGCCACGACAGCACGAGCCGATTCCGGACGCGGCACCTTGACGGGATGGACGTTGGCACGCACCACCTTGGCCGCTGCCGGGCCGCCGATCGACTGAATGAACAGCACCTCGCAATCGGCGATCAGCGCGGCCCGCGCGGCATTGCGATCTTCCGCGTGGTCCGCTTCGAGCGTTGCCCGGATGGCGATCAGCCGCGCCTCCACTGGCGAAACCTGGTAGATGAGGAAACGTTCGCAGGAACCGAAATGCCCGTCGAGCACTTCGCCGATGTTGGAAGCGCAGGCAATACGAATGGAGCCTGGAATGTCGCCTTCGGAAAAGGCGTCGAC
>Ga0316604_10002710_pt1 | contig 13180 bp, 11 predicted proteins | sample OWC_soil_day20_C_FD_207650 | JGI IMG/M metagenome (GOLD analysis project Ga0316604, IMG submission 207650) | Wetland soil microbial communities from Old Woman Creek delta, Ohio, United States - OWC_soil_day20_CT | ecosystem: Environmental > Terrestrial > Soil > Wetlands | place: USA: Ohio... | reverse complement strand
AGGTTACTATTCGCCAGCATCACTCTTGGTGCCTGCGGATGTGTACGCACGATACCTACCGGTTTACCTGACTGTACTAACAGTGAATGTTCTTCATCCAGTGTAAGCAGGGTTTCGATGATCTTTTGCAATGCTTCCTTATTGCGGGCAGCCTGACCTATACCACCGTAAACAACCAGTTCATCAGGGTTCTCCGCCACTTCATCATCGAGGTTGTTCAGGAGCATGCGCAGGGGGGCCTCCGTTTGCCAGGAGCGGGCGTGCAGCTCAGGGCCACGAGGGGCCTTGTAATGGGGATGCGCTGCGTATTGCTTAATAAAATCCAAACTGGTCATGATAAATACCGTTGAGTGATAAATGATTGGCCAGGGCTGTTTCATTGGCTACCCTGACGATGGATTGCTGGCGTACGATTGTATGTAACTGTTGTATGTCGTAAGCGAAAATGCGGTCTTTGGTAGCGAAAGGTACCGTCTCTCTTACAAAGGCATGTACGGCTTCCAATACCGGACCTGATGTGAGCGGACGTCTGAAATTCACTGCCTGAGCGGCATACAACAATTCTATAGCGAGTATATATTCGAGATTATCTATTACCTGGTGGAGTTTGCGACCACTGATAGAGCCCATGGATACATGGTCTTCCTGTCCTAACGAAGTAGGCACGCTATCTGCGCTGGCAGGGAAACAAAGCGTTTTGTTCTCAGTGACCAACGCTGCCGTGGTATACTGTGGTATCATAAAACCGGAGTTCAACCCGGCATCTTCAATCAATAATTTTGGCAATCCATACCTGCCTTCTATCATCATATAGCAACGGCGATCTGAAATGTTGCCCAGTTCTGCCGCCGCCACAGTCGCGTAATCCAGTGGCAATGCCAGTGGCTGACCATGGAAGTTACCACCACTGATCGTATCGTCTGCACTAAAGATGATAGGATTATCTGTTACGGCATTCAGTTCAATCGTTACCAGGTCGAGCAAATGTAACCAGGCAGTGCGCGAAGCACCATGTACCTGTGGCATACAGCGCAGGGAATAAGGATCCTGTACCCTGCCACAATCCACATGTGCCGCCATGATGCCGGAGTTTTCGAGCATCGTCTTCAGGCGGTGTGCTACCAGCTGATTGCCTGGAAATGGCCTGATGGCATGAATCCTGGGGTCAAAAGGACGTGCAGTACCCATCAGGCCTTCCAGTGATAATGCTCCTACAATATCCGCGGTTTCCAAAGCATTGTGTAGTCGTTGTAATGCTGTCACCGCAAAGGCAAGAATAAATTGCGTTCCGTTGATGAGGGCTAATCCCTCTTTAGGGCCCAGTGCCACAGGGGTCAGACCTTCTGCCTGTAACACAGCTGCCGCAGGTTGGCGCTGACCTTTATAATATACTTCACCCAATCCGATCAATGGCAGGAAGAGGTGTGACAATGGCGCAAGGTCGCCGGATGCACCCACTGAACCCTTCTCAGGTACAACTGGGGTGATATGCGCATCGATCATCCAGATGATGCGCTCCAGGGTAGCTGGTGCTACACCTGAGTATCCCTGTGCCAGGGCATGCACTTTGGTAATGAGCATGACTCTGGCTACCGTAATGGGGATTGGATTTCCTACGCCCACACTGTGGCTTTGCAGTATATTATATTGTAAGGTCCGGGTATCTTGTTCATTGATGCGGGTATCGCACAGAGGACCAAAACCGGTATTGATACCATATACCGTGCTATGTTGCGAGACGATGGTCTGTACGTGACCATAACTGGTAGCGATACGATCAGCCACTTCCGGCACCAGTACCCCTTTTACCTGCCCATCGGCAATGGCAAGGGCTTTACCGGGAGTGAGCTGATCTACCCCGTATTTGAATTGGTGTATCATTATAATTAGTTATTTCATTGCTTTCAGGATCCTGATGGATAAGGGTTCGGCTTCCACACTGTTTTCCACAGCAGTTACTGCTTCCAGTACCTGTTTACTCATTTTGTTTTCATCCGCCAGTTCGGTCATGGCCTTCGTAATTGCCTCCCATATTGGCTGTATCTGTTGCAGCATTTCCTCGCCCTTTTTACTGAGCATTACCAGTTGCCGGCGCCCATCGTCCGGACAGGGAGCGGTCCTGACCAGCCCTTTCTTTTTCAAACCTGTCACCAGCTGACTGATAGCCGAGTGACTTACTTCCAGCTGTGCAGCAATATCAATCAATGGCATGGGCTGTTCTTTGCCCAATATGTAAAACACCGGAAACCAGCTGGCTTCAAAGGGTATTCCAGCCTGCTCATATACCTTATTTACCTCGCTCAGGAAGTATTCACTCAATCGCCGTAACCGGCTGCCAAACACCAGGAAGCCCAAGGAAGAATAGAAACTCATGTAAATTATATAAGCACTTATACATTTAGATACAATAATAAGGAATTATTCAATTCCTTTTATTGAGACTAACCGTCTGGTATGTTAATTATTTTTTCCTGACATCGAACCAAACGGCTGATGAGTCAGATGGATCCCCATTATAGTTGATCTGCAATTCTTCTCCTTTCTTAATCTCTCTACGGGTGATGATACTCATGGTTTCTTCATCAAAATCCATTTCGTATATACAATTGGGGTCGTAGGAGTGATTATAGATGGAGCAAAAACCCAGTGCTATACAAGAACGGGTTTCACGCACACCCCATAGAAAAATGTAATTATGCAACTTGGTCTTATCCACGATTTCAGTGTCATCATAAGATAAAACGAGTACAGGCGAGGTTTCTATTCTGGTTCCCGCAGGTATTTTATCTTTTGTAAACACTCCACGACCTTTGCCTTTTGTCTTATCGACGTATAAATATGGTTTAATCATATAGCTGTAAAAACTTCGTAAAGTAAAGGTAAAGGAAGAAGTTATCAAAATCAGGCATAAAAATTTTAGGTTTGCGGAAATCTAACGTTCAAAGATGATTGATTACAATCCTAAGGCCTGGTTCACTTTTATATTCAGGATTCACAAGGCCGACACTGTACGCAAGTTGTTCCCCATGTTCATAGCCATTGGTTGTTATTCGGCTGTGGTTGCTCTTCTTGAGCTGAAATTACTTCACCTGTCAGACGTAGCTGAATGGAAAAATATAGTTTTTGTGCATAGTGTGCTGGGGTTTGTTATCTCCCTGTTACTGGTATTCCGTACCAATACGGCCTACGACCGCTGGTGGGAAGGCCGCCGGCTTTGGGGTAGCCTGGTAAACAACAGCCGCAATCTTGCTATCAAGCTACATGCGATGTTGCCTGCCAGCAATACTGCTTCGAGAGAGTTTTTCAGGGTCATGATCCCCAATTATGCGTATGCCCTTAAGAATCACCTCCGCACCAGATATATCCCTGAAGAACTGGACCTGAGCCAGGGTGCCCCGCTGGATGATAAAAAACACGTTCCTAACCAGATAGCTGTTCAGATTATTGCACATGTCAATGACCTGTACCGCAAGCAGCAGCTCTCCGGCGAACAGTTGATCCTTCTTAAAGATGAATTACAGGCTTTTACGGATGTATGTGGCGCCTGTGAACGTATCAGGAATACCCCCATTCCCTTTTCCTATAGCGTATTTATCAAGAAGTTCATTTTCTTCTATGTAATGACCTTACCCTTTGGATATGTATTTACCGTAGGTTTCCTGATCATACCGATCGTCGTTTTCATTTTCTATGTACTGGCCAGCCTTGAGTTGATCGCAGAGGAAATCGAGGACCCATTTGGTTTTGATGCCAATGACCTGCCGACAGACACTATTTCTGCCAACATTCGTAAGCATGTGGCAGAGATATTGTGATGTTCCCAATTCAACTTTCTTTAATTTCGCCACCTGACAGCCTTTTGGACTATGGAAAATGAAGCTTTACTGGAAAAATTTGAGCAGCTGATCAAAGAGCAAGGCTACCAGGAACTGAGAGTGTACCTGGATGATCAGCTCATTACTGATATAGCAGAACTCATTCATGAAATGCCGGAGCAGGCGGGCATTATTATTAATAATTTGTCCATAGGCCGGGCATCGGCTGCTTTCAGGATATTGGAATTCCATGTCCAGGAAGATGTGATCAGGGAATTGCCTGCTGCCAAAGTAGCGGAACTGCTCAACGAGCTCCCTGCCGATGACCGTACCTCCTTCCTGGGAGAACTGCATAGCGATGTGGTAAAAGAACTGATCAAGCTCCTGGATCCTGAGGAACGCAAGATCACCCTGAGCCTGCTCGGTTACAAAGAAACCAGCGTAGGCCGTATCATGACCCCCGACTACATCGCAGTCAGGGAGGAATGGTCCGTGAAGCATGTGCTGGACTACATCCGCGAATATGGTAAGGATAGTGAAACCATCGACGTAATATATGTAGTGGACGAAAAAGGCAAGCTGATCGATGACTTCAGGATCAGGGAATTCCTGCTGGTAGCCACCGACACCATGGTGCATACCCTCATGGACGACCGCTTTGTAGCCCTGCACGTGAACGATGAACAGGAAGAAGCCATCCAGATCTTCAGGATGGAGAACCGGGTAGCCCTCCCTGTAGTGGATGATGAAGGTATCCTGTTGGGAATCGTGACCATTGACGATATGTTGTGGATTGCGAACGAAGAACATACAGAAGATATCCAGAAGATCGGTGGTACCGAAGCCCTGGACGAACCTTACCTGGACATTCCCCTCCTGAAGCTGGTGAAGAAACGCATAGGCTGGCTCGTCATTCTCTTTATAGGCGAAATGCTCACTGCTACTGCCATGGCCTTTTTCGAAGGTGAAATCGCCAAAGCAGTCGTACTGGCACTATTCGTTCCACTGATCATTTCCAGTGGTGGTAACAGCGGCTCCCAGGCCTCTACCCTTATCATTCAGGCCATGGCCCTGGGTGAAATTACCCTGACTGACTGGTGGAGAGTGATGCGCCGTGAGATCGTTTCCGGCCTGCTGCTGGGTGGGGTACTGGGTATCATTGGTTTTATCAGGATCGTATTCTGGAATTCACTCTTCCATAGCTATGGAGAGCATTCTATACTGGTAGGTCTCACTGTAGGTATATCACTGGTAGGCGTAGTACTATGGGGTACCCTTTCCGGCTCCATGCTGCCCCTCATACTGAAAAAGCTGGGGGCTGACCCTGCTACCTCTTCCGCGCCATTTGTGGCCACACTGGTGGATGTAACAGGGTTGCTGATCTATTTCTCTGTGGCTTTTGCCCTTATGAAAGGAACATTGCTCTAATACCGGATACGCTTACATCTGGCCGTATCCCTGCTTTTGCGGACAATAAATAAACTACTGTAATCTGCTTCTTTTACCGAATCCACTGGTGCCTTTGCTTTCAATGAACGAATCACTGGCACCAGTGTTTTTTGTTGCCCGATTATCAACAATCGCTTGCCCCAGTCTTCTCTGCGGGTAATTTCATACAACAATCCCTCCCCTGAAGAATCAGGTTGATAAGTCACCGTATCTATATTTAAATAAATTCTGAGTGATTCTGCCGTTTCCTTTGCGGAAGCATATGGAGTAATATAAATACGTTGTACACCGGAGTCTTTCAGGAACCGGTACAGGGCACCTGCTTTTGCATAGCCACTGTCTGTAAGCATTATCGAATCACATTCCTGTGCATGCCTTACGAGATAAAAAACACCAGTCAGAAACGTACTGTCTTCTGACAGGGGTACCTGCTGCCGTTCTGGTAACGGCTGCTGGCATGCCATGCAGCAGAACAATAATATTACAACATATCTCATAGGATAACTGATTCAATTTCTGCGACAAATTACGCATTTTCTACGCATTTGAAACTGGATAAGTCCGCCTTTATATGCTTAACTATATCATGATCATTAGATTATCTTTAAACTTTATTACCCATTGTTTGTAGAATTTTCACATTTTTTAGGCATATTGCAACCCGTCTCCATGTAAAACTGAAAAACAATATGTGCGGAATAGTCGCTTATATAGGCCAACGAGAAGCCTACCCCATCGTTCTCAAAGGATTAAAAAGGCTTGAATATCGCGGTTACGACAGCGCCGGAGTGGCTTTAATAAATGATGGACTGAAGGTCTACAAGAAAAAAGGTAAAGTTTCTGAACTGGAAGATCACCTGACCGGAAAGAACACAAGTAGTCATATTGCTATAGGTCATACCCGCTGGGCAACCCACGGCGAACCTTGTGACAGAAATTCTCATCCCCATATGTCGGGCAATGGCAAACTGGCCATGATCCACAACGGTATCATTGAAAACTATACCCAGCTGAAACAGGAACTGCTGAACAAAGGACACGTGTTCACCAGCGATACGGATACAGAAGTCCTGATCCACTTTATCGAAGAGATTCAGCAAAGCAATCAATGCGGCCTTGAAGAAGCCCTGCGCATCGCCCTGAAAAGAGTGGTAGGCGCTTACGTGCTCGTGATCATGGACGAGGATAACCCTGATACCCTGATCGCTGCACGCAAAGGGAGTCCCCTCGTAATCGGCGTAGGCAAAGGCGAACACTTCCTCGCTTCCGATGCTTCTCCGATCATAGAGTATACTAAAGAAGTAGTATATGTAAACGACTACGAAATCGCCATCATCAAAGCCGATGAACTGATCCTGAAAAATATCTCCAACGAAAGGCAAACGCCTTATATCCAGAAACTGGATATCGAACTGGCTGCGATTGAAAAAAGCGGTTACGACCACTTTATGCTCAAAGAGATATTTGAGCAACCACAAACCATCCTCGATAGCTTACGTGGCCGTCTGGATGCCAAAAAGGGCACCCTCACCATCGGTGGTATCCGCGATCACCTGTCACAACTGGCAGGCGCTAAGCGCATCATCATCGTGGCCTGTGGTACCTCCTGGCATGCGGGCCTCGTGGCTGAATATATGATTGAAGAACTGTGCCGCATTCCCGTGGAAGTTGAATATGCTTCTGAGTTCCGCTACCGCAACCCGGTTGTTGGAGAAGGCGATGTGATCATAGCTGTATCTCAATCCGGCGAAACTGCCGATACACTGGTGGCCATTGAAGCCGCTAAGAAAAAAGGCGCCACCATCCTCGGTGTGTGCAACGTAGTCGGTTCTTCTATCGCCCGTATTTCTGATGCTGGTGCTTATACACACGCCGGTCCTGAAATCGGCGTGGCCAGTACAAAAGCCTTTACCGCCCAGCTGGCAGTATTGTGCCTCATTGGTCTGAAAGTAGCACAGGAAAAGGGCACTATCACCGAACAGCGCTTCCAGCACCTGCTGGATGAACTGGACAACATTCCTGAAAAAGTAGCCACCGCCCTGCAATTGAACGACCAGATCAAAAAAATCGCGGATAAGTACAAAGATGCCCGCGACTTCCTCTACCTGGGTCGTGGTTACAACTTCCCTGTAGCACTGGAAGGTGCACTCAAACTAAAAGAGATCTCTTACATACATGCAGAAGGATACCCTGCTGCCGAAATGAAACATGGCCCTATCGCCCTGGTAGATGAAAACCTGCCTGTGGTATTTGTGGCTACCCGCGACAGCTATTATGAGAAAGTAGTATCCAACATCCAGGAGATCAAGGCCCGCAAAGGCAAGGTCATTGCCGTGGTTACAGAAGGTGACCTCACCATTCCACCTATGGCAGACGATGTGATCGTTATACCTGAAGCAGATGAACTCGTGGCGCCTATTGTTTCCGTAATTCCTTTGCAGTTACTCGCTTACCATATAGGCGTTCTGAAAGGATATGATGTGGATAAGCCAAGAAACCTGGCGAAGTCAGTGACTGTTGAATAATCTCAAAACGCTTACATGAACCTGATACAGAAAAAACCGCTCACTGAGCTGGGGTACAATTTTGTAGCAGCGCCTTATTTGCCGGAAGGAAAAGATGAATACTATCTCCGCGATCAGCAGTGGGGAAAGTCAAACATCTACCGGCATCTATCTGCATTGGAGATAGAGACGCTTGTTAGAAATGACAACACTTCTGACAACTGGAATAATATTTCTGTCACGAATGAGTTCAACCCCCAATTGGTTAAGCACTGCCAGTTCTTTGGTATTGTGCGTATTGGAAAACTGGAACCTTACTTCCTGGAATTCCATAACCTGCGCCTCCCTGTAGGATTGTACAACAGTACTATTTCTTCCTGCGACTTTGGCGACAATGTAGTCGTGCACAATGTGAACTTCCTGTCGCATTACCTGATCGGCAACGATGTGATGATCTGTAATGTAAATGAAATGGCCACTACCGGTCATGCTAAATTCGGGAATGGGATCGTGAAAGAAGGCGAACCCGAAAACCTGCGTATCTGGCTGGAGCTGTGCAATGAAAACGGTGGCAGATCGATCATGCCCTTCGATGGTATGCTGCCCGGCGATGCATGGCTGTGGACCCGTAACCGTGACGACAAGGAACTCCAGGAAAAATTCAAAGCCTTTACTGAACAACAGTTTGATAAGAAACGTGGCTACTATGGTATGGTAGGCGATCGCTGTGTGATCAAGAATGTGAAGATCCTGAAAGACGTCATGATCGGCACAGATGCTTACCTGAAAGGCGCCAATAAAATTAAAAATGTCACCATCAATAGCAGTGCAGAAGCCTCTACACAAATAGGTGAAGGTTGTGAACTGGTGAATGGTATAGTAGGCTATGGCTGTCGCGTGTTCTATGGTGTGAAAGCCGTACGCTTCATCATGGCATCACATTCACAGCTGAAGTATGGTGCGCGACTCATCAACTCTTATTTAGGTAACAACGCCACCATCTCCTGCTGCGAAGTATTGAATTCATTGATCTTCCCGGCACATGAGCAGCACCATAACAACTCCTTTTTATGTGCGGCCCTCATCATGGGACAGAGTAATATGGCAGCCGGTGCCACCATCGGTTCCAACCATAACTCAAGAGGTCCGGATGGTGAAATCATTGCAGGGCGCGGTTTCTGGCCGGGTCTCTGCGTGAGCTTAAAACACAATTCCCGCTTTGCCACCTTTACACTGATTGCAAAAGGAAACTATATGCAGGAGATGGATATTCCATTTCCATTTAGTTTAGTGATCAATGATGAGCAGCATAATTGTCTGAAGATTATGACAGGCTATTGGTTCCTGCACAACATGTACGCACTGGCGCGTAACTCCTGGAAATACCTGGATCGTGACAAGCGTATAGATAAGACACAGCTGATAGAATACGATTACCTGGCGCCGGATAGCGTGGAAGAAATGATTCACGCCATGGCACTGATGGAAGCCGCTACTGGTAAGGCATGGCACCTGCATACAGAAACAGATTGCCCTGAACTGACGGAGCAACACTATCGCCAGAAAGGACAGGATCTGCTGCTTAATCATCCTGTGGATGTAGCAAAACTGAAGATACTGATCAAAGGAGTGGAGAACAGTAATCGGGAAGTACACTTATTGAAAGTGCACAAAACCTACCCGTTATTCCGTGCATTGATCGTACTCTATGCAGTAAAAAATGTGCTACAATTTGTAGAAACAAATGAGGTTAAAACATTTGAATCGATTCACAACATTGCACTCACCGCACAGCGCGAACACTGGTACAATGTAGGCGGACAGCTGATGCCGGCATCTACCCTGCATGATTTGAAACGCGATATCCGGGAGGGTAAAGTGAGCAGCTGGGCAGATCTGCATGCACAATACCAGGAGATAGGTCAACGGTATGCTACAGACAAATTGCAGCATGCTATTGCATCGCTCCTGTTTATACAGGAAAAAACAATCGCTGATTTTAATGCAGATTTCTTTATTGAATGTTTGCAGGCATCCATACAAACGCAGACGTTATTGACAGAGGGAATCCAGAAATCAAGAGCGAAAGATTATGAGAATCCATTCAGGAAGATGACGTATGAAAATGAAGCAGAGATGGATGCGGTAGTGGGAAAGTTGGATGATAACAGTTTTATTAAGCAAACGCAGGAAGATCTGGTGACATATAAACAAAAGGTAAAAGCGCTGATAAAACTCCTCGCATAAAATAAATGAACATATTATAAAAAAAGCCCCATCACTAAAGTGATGGGGCTTTTTTTATACCCTTTGTATAGCAGGATGCCGTTTCTATAAGGGTACCATAAGGTCATTAAAAGGGTATTTGTATATCCTTTGGATATTGAGGTACCTATATAGTGAAGTAATAGTACTCATTTGGCGTTATTGTCGCGTTATTATTTCAAAGAATAGTTTTAATATTGATCTTATAACCCCAAAATTGTTTGTTATGGCTATTGTCAAAGACAACTTACTACTTCAGGCCGTGGAGGGCACTCTCGGCAATCAATTCACCATTTACAGGCGGAACGGGCAGATTATTATAGCGAAGAAGCGCGGTCCGTCAAAGAAAAAACCGACACAAAAGCAGCTGGAAGCGAGGTATAAGATGCTCGTTGCGGCAGCTTATGCAAAGGCGATCATACAGGACCCTGAGATAAAGGCTTATTATAAGTCTTTGGCAGGCCCCGGGCAGAATGCTTATAATATGGCGGTGAAGGATGCTTACCGTGCGCCGGAAATTCAGAATATCAGGTTAGAAGATATTGATGTGGTGGTAACGGCAAAAGATGAATTCAGGGTAGCGGATGTGCAGGTAAGGGTGATAGATGATGCAGGTGTGATACTCGAAAGAGGATCGGCCATGTTAGGCAGGAACGGCGTGGATTGGTATTATAAGGCAGCTGTGTTGCCGCCAGGTGGCCGCGTCATTGTGGTAGCGGTAGATCTGCCGGGGAATGAAAGGGTGGAAGAATTACTGATCACCTGAGTGATTGCAGATTTTACCGGAAAATGAAACAGTGGAAGAATTGCTGATCACCAGAGTGAATTAAAAAGTCGCCTCATAATATTTATGAGTCGCCCCCTTTTTGATTAAATTGCAGGATGGAACCAAACCGCTGCTCATGGTCTACCAAAGACCAGCTCTACAAAGACTACCACGACAATGAATGGGGCGTTCCGCTTCACGACGATACCCGCCTGTTCGAAATGATCAATCTCGAAGGTGCTCAGGCTGGTCTGAGCTGGTATACAGTGCTCACTAAAAGAGAAAACTACCGCAAAGCTTTTGACAACTGGGACGCAAAAAAGATTTCAAAATACACGGACAAAAAGATTGAATCCCTCATGGCGGATGCCGGCATTATCCGTAATCGCCTCAAAATAAACGGTACCGTTCTCAATGCAAAAGCATTCCTTGAAGTACAAAAGGAATTCGGCAGTTTTGACAAATACATCTGGAGTTTCGTGGGTGGTAAACCGATCGTCAATCACTTCAAATCCCTGAGTGAGGTACCAGCTAAAACCCCCATCTCCGATGCGATGAGCAAAGACCTGCTCAAGCGTGGATTTAAGTTCGTGGGTTCTACTATCTGCTACGCCTTTATGCAGGCCACAGGTATGGTAGATGACCATGTAGCAGATTGCTGGAGGAGGAAGAAAAAGTAATTAATCCGCTATCATCACTTCACTGAAATCCGGGTTCTTCAAAAAATGTTTATCCGTAAGGGTGAGTAAGAACATATATAACTGCCGTTGTTCCTTTGGTGACAGTTGCATACCGCGTACTAAAGGATCAACGGTACTACCATTCTCCTGTCCATGATCATACATGGCAAACACCTGGAAAATATCAAAGAACCTTCCATCATGCATGTAAGGCGCACTCACCATTACATTGCGTAAAGAAGGTACTTTAAACTTCATATAATCTCCTGTATTGTTTGTAATACGCATACGTCCCATATCATTCATATTCGGACTGTAAGGCAACCCATTATTCCGTGCAGTGAAGTCTGTAAAAAAAGGTTCTTTATGGCACCCTGCACACTTCTGCTGAAACGTTTTATAGCCACCTCCTTCTTCTGCCGTAAAGGTCACACCGGGTTCTCCCCTTCTCACACTATCATACTTACTGTCAAAGCTGATCATAGTCGCCATGAACTGCGCCAGTGCTTTGAACATCCGCTGACTCGTCACTTCTTCCGTACCATATGCCGCTTTGAACATTTGTTGGTATTTCTCATTGCATTTGAGCCGGTCTAACAGTTCATTCAGTGGCATGTCCATTTCATTTTCTGCAACAATGGGCGACATGGGTTGTATATCCAGGTGATTCACACCGCCATCCCACATGAAATCTTTTTGCCAGATCAGGTTGAACAAAGTAGGTACAGAACGCGTACCCATCCTACCATACACACCATGTGCCAGTGCATGGTCAAAATGACCGAATGCGGCAAACTGCTGATGACAAAATCCACAGGAAACCGAACTATCGCGGGATAACTTCGGATCATAAAATAAATATCTTCCTAAGGCAATACCTTCTTTTGTCAATGGGTTTTTAGAAAAGTCATATACAGGTTTAGGGAGACTATCAGGCAATTGGAGGGTTACATAGGTGACACCAGGGCCAGGGCCTTTCCCACGGAGACTGATCCCCATCAGGAAAAGGCAGAATGCCATGATCACATACGTCGCTTTGGAATTCATTATTTTGATTTAACGGAAAACATGTGACTGTAATTATCTGCAATCCGGTCTCCTATCGTACCTGGGGACATAAAGCCCGCCGTTTCACTAAAGCGGATCGGATTCGAACCATTGAACCAGGCCGCAGCATCTGCTACGAGGTCCACCACAGGCGTCTTGTCTGCCGAGACTACAAATGATGTATTTACATGTATCATCCGCTGAGACTGGTGTGTGCCCCTATATCCTCCAATATGAAATTGCAATACATGCCCCGGTAAATGAGAAGCAGGAGACGTGCCTTCCAGTTTCGCCATAATGTAACCACTGTTCCATGTCCAGAACATGCCGTAAAGAGGGTCTAAAGCCCCGCTCTGCACCCCCGTGCAGTTCATGATACTATCTACCCCGATCATGAAAGAAACAGCCTTATATCGCCCCAATGGCAGCCCTGTGAGGGAGATCTTTTTGCTGGCGGCACTATCATCACTGACCAGGAAATATTCAGGTGGTAATTTAATAGCTTCTCCTGATTCATTGGTGAAGGAGAAATTGCTGAGGTAGTATTTGAATTTCGTAATGGTAAAGGTATCTCCCTGTGCGGTATAATAAGCTTTATTGGTCCGCATAGGCTGGTGGTTCACCTCGTGAGTGATGGTGATTGATACGGATTGT
>Ga0316604_10002709_pt1 | contig 13194 bp, 12 predicted proteins | sample OWC_soil_day20_C_FD_207650 | JGI IMG/M metagenome (GOLD analysis project Ga0316604, IMG submission 207650) | Wetland soil microbial communities from Old Woman Creek delta, Ohio, United States - OWC_soil_day20_CT | ecosystem: Environmental > Terrestrial > Soil > Wetlands | place: USA: Ohio... | reverse complement strand
TTTACCTTCCCTCAAAATCAAGATAGCATTTTGGTGAAAGTCGCACACCATTTTTTTTCATAACTATTTGTGCCGCCCGCGACAGCGGCGGAATGGAGATTATTATGAAAAAATGGTTATAGAAATTATTGAATTTACAGACCCGGCTTGTACATGGTGTTGGGGAAGTGAACCCATCTTAAGAAAGCTTGAAACTCACTACGCAGGAAACATTAAGATTAACTTCAACATGGGCGGCTTAGTCGAAGATATAAGAAATTTTAGAGATGCCCATAATGATATTGGCGGAGATTTATCTAAGGTCAATGCACAAGTTGCCAAACATTGGCTGGAAGCATCTGAAAGACACGGTATGCCGGTTGAAGCAAAAGGTTTTAGTCTTTTTTCAGAAGAACATCCGTCCACTTATCCAATGAATATCGCTTTTAAGGCAGCGCAATTTCAAGATGAAAAACTCGCTAAAATCTTTCTTAGAAGAATGCGCGAAGCGGTGGCTGCTGAAGCCAGGCAGGTAAATCAAACTGAAGTGTTAATTGAATTGGCCCAGGAATCAGGATTTGATGTAGCTCAATTTATCAAAAGCTTTTCAGATGGATCGGCTGAAAAGGCCTTTTATGAAGATTTAAAAATTACCCAGGCCTATAAGATACACGGCTTCCCAAGTTTTTTGATAAAAGGTAATGTCGGGAAAGAAATATTGTTAAGAGGATATCAATCCTATGATGCATTCCAGGAAGTAATTAACCATCTTACAAACGGGTCTTTAGTAGCAAAAAGGATTGAAGGAACCGAGGAAGCTATCCTGGATTTTGTTAATAGGTTTGGTCGTGTCGCACAAGTTGAAATTGAAGTTTGCCTTAATTTGTCTGCAGCCAAGGTGACCGAACGGTTGCAAAGTTTAAAAAAACAAAAATTAATTACACTTCTTCCTGCTGGCAATGGGTATTTTATAACGCCTAGAGTTGAACCTCTATCATGTAATTCGATCGCTGGTATGTGCAGCTTCTAAAGTGATATGGAAAAAGGGGTTCTGGTGCAAAAAAACAAAGCCATGATATAATCTTACCCAAAACTTGAAAATCGAGGTAAAGAGAATGTCACAGCATTTGTTTAAATGGAAGCATTTCGAGTCTGAAATTATAATCTTATGTATTCGCTGGTATCTAAAGTATCCACTAAGTTACAGGATGTTGTTGGAGATGATGAATGAGAGGGGAGTGAAGTTATCTCACACGACAATAATGAGATTGGTACATCAATATGCACCAATTATAAATGAGAAGATCAGAAAATCTTAAGCCAACGAATGATTCGTGGCGAATGGATGAAACGTATCTGAAGATTAAGGGGAAATTTAACGAAAGGTTAGGCCGATGCTGGGATTTAATAGTCTTGAAACTGCAGAGAAAACAATTTGCGGAATTGAGACTATGCATATGATTAGAAAGGGGCAGGTTGAAGAGATTCAATCTGCCCCTTCTGAGGTTGAATTTATAAACAAGATTATGGGTATAGCTGCTTAATATTTTGATAAATGTCAGAGGGCTTTTGGATTGGTGAGATTTTTTGCACCAGAACCAAGAAAATAATGATTGATTATTTCGGTTATAAAACATATAATTAAATAAAAAGTGATTGTCAATGACAATTAAACGAGGTTTGATGATGATAAATGATGTTTTAGGGCTCGATACCATTGGTTTCTTTATTAGTAGAACCCAGTCTAATTTGAAAAAACGATTTCTCCAAAAATTAAAACCGTATGGTGTTACTCCTGAAGAATGGGTTTTATTTGCCAGACTCTCTGAAAAAGAAGGAATTTCACCGACGGATTTATCCAAGACATCATTAAGAGATAAGCCATATACGACCAGGCTTATTGACAAACTGGGGGATAAAGAGCTTATCCGGCGAGAGGAAAGTCAGGATGATAAGCGATCTTCTTTAATTTTTTTGACAGAACAAGGAGGCGAGCTAAGGAAAGAGATGCTTCCAATTATTGCAGAATTAAACCAATGGGTGATGGGATCGATGAGTGAAGCAGAGGTAATGCAGCTAAAGTTTCTCTTGAACAAATTATATGATCATGTTAAAAATTGAAGTTTTCCGCTGGCTGTGCGACTAAATTTTTTTACCTATTTAGTTGTTAAAGACAATTAAATAGTATGTTTACCACAACATGAAGATTATGAAGTAATAAAGTTCGCTATGGTTATTTTGATGAGGTGAGCAGTGATGAACAGTAGTAGTTGTGGGGAAACAAAGAATGCACAAAAAAATGGTTCAGCTTCATGAATGTGAGGGGGGAAAGGCAATGGACAGCGCGTTTCGAGTAGGGGTAGATGTTGGCTCAACAACCATAAAAATAGTGATTCTTGATGAACGCAACAGCATTGTTTTTCAGCAATACTTTAGGCACTTTTCCAATATTATCTCAACTCTTAAGACCATGATTGACACAGCGCACGCGGCAATGCCTAAAAAGTTGTTATCAGTGATGTTTACCGGCTCGGCCGGTATCGGCATCTCTAAGTGTATGGACGTTTCCTTTATCCAGGAAGTGGTTGCCTGCACGCAAGCGGTGAGAGAAATCATACCCGAAACTGATACGGTCATTGAACTTGGTGGTGAAGATGCCAAGATTACCTATTTTGGCGGTACCTTGGAACAACGCATGAACGGCGTTTGCGCTGGCGGCACAGGAGCTTTTATTGATCATATGGCTACCTTGTTGAATACGGATGCGGCCGGATTGAACGAATTAGCGAAACAGTATCAAAATATCTATCCGATAGCTTCCAGGTGCGGTGTATTTGCTAAAACTGATGTCCAGGCCCTGATGAATGAAGGAGTTTGCAAGGAAGATATTGCTGCGTCCGTTTTGCAGGCTGTCGTCAATCAGACCATTGGTAGTTTGGCACAAGGCCGGCCGATTCGGGGCAAAGTCGCATTGTTGGGTGGGCCCTTATATTTCTTGTCAGAACTCCGTAAAAGGTTTATAGATACTCTAGGATTACAAGCGGACCAGGTTATCAGCCCGGAAAGCTCTCCATATTTTGTTGCCATCGGTGCGGCCTTGTTATCCAAGGAAAACCCGGTTTCATCAGAATGTTTATATGAGCGGACTCCCAGAATCTATGCATTGCGCGACACTGCTGCTGGCGGGGAGCAGACCATGCCGTTATTTGCTGATGAAGAAGAAGTTCAGCGATTTCAATCTCGTCATGCGCAACATGCCGTACCGAAGCAGGAACTGTCCGGTTATACGGGTAAGGCATATCTGGGGATCGATGCCGGGTCCACTACGACCAAACTGGCACTGATTGGCGCAGGTGACAGATTGCTGTATTCTTATTATGGCAGCAACCGGGGCAAACCCCTGGAAACAGTGATTGAGGCTCTGAAAAAGTTGTATGCGGTGTTGCCGCCGGAAGTCCGGATTGCCGGCTCTGCTGTTACGGGTTACGGAGAACGGCTAATTCAAGCCGCTCTCCAGGTTGATATGGGGGAAGTGGAAACCGTAGCTCACCTTAAGGCCGCCAATTACTTCCTGCCGGGCGTGACCTTTGTCCTGGATATCGGTGGTCAGGACATGAAAAGCTTTTTTGTCCGGGATGGGGTGATTGACTCTATTATGCTGAATGAAGCCTGCTCAGCTGGCTGCGGTTCCTTTATTGAGACGTTTGCGCAATCATTGGGTATGACTGTCCATGATTTTTCGCTGCTGGCGCTTGACGCCCTGCATCCGGTAGAGCTCGGAACCCGTTGCACCGTGTTTATGAATTCCAAAGTCAAACAGGCTCAAAAGGAAGGGGCAAGCATTGGCGAGATTTCGGCCGGATTGGCTATAGCGGTGGTTAAAAATGCCCTGTTTAAAGTGATTCGATTAAAAAATACCGAGGAACTAGGCGAAAAGATCGTTGTTCAGGGTGGAACTTTTTATAATGATGCCGTCTTGCGGGCAATGGAAATTATCCTCGGCCGTGAAGTTGTACGTCCGGATATTGCCGGAATCATGGGAGCTTATGGTGCAGCGTTGCTGGCCCAGGAACGCTGCCAGGATCAGGATAAATCGACTTTGCTCGCCGCAGCGGAACTTGCCGATTTTACCGCTCTGACAAACACCCGTCGCTGCAGTTTATGCGGCAATCATTGCCTGATTACTATTCAACATTATCCAAATGGAAAAGAGTACTATGCCGGTAACCGTTGCGAACGGGGGGTTGGTCAGGAAAAGCACGACTGTGAAGTTCCCAGTCTCTATCAGTTTAAATACAAACGGCTCTTTCAGTACGTTCCTCTGGATGAGACTGCGCCACGAGGTACAATCGGAATACCTAGAGTACTGAATATGTATGAGGATTATCCTTTTTGGTTTACCTTTTTTACCGCATTAGGCTATCGCGTCGTTATATCCGGACAGTCTTCTTCCAAATTATACGAAATGGGCATGGGAACGATACCGTCCGAAACGGTTTGTTATCCGGCTAAACTAGTACATGGACATATTGCTGATTTGATCAATAAGGGAGTTAAGAAGATTTTTTATCCCTGCATCCCCCACAATACCGGCGAAAACCATAGAGCAGACAAGTGTTATAACTGCCCGGTAGTGACTTCATACCCGGAGAACATTGCTGCCAATATGGAAGTACTGCAAAACGAGGGAATTACGTTTTGGTATCCGTTTTTGCCGCTGGACAACCCGAGCAGGCTGACCAAGCGACTCAGCCGGGAACTCGCCGGAGAAAACCTTGCGAAACGGGAAATTAGCCAGGCGTTGGACAAAGCGTATGCCGAGCAGGCCGCCTATAAAGCGGATGTTCGGCAAAAAGGGGAAGAGGTGCTGAAATATATAACGGCACATCATGGGAAAGGGATTGTTCTTGCCGGAAGGCCGTATCACATTGATCCGGAAATTAACCATGGTTTGCCGGAACTGATTCAGTCCTTTGGATTAGCCGTATTATCGGAAGATGCTATCCAGCACATGACAGGTGCTGGACGGTCGCTGCGTGTTGTTGATCAATGGGCGTATCATTCCCGGCTTTATACAGCGGCTGGTTTTGTGGCGCAACTTCAGCATCCAAAGCTGGAGTTAATTCAGCTAAATTCCTTTGGCTGCGGGCTGGATGCGGTGACCATGGATCAGGTGAGAGAAATTTTGGATGAGTACCAGAAAATACACACAGTCATAAAATTAGATGAAATCAATAATCTGGGAGCAGCGCGTATTCGTGTGCGGTCACTTTTGGCTGCCCTGCAGGAAAGAGAAAAGGAATCTGTGTCCGTACAGAAGCCGGTGAAGGTGCATGTACGGTCCAATAAAGCAGTCTTTACCACTGGCATGAAAGAAACTCATACTATTTTAGCGCCGCAAATGTCACCGGTCCATTTTCAGTTTTTACAAACCAGTCTGCAAAAAGCGGGCTACCGGGTCGTCATCCCCGCGGTGCCAGATAAGCTGGCAGTGGAAGAGGGGTTAAAATATGTTCATAATGATGCATGCTACCCTGCTATTCTTGTTATCGGGCAAATGCTCAGAGCCTTAAAATCCGGGGAGTTTGATCCGGCGCAAACTTCTATCATGCTGGTGCAGACTGGGGGAGGCTGCCGGGCCAGCAATTACATTGCAATGATGCGCAAGGCACTGCAGGATGCCGGAATGCCGCACGTACCCGTAGTATCTTTATGGGGCGAAAAATCACCAGGGTTTTCTCTGACGCTGTCTCTGTTCAATGATTTAATTATGGGTGTTCTTTATGGAGATCTCTTGATGCAAGTTGTACACCGGATACGGCCATATGAGAAAGTACAGGGGTCAACAGACGAACTCTATGGGTATTGGGTAACTCGCTGCCAGCAAGCTCTGTGTACAGGGAACCGGCAGGCTTTCCAAAAAAATGTTTATGGAATTATCCGAGATTTTGATCGTCTGCCAATTTACGATACATTGGTCAAATCAAGAGTCGGCATCGTTGGGGAGATTTTGGTCAAATACCACCCCTCAGCCAATAACGGTATTATCAAACTGCTGGAACAGGAACAAGCTGAGGTCGTTGTGCCGGATATGATGAATTTCTTTTTATACAGTGCGTATGATCGAATCGCAAAACATGACCTCCTCTCAGGAAGCTTTGGTGATAAGGTAAAGGCTGAGCTTTTCATAAAAATTTTTGAATTTTATCGTAGAGATATGAAGAGCGCTCTTTCAGAGAGCAAGCGGTTCGATGTACCTCATTCAATAAAAGAGCTTGCTGCGATGGCCCGGAAGCACTTGTCTTTGGGTAATATGACAGGGGAAGGCTGGCTGTTAACCGGGGAAATCGTCGCGCTGCTACAGAGTGGGATCAGGAATGTTGTGTGTGTACAGCCCTTTGGTTGTCTACCTAATCACATCGTCGCTAAGGGGATGTTCAAAGAGTTACGGCGGCGTTACCAGGGAGCCAATATTATTTCGCTGGATTATGATTCAGCTACCAGTGAGGTGAATCAACTGAATCGCATTAAGCTTATGTTGTCTGTTGCGGGAGAAAAAAAGAGCCCAGGCGCTGATGCGAACTTTGGGCAATTAAAACAACCGATATTCGACCGTCGTAAGTTAATATAATAGTTGTCAATAACTATTATGATTTTTAATTAATCGATTAATTGATTTGGGGGCGTTAGTGTGGAGACGGATGCTCAGGCCCGCCTGCTGGAATTTGCAGCGCCGTTGTTTGCGCAAAAAGGCTTTGCGGCTGTATCTATACGGGAATTGGCGCAGGCGGCTGATGTGAGTATTGCGCTGATTTATTATTACTTTGGCGGTAAGGAAGGTTTATACCAGGCGGTGTTGGAAGCACAGTTTGCGCCGATTGAGGTTTTGTTGGAGAAGGTTAGGGGGCTGTCGCCGATGCCTCCAGAGGAAGGGGTTCGGTTATATGCCCGGGGGGTAGTGGAAGTTCATCGGCGCAGTCCGTATTTGCTGCGGCTGATGAACAGTGAATTGGTCAAGCCTACAGCTTGTTTTGATGTAGTGATTCAAAAGTATATTTCGCAAATCCTTGCTTCTCTTTCTGCGGTACTGCGGGAAGGGGCAGCCAGCGGCATTTTTAAAGATAATCTTAACGAGCAGTATGCTACGATATCCTTGGCGGGAAGTATGAATTTTTTCTTTATTGCAAAACCACTACTGATGAGTTTTGCCCCACTGCCTGAATTTACTGACGAGGTGTACGCTGATCAGATTGTCGATATTTTCCTGCATGGAATTATGAGGCCTTGAATAAGAATGGTTGCTGGGATTATGGTATTTGCCATTACGGCTTTGGCCGCGGGGTACAAGCTGTATTTTCATTTCCGCCCTGCGGGCGGAGGTGGAAACTATATATATGTGAGGTTTAATAGGGAGGTAAGGCAGAAATGCGAAGAAGAATAAAAGAGGTAATGCCTGATTTTATTGAGCTCGGGGAGGCTATGAAACTAACTAGGGAACAAAACCGGGAAAATCACCGTCAATTTATAAATCCGGAACTAGTAAATTTGATGGGAGTATTAAATTTTGATAAGCTTTTTGTTAAGGCGGAGGGCACTTCCATCTGGGATAACGAAGGAAATGAATACTTAGATTTTTTAGGGGGGTATGGGGCTCTGAACTTAGGGCATAATCATCCCGAAGTTATTACCGCAGTAGAGTCAATAAAATCACCAAATCTGCTGCAAGCCGCCCTCAATCCTTTTGCAGGGGCTTTAGCCAGAAATTTGGCACTACTTACGCCAGGCGAGTTGCAATATTCATTTTTTGGCAATAGTGGAGCGGAAGCGGTGGAAGGGGCCTTGAAACTGGCACGTGCTTTTACTGGAAAAACGAAAATTGTGTCTTGCGAAGGTGCTTTTCATGGTAAGTCTTTTGGAGCCTTGTCAGTTACGGGGAGAGAGAAATATCGGAAGCCATTTGAACCTCTGCTACCTGTAGTAGAGTTCGTCCCATACGGAGATAGTGCAGCTCTTGAAAAAGCTTTGATCAAGGAAGATATGGCTGCTTTCATCGTGGAACCTATTCAGGGAGAGGGCGGTGTTATTGTTCCGCCAGAAGGATATTTAAAACAAGTCAGGGATATTTGTACAAAACATAATACACTGTTTATCATTGATGAAATTCAGACAGGATTTGGACGTACTGGTAAACTGTTTGCTTGTGAACACGAAGGGGTTGTTCCCGATATTATGTGTTTATCCAAATCTTTTGGAGGCGGGGTGATGCCGCTGGCGGCCTATATCGCTACAGAAAAGGTGTGGAAACATGCTTATGGCAGCTTGGAAAAGGCGACTCTACATACCTCTACCTTCGGTGGTAATTCTCGGGCGGCAGCGGCAGGAATTGCTACTTTAGAGATCATTTACCGAGAGGATTTAACACGTCAAGCGGCAGAGAAGGGCGAATATCTTCTGGAAAGATTAGAGCACTTGCAGGAAAAGTATCCGTTCTTGCAAGAAGTCCGCGGGCGAGGGCTTATGGTTGGCCTTGAGTTTACGCATCCGAAGCAGGGGGGGCTTTTTAACAAGCTGACTGGAGGAGTCGTGGAAAGGTTAGCTGATGAATATCTGGGAGCCATGATAGCTGGAGAACTATTGAATAAACATCAGATTGTTACGGCATATACCTTGAATAATCCTAATGTTATCCGCCTGGAACCGCCACTTAACGTATCTTATGAGCAACTTGATAAATTACTTGTGGCTTTGGATGAAATTTTTGCTAGGAACAAGGGGTTTGGCGATATGGTGATATCCAGTAGTAAAACTATATTGTCCTCTTTGGTTAAAAAAATATAATAAAAACAATAGGGAAAAGGACGATGTCTTAATTGAAAAAGCCGCAAAGTATGTGTTTTGTCCACATTGAAATATGAGAAGAGAATTTCAACATAACTAGGAGGAATGAAAATGAGAATAATGGCATTTGTGGGTAGTCCAAGAAAGGATGGAAATACTGCGAAAATGGTAAATGCTATTTCTAAAGGTTCGGAGGAAAGTGGCCATGAGGTTGAAGTTTACAATTTATCTGAAATGGATAATAACGGATGTAGAGCGTGTGATGCGTGTCGATTAAACAAAGTTGATTATTGTTCAATTGATGATAAGTTAACAACTCTTTTACCCAAAATAGCGGATGCAGACTGCATTATTGTGGGAACGCCGATATATTTCGCACAGGTTAGCGGATACACAAAAAACTTCCTTGACAGAATGCGTGTGTTTTTCCAGCCTGATAATACTATGAAAAACTTAGCGGAAAAGAAGTACATAACAGTCACATGTAGCGGCGCGCCTGCAGCAGTATTCAACAATGTGACGGAATACTTTAACCAATGTTTGAAGGTTTCTTAAAAATGGAGAATGCAGGCAATATTACTGTCGGCAATTTAAGGAATAAAGATGATATTATGGAACAGCCCGAGATTTTAAAACAAGCGGAAGATAGAGGTAGAAAATTAAGTTAGTTGTGCTATAGTCAATTGAATATATGGAATCAACTAGAAAAACAATGAGGTGAAATGCATGGAATTTGAACAAGTTTTATATTTACGGCGTACTACACGTAAATATCAGGCAACGCAAATCAAGGAATCAGATTTACAAAAAATTTTAGATGCCGCGCAGACAGCGACTTTGGCTATGGGGGATGAAAAAACTACACATATTACAGTTGTGCAGGATCCAACCTTACTCAATCAGATTCGTGAGGTAACTCAACTGTATTCACGTAAGACCGGTAATTTTATTGATGCATTTTATGGGGCGCCAACTATTATCTTCTTATCTGCAACAGATTTATCAGAGGACTGTATTGAATATGCCAATGTCGGTTGTGTAATTGAAAATATGATTTTGCAGGCAACTGCATTGAATTTAGGTAGTACCTATATATGGGGAAGCTTAAGAAAATTGCGTAATCATATAGAGGTAATGCAAAAAATAAAAATTCCAGATCAATATACAATACTATCGGCATTAGCAATTGGATATCCCACTATGCCGTTGGAAAAACGTGAGAAAAAAGTTAAGATTTCAGTAAATAGAATTTAGATTCGGAGCGTTGAAACCAATCTTGATATTAGTCATAGAAAGAGGCTTAAAAAGGGATGTGAGATTATTTTTAATCTAAGTATGGCTCAGTTAAGTATAGTATTAGTTGTTGCGCTTATTATCTTCGGACCAGGTAAGTTGCCGGAAGTAGGTAGGTCGTTGGGTAAAAGTATTGATGAATTCAAACAGGCTTTAACAAGTGAGCCTGCAAAAGAGAAAATCGTAAAGATTCAGGAGATCCTGACAGAGAAGAAGGTTGACGACTAAGTAGAAAAAATTATTCCAATTAGATATTATTAAATGTCTAGTATCACCATCGGCTCCGCCTGGCGACAAAAAACAACTGTTCAACTGATACACGTAGAGAGGCCAAGGGTATATTAACGCGAGCTAAAGAATGGTTGTTGGGTTACAAATCTTCGGTGCTGGTGTGCAACCCGCAGGCGGATACATCACTTAGTTTCCATGTTTACAGACCGACCTCGGGTAGTGCCGAACTCATACATTGCAGCTTTCACGGCAGCAGTAATGAGTTGCTACTTATTTATTAAGATAAATCGAAATAAATGATGAGGAGTGATGGTAGATGATGTGAATTCTATTTTTTATGAATTTATTTGTGGTTATTTACGTAATAAATGTTATTGCAAAACTAAGAGCGCAGGAAGAAATGAAATAGGATAGCAACACAGCCTGGTTTATATAGAGATATCTTCCCATTTAATGAACCTTAGTCGCAGCTAGGGTTCATGAGGCTGTGAAAAAAAGTCTGTATGTTAATACCAAAGGGGTCTTCTATGATAAAATAAAATTCATAGGAGGCCTAATTTATTATGGCGAGAGAGAAAAAAACACACCTTATTGAGAAAAAAATCGCTTGATCGGTGGCCTTTCTTGACATGCAAGGAAATATATTTTATATTGCAGCTAAGGCTGGATGGTTATAGGAATGTCCAGGACCATCTTACATCTTAATAAATTATCATAGAAGACCTAAGAGATACAGAGATTTTTTCACACATTCATGGCGCGTAAAATACGAAGAAGTTTACATTCACAATTATAAAAATCCTCGGGAAGCACGTGCTGGCATTGGCACATATCTAACGCATTACAATATGGACAGAACGCATCAATCACTTAATTACAAAACACCGTTTGAAGTATACTATAATAAAATCTAATTTTTGCCAGTTACACACCGTACGTGCTCTGGTTTCTAATATCAAGAATACACTCTGTTCGTTGTCGCGCTTCTTGATATTAGAAACCAGCCCACGTAGGTTTACTGTGGGCAAAAACAAAAGAAATGTGTCCTATAAAATGGACAATTTGCGGACAAAGGAGGAAACCAGTATCTTATATAGCCGTGAAAAATTGTCTTGACAAGCCCTACCACTTTAACCAGTCTATATGAATGGACATAAATTAGAGCCTCTGGTGGAGTATGAAATTAAAAAAACTGAAAATTATTTTAGACAATTAGATGAAATAGTGGATGATGATATTGATAGGGTTTGTATAAAAAGCCAAATTTAGAGTATGTGTTTTTATTTATTGGAAAAAGACAGTAAATTTAATACTAATAAGTTCGTAAATGAATAACTTCTTTAGAATAATTTTTAGAATAAATGATAAAATTGTGAAGAAGTTTACTTTATATTTTAGTATTATAAATTCCATCCCTGATACATTCTATCTTCATCAATTTTTGCCTTGTCTTTAACATCAGGTTCATTATTCCAATGGGCATCTAAATGGATGTCCTTTTCTTTTGAAATAAGTTTTTCCGCAAGGGTAAAAATATGAGCGGAAATGGCCTGTTTCTGTTGATTGCGAGCAGCCTGTAGAATAGGATGAGGATGTCTGGCAAAGTTCTTTTGAGAAGACGAAGCTTTTTGCCGTGATTCATGACGAGTATAGAGTCGAACAAATTCAGGTTTAGTATCATTCTTCATCTGAATAGAAGCACTTTGAATTTTCCGGTTATTGTTGTTGTCCGTCATTACCTGAAGCTCATATTTTGGAACAGTGCCACGGCTTATATTGTCGCCAAGTTTTACGGCGGTCATGGCACAGGTATTTGTATCTGGCAGATCAGGAAGTTGTCCTAAAAGGGCATAGGAATCACCTTTATAGATCAATACTTTTAGCCTAGAAATTGGCTGGATACCGTCAATTTTACACTTTCGATTTAGTGTTGCCGGAAGTTTGTCGGTGAAAAGTATGGTATCCATATTTTCTGTACTAAGTTTTTGTACAGCCTCACTGTATTTATCAACCTGCTTTTTGAAAGAAAGATATTCGGTGTAGAGCTGTTTACTTTGGCGTTGGTTTTCGGTATTTTGCTGCTGTAAAGTTTTAAAAATAGCATCGAATTTTTCTTTTGCCTCGTTATCCATAGCGTGGCGATAAGCATTGAGCTGTTTACCAAGAACATTGCATTCCTCGGTAAGCAGCTTTATTTTTTTGCTGCAGTCGGCTAGTTCATGCGTTTTATCAGGAACGCCATAAAGGGAAGTAGCCATTTCTTTTGTACGATTTAATTCCTTGGCAGATTTTGCGTAGGCTTTGAGGGTTTTATCATACTGGTTATTAAATGCTTTGTCCTGAGCTGCAAGGCGTAATTGTTGGTCACTTAGAATCTGCGGTTTTAAGGCTTTGTAGGCAGCTAATTTATCGTTAGCAAGTTTTTGGTATTTAGAGGCCGTTTCCTCAAGATAAGAATAGACATCGCCAACGCTTATAATGAATGGTTCTTCCATGATTTCTGCTGCCTCAAATTTTGCTCTTTCTATATCCTGTTCTTTTTGCAATCGTAGACGTTCTTGCTGTATTTGGCGAGCGACCTGACGGAGCAAAACATCATTGGCAAAAATTAAGATATTTTGCTCTTTGGAAGAAAGTGCAGAGAAATCTGTTTCTTCACTAGTTTCCGAGAAATCCGATTCGCGATCGGCCTGCTCTATTTGATCCATAATTTTTTGCATAGCAACTGGATTCCGGTAAGCACTGCCAAGGTGTGGGGCAGGAGTTTGGTTGAGAAGTTCGGCCTCCTCGTTTTTTCCTGACAAAACCAGTTCTTCACGCTGGGTATTTAAGGTCTTTTCACTGATACAAGTA
>Ga0316604_10002708_pt1 | contig 13194 bp, 13 predicted proteins | sample OWC_soil_day20_C_FD_207650 | JGI IMG/M metagenome (GOLD analysis project Ga0316604, IMG submission 207650) | Wetland soil microbial communities from Old Woman Creek delta, Ohio, United States - OWC_soil_day20_CT | ecosystem: Environmental > Terrestrial > Soil > Wetlands | place: USA: Ohio... | reverse complement strand
GTCCGGTTAAGGTCCTTTTGCCTGAGAGATTGTGGCGGTACATTGCTCCTTCGGCGCCGTATGTTCCTGCGGACTCTCCCTTAACCATCATCCAAACAAAATATTCTTTTTACCATAACACTACGTAATGGAAGACTTGATATAGAACCAGCTTGAATTATTTCACTATTTAGTTTATTCTACATGCACAAAACAGTTACCTGCCAAGAAAAAAGATTTTTATCCAGCAGGTAACTGTTTTTGTTTATTACACCAAAAATTTTATCCTCTTAGATATCCAAGCCGGCTCCATCTATCCACTTACGAGCCAATTTCTTATACATTCTGAGTAAAGGTGTCGCTTCTTTCACCGGAAATACCTTAGTTTTTTTGCGTTCGTTCAATGCAGCTTCCACTTCTGCAGCCGAAGCCGGAACGCCGTTAAGTCCAACAATATCCAGCGTACGGGCGGCAATATCCATTTTTATAATGTCCCCATCTTCCAAATAAGCAATGGGTCCGCCTTCAATCGCTTCCGGAAGGATATGCCCCACTGCCGGTCCACGAGTCGCACCGGAAAAACGACCGTCGGTAAATAACGCTACGCTGCTGGCAAGCTCAGGCATGTTCCAAAGAGCTTCTGTTGTTCTGAGCATTTCCGGCATCCCAGAACCTTTGGGTCCTTCAAAGCGAATAAACATGGCTGTTTTCGGGCTAATTTTTCCGGCAAGCAATTCGGCTACCGCCTCTTCTTCCGAGTCAAAAACCCGTACGTTGCCCGTAAAATTATGAATGGCCTCATCTACTCCGGATAATTTGATTACCGCTCCTTCCGGGGCAAGGTTTCCTTTCAGGATCTTAATATTTCCCTGCGGCTTGACTGGATCCTGGCGAGTTTTCACAATCTCACCGGCCGACACTTTATAATTGGCTAAGTAACTGTTCACTTCCGTAAACCAGCCGGTTTGTTCCAGTTGATACAGGTTTTCACCGACCGTTTGACCGGTAACCGTCATAGCATCCAGGCAAAGGATATCTTTCAATTCGCGCATGAGGGCAGGAACACCGCCACCATACCAGAATAAATCGGTTGGCCATTTTCCGCCTGTTTTCAAACTAACCAATACAGGAACTTCGCGGTTAATCGCGTCAAATTCTTGCTGATCAATAGTAATTCCCACTTCACGGGCAATAGCCGGCAAGTGCAGCAACGCGTTCGTAGAACCGCCCAGTGCCGCATGAATAATCAATGCGTTGGTGAAATTCTTTTTGCTGATGAACTTGCGTGGAATTAAATTATTCTTTACATTTTCGATGATTTGCCGGCCGGCCCGACGGGCATATCGCGTCAAATGCGCGGTATAGGCCGGAGCCAATGCATTCCCTGGCAATGACATACCGAGGGCTTCGGACATACACTGCATTGTACTGGCTGTACCGATAAACTGACAGGCGCCGGCGCTCGGACAGCAATTCATGGAGTAATACATCAGTTCTTGCTCGCTAAGCTCGCCTTTTGCATATTTGTCACCTGCTCCATAGAGGATCTCAGAAGACATATAATCAGGTCCGCTGAGCATAGACCCGCCACAAACGTGCATTGTAGGCATATCAAGGCGCATCATTGTGATCAACTGCGCCGGAACCGATTTATCACAAGAAGACATAAACACACTGCCATCATACGGTGACGCCATCGCATGAATCTCAAACATAAAGGACATAATTTCCCGGCTGGCCAGTGAATAATTCATTCCGTCATGCGCCATGGCAATCCCGTCACAAATATCGGTAACTGAATAAACAGCCGGTTTCCCTTGTGATTCATAAACGCCGATTTTAGCTTCTTCCGCTAAAGTTCCCAAGTGGACGCTGCCCGGATGGCTGTCGCCATGGACTGTATCGATGAGAATTTGCAGCTTCCCTAAATCCGGTGCATCCCATTGCATTCCAGCCCGTAAACCATCTCCCTGGTAATTGACTTTCCGTAAACTTTGACTGCGACAACAACTCATTTTTCTATGACCTCCTACAATTTTATCTCGTTAACAGCCTGTAATACCCCGCCCTCTTAGGTCGGGGATCAACAGGCTATAACACTCGAAACCCTAAAGGGAAACTTCGGCTTCGCGAAATCAAAGATTTCGAGCCTCAGTCTTAAGTTCGCTCTAAAGGTTCGGCGGGGGCAATAACCCCCTCCGAACCTAAGGCTCACTTATATTCTTTATGCTGATTAATCCCAACCCGGAAGGGCAGGTTTTTAAAATGTTAATTATTAGGAAGAAGCTCCAAGACTTTTCGTAATGAATTACTTTTCCCAAAACCGCCCGCCTTAGTAACCAGATGCAAACCGTTACAATGCTGACCGACAACTTTACCGAGCGGTATGCCAGGAAGCAGTTCGCGTTCTAATTCAATCACTGAGATTTCTAAAGTATTACAAATACTTTTCGCGGTTCCGCCACCGGATGTAACTAGGTTTAAGATCTTGTATTGTTCAGCTGCGACCTTTGCAATCCGGCCCAATAAAGAAGATACCAGAATACCAAATTTTTCAACCTGCTGAGATAAGCTTAATGCTTCGACATCATTCCGGTTCTCCAAGAGAGTATCCATGACTACCACCGGAATCCTTTTCGCCTGCAGCGATACCCCTATCTGGCCAGTCACTCTCTCAAATTCCTCTTCCACTCTACCCTCATAAATTAATTTGGACTGAATGGCGATCAACTCCACACCAGGATAGTTCAACACGTCAGAAATCTGTTCTGCTGTAACCTTGTTTAACGTCCCCGAAATTATCATCGTCCCCTCGCGCAAGTTTGCAGGGTTCAATTCAGCCGGTTTCCACGCAATCGGCAAGCTGCCCGCTAAACCTGCTGATCCTACTGTAAGGTGAGGAATCTCCAGTTGGCTTAAAGCGATCGCAATGAAACGCAAATCTTCATCAGTCACAGCATCAATGACAATCAGTTTGACGCCAGCCCGATGCAATTCGGTAATTTTGCGAACAAGATTTTCTCTGCCCTGTCGTACTTCCGCCAAATTTAATACAGCAACCGGTTCGGCCGGATCTAATTTAATGACCGAAGGTATATAACATACCGGTACGGGAACACAGCAATCGCCCCACTCTTGAATAATCTGCAGGTAGCCGTTCTCCACAATTCTTCCATGCGCAGGATAGGATGGGACGATAATCGCCAAAGAAAGCGACAATGCATCCATCATTGCTTTCACTTCAGAAGTGATGCATCCGCGAAGCGTAGAGTCTATTTTTTTATAAAATTTCCTAAACCCTAGATCCTGCAGTTTATTACATACTTGGTAAACACGATCATAGGCCTCATCCGCCGAGACTTTACGTGTGTCAGTATTGATGGCGATCACATCGGTCATATTGCAATAACTTACAACATCCAGATGATTCAATATGACTTGGACATCATGTCCAAATTTACGGAATTGTATCCCCGCGTCATTGGCTCCAATCAGATTATCCGCAACAATTGCCAGGCGTTTCATAACTTTCACTCCATTCGGATTTCGTTATAGTAATATGCATATTTTGTGCCAAGATTTTTTCTCTGTTTTATTACTATTGCATTTCTGATAGTTACTGCTTTTTTCTGCATAGCAATCAATTTACAGTATTCTCTCCCGCATATAAATCATTGCAAAAATAAAAGCCGAGTATAAATTTAATAAGATATACCCAGCTCAACACCAGCAATTAATTGAGTTTTTTATTATCTTGCAAATTGAAATTATCTATTTCATTTTGCAAGCTTTTCGTTTTTCGCCAAACTGTAGTCGTGCTGATCCCTAACATTTTTGCCGTTTTATCTTGATTGCCTGTTTCATTCAACACTTGCAAAATGATTGCTTTTTCCATCTCCTCCAAAGTTCCCTTTGGCACTACTCTGACATTATTATCCAGGCTGTCAAAACTAACGTCCAATACTTTTTTTATATCTTCCGCCTTCACAATCGGATCTTTTTTCATAACCATCATACGTTCAATGACGCTTTCCAGTTCTCTTACATTTCCCGGCCATTCATACTGCTTTAAAAGCTGAATTGCCTCTGCGTCAAATTTCAACCGCTGCCGCAACAGCTTGCTGCTCATTTTACTATTAATACTTTCAACTAAATGAGGAATATCTTCTTTTCTGGCAGCAAGAGGCAGCAAGCGCAGTTGCAATATATTAAGCCGATGATAAAGATCGCGCCGAAATAATCCCTTCTCGATCAGTTCCGGTAAATTTCTATGCGTTGCCGCAATGATACCAACATCCACCGGAATAACCACGTCCCCGCCTACACGCATAATTACCCGTTCCTGAACGACTCGCAACAACCTGGCTTGCATCGCTAATGATATTTCTCCAATTTCGTCCAAAAAGATCGTTCCTTTATCAGCTTGTTCAAACAATCCTTTTTTTCCGTTTTTTCGCGCGCCGGTGAACGCGCCATATTCATAACCAAAAAGCTCACTTTCCAGCAGGCTTTCCGGCAGCGCGGCACAGTTGACAGCCACAAACGGCCCCGCAGCCCGTCTGCTATGATTATGGATACTTTGAGCAACAATCTCTTTTCCAGTCCCGGTTTCGCCAATAATGAGGACAGAGGAATCAACGCTTGCATAACTTTTAGCAATTTCCAGTGTTTCTTTCATAGTTTCATTGGCGGTGATAAAATCTTCGAAACAATATATAGCTTTATGACCGCTTTCGGTTGGCGATTTGCCCGTTTTTTCTTTGAACGGCTGAAATGATTTGAATATCGACAATATAGCGCCAACCGTATGCTTGCGTATAATGACCGGAACCACCCTGCAAGCCAACTGCTTTTCAGACCCTTCGGCAAACGGCATCACTCTTGCTTGGCCATATTGCATGGCATCATCAAAATTGACATCAGGAAAAACATCAGCAGCAAAGCACCCTAACAATTGTTCCTTGTTGATCTTTAAAAATTTTTCTGCCATGTGATTTACATAAGTAATTTTTCTCTGATCGTTAATCGCAACAATTCCTTCACCCGTAAATTCGATAATGGTTTTGACTTGTTCTAATTGCGCCCAGTTTCTTCGCCCTTCCAAAATCAACTCCTGGGCCTGCCGCACAGACCTCAGCAGGGCTTCCTTCCCCACCGTTATCGAAAAACAAAACAATCCATCTAATTCGTCATTTTCTTGACCGTCACTTGCATCGGCAATATCCAATGTTTCCCGAACAATTGCCCGGATCGCAGTTGTTCCTTCGTCAGGAAGTTCTGTTAAGGCTTTTGTACGGATTTCCATTATGTCGGCAATCGTTTTTATGTCATCCTGTATTGTATCAGCAATTACCCCGACAATTTCGTCGTTCGCGTTCTGGCCATCTTTTTTTTGCGCCAGGAATTTCCGTACGCACTGCAGCCCTTTCATGATATCGAGGTCGCTTGGTCGGAGAGAAACTAACGGAATGTTGATCGTTGGCTTTATCGTGCTTGCAAAAATCGCATGACAAATAAGAGCGTCCGCTCCTTTTTCACAAAGCTGCTGCGCAATGATAACCGCATCTTCTTTCGAAGCTATGGCAATATGAATTTTTTCTCCCCACTCGGTAAATAACTTTAGAGCGCGCAATGAAAAGTCTTTATTCGGAACAATAATTGCGATTTTATTCATCTGCATGGTTCTTACTTACCCTCCAGCCAAAAATCGGCTTAACTGAATACCTCTGGGAAAATTTTATTTATCCTGTATAATAAGATATTATCAACAGGAGTACAATATTATCAACATAATTGTGAGGAATTTATGAAAAAATTTTTACCCCATGAATATTCCGCGCCGATCTGGCGATCCATCCTGGAATTTGACCTGATCGAAGAGAATGACAAAATCTTAATCGGCTTATCCGGCGGCAAAGACAGCATGTTTTTGACCTATGCCCTCTCCATCATCCGCCAATATGCGCCCATTCACTTTGATTTGGCTGCGGTGACCATCGATCCAATGTTCACTGCCAACTTTGATATAACCGCTTTGGAACGGTTCTGCCGCGAACTGGATATTCCCTTTTTTACCGAACAAGTGAATATTGCTTCGGCAATTGCCGAAGCCGGCAACAAGTCGCCCTGTTTCACCTGCGCTTTTTTCCGCCGCGGCGCGATTAACCGGATTGCCAAAGAGAAAGGCTTTAACAAAATCGCCTACGCCCACCATCATGACGACGCCGTGGAAACCTTCTATATGGAGCTTCTTTATTCCGGCCAGTTAAAAACGTTTTTGCCCAAAACGTACCTGGACCGTACCGGGCTCACGTTGATACGCCCCCTCTTGTATTTCCGGGAAGCGCAGCTTGCCCAGTCGCCATCGCTGCATGACTATATGCCGGTTGCCAGCCCCTGCCCGTACAACGGAAAAACGAAACGGCAGGAAATCAAAGAACTGCTGGCGGAAATGGAAAAAAGCAATCCCGGCCTGTATACACACCTCGCTTCTGCGATGCGCGCGAAAGAAACGGCGGAACTTTGGCCGGCAGCCCCTACAAGAGAGGAATTGAAAGCCAAACATATGGCTTTCTGGCGTAAAGGAAAACCAAAATAATGTACTATTGTTAATTATTCCTAATGTAAACGTTCAAAATGTTACATACTGTGCATGTTAGAAAAACATATTTACAACCACACAGAGTTATGCTATTCTAAATCAAGACAAGATCATACATCAAATCGGCGATGACAGGAATAGTAGCTGGTGCGGGTTTCTTTGCAGAGAGTTGGGATTGGTGAAATCCAACAGAAACACAACAGCGAAAGCCTCCCTGGAGCTGTTAGCTGAACGATTGTCAGTAAGCGAGACCGTACCTTGGCGTTAACAAGACAAAGTGAGCCCATGCGGCTAATTCAGGTGGTACCACGGGAAGATAATCCCGTCCTTTTCAGGACGGGATTTTTTTGTGCACCAAAAAAGATGAATTTTAGCTGGTGCACATAAGTGCAACCAACGGCTTCCACCGTCGCCATGCGTGAGCCTTGGGTTCAAAAGAAGTTATAACTTCTTTTGAACCCTTAGAGCGAACTTTTTTCGAGCTTTACAGCTTGTTACCTCAACACGGAAGGGTTGGGGGTTATAAGCTGTTAGCGAGATGAAAGCTCGGTGCAAGCCGGGTTTTCTAATTTTATCAGATTTGTGTATTCCAAAAAAATTAACGATAAGGAGTTGTTTTTCATGAAAAAATTACTCGAATTATTAGAGAAAGATTACACCCAGACTCCGGAAACACTCTCCAAATTGCTCGGACGCCCGGCTGAAGAAATTGCCGCGCAAATCCGCCAGTTGGAAGCAGAGAAAATCATCGTCAAATACCACACGATTGTGAATTGGGAAAAAGCCGGCGAAGATGTCGTCTCTGCAATTATTACCGTGCGGATCACTCCGCAACGTGAAGTTGGCTTCGATGCCATTGCCGAACGTATTTACCGGTTCCCGGAAGTCAGAAACCTCTTCCTGTTATCAGGAGCATTTGACTTGTTGGTTATGGTCGAAGGACGAACCATGAAAGAAGTCGCCCACTTCGTCTCTACCAAATTGGCAACAATCGAAGGCGTTATCAGCACAACCAGCCACTTTGTCCTGAAAAAATACAAAGAGGAGGGCGTAATCATTGAAGATCGGGAAAAAGACCGCAGATTGGTGGTGACACCATGACCTGGGCTGACCGTATTTCCCCTACTGTTAAATCTATTCCGCCATCCGGCATCCGCCGGTTTTTCGACATCGCCGCCGAAATGGAAGATGTAATTTCCTTAGGCGTCGGCGAACCGGATTTCATTACTCCCTGGCACATTCGCGAGAGCTGTATCCACGGCTTGCACCTCGGTTATACCTCGTACACCTCTAACGCCGGTTTATTGGAGTTACGGGAAGAAATTGTCCGTAAAATCCGAACCGACTTCGACGGCCTGACCTACAATCCCCGCACGGAAGCGCTGGTCACCGTTGGCGTCAGCGAAGCCTTAGACCTGGCAATGCGCGCCATTCTTTCCCCCGGAGATGAAGTCCTCATCCCGGAACCTTGCTACGTTTCTTACCAGGCTTGTACGCTTCTGGCCGGCGGCGTTCCCGTTCCGGTAGCAACTACCATGGAAAATAATTTTCAAGTCACGGTAAAGCAATTGGAGGAAAAATTGACAAGCCGGACAAAGGTCTTGCTGCTAGGCTACCCGAATAATCCCACCGGCGCAATCCTGCCCCGTCAGGAACTGATAGCGATCGCTGATTTTGCAAAACGCAACGATTTAATCGTTATTTCCGATGAAATTTACTCCAGCCTCACCTACGAAGGCCAACATACCTGCGTCGCCAGTTTGCCGGATATGAAAGACCGGACAATCCTACTGAACGGTTTTTCCAAATCGCATGCCATGACTGGCTGGCGGATCGGCTATGCCTTGGGAAATCCCGACTTTATCGGCGCAATGACCAAAATCCATCAGCTCACAATGCTGTGCGCGCCTATCACGGCACAGCTAGCAGCCCTTGAAGCGTTGCAAAACGGCGACAGCAGCGTCCAAAAAATGGTTGCTGAATATGACACCCGCCGCCGTTTCATGTTCAAAGGCCTGCGGGAAATCGGCCTGACTTGTTTTGAACCCAAAGGCGCTTTTTACATCTTCCCCAGTATCAAAGAGACGGGGCTTACTTCACTGCAGTTTGCGGAAGAACTGTTAAAGGCAGAGAGGGTCGCCCTTGTTCCCGGTGATGCATTCGGGGCTTGCGGCGAAGGCTTCATCCGCTGTTCCTACGCGGCATCCTTGGCCAAACTGACGGAAGCTCTGGAGCGGATTGACCGCTTCATGAAAACCGGCTTGCCGCGCCTTGTAAAGTAACCAAAAATAAATTTGAGCAACAGCCTATTGGTTCCCGTCCCAACAGGGCATAGTTTTATAAGCTGTGCGAAAAATAAAAGGGCTACCATCCAACGCTTTGACTCGGTTGCTTGACCTCAGCGTTTGGATAGTATCCCTTTATTTTTTATTCGTACTCACCTTTGTCAACGGTCTGCCAAAAGGTCGGCGAGAATTTCCTGTATCTCCTGTTCAAAGCTGTGGGGAGCATATACACAGCCCCAGCCTTGCTGGAACTGGAATAATCCATCATAGGCAACATCATGGTAGGATTGCAATACATGCGGTATCTGGCGTTCCTGCAGGATGGAGTCCAGCAATCGCGCTTCGATCTCATTTTGTAAGACGGCGACTTTTACATATTCATTCATAATAAGCTCTCCCGAAGTTATTGAAGGATGCGCCGGGCGCCCAAATAACGCGGCTGCCAATAAGGATCACTCATACTGCGGATGGCAATGCCACGGCTTGAGGTAGCACTGATAAATTTATTGTCGCCTAAATAAATTCCGCTATGCGATACACCCTTGTCTGTCGCAGAAAAAAACACCATATCACCGGCCCGGAGTTGTTTCCGGGCAACCGCTACTCCGGACTTGTACTGAATATCAGCCGTCCGGGGCAGTTTGATTCCATGCTTTAAATAAACATACTGCACGAAACCGGAGCAATCAAACCCTTGCGGCGTTGTACCGCCATACCGGTATGGTACACCAAGATAGGCAAACGCAGTACTGACAACCGCTTTTGCCTTAGGAGCCGTTGTTTGATCTTCCGGCATCGCTTTGCCCATCAACACCTGGTATGTTTTGTCTTCTACGATCCCGGTTGCGGTCAGTTTGTGGCTTTTTTGAAATGCTTTAACCGCAGTCGTCGTTTTCGATGTAAACAGAGGTCCTTCTGCAACGGTCCGGAACCCGGCCTGCCGAAGTTTACCATTGATCGCAGCCACCTCGGTTCCCAGGTCGCCTTCGGAGTAATAATAGCCGGAGGCCGATACAGGATTGAACCAATTCATGCCTAAAAAAACTGTTGAGATCAGTAAAATTCGTATAAACCTACGCATTATCACAGCCTCCGCTCAGTTTTTAAATAATTCATCCTTTATTTGCGGCGTTTTTGCAACTCAGCCAGCAACTCACTCGGCGCGACATCATGGAACGACAATAATACGAGGCAATGATACCAAAGATCCGCCATCTCATAAAGCAATTCTTCTTTGCTGAGGTTTTTCGAAGCAATAACTGTTTCAGTCGCTTCTTCGCCCACTTTTTTCAGGATTTTATCCTGGCCTTTTTCAAATAAATAGGTTGTGTAGGATCCTTCTTTCGGGTTCGCTTTCCGGTCGCTGATTACTCCGTACAAATCATGCAGAATTGTCGATGCCGACTGCCCATAAATTTGCGCCGGGTCGACAATTTTTTCTGCCTGTTTTTCTTCACCCAACAAACTCCGGCTGAAGCAGGAAAAAGTTCCTTCGTGGCAAGCGGCTCCCACTTGTGTGACTTTAATCAGCAGCGTATCCGCATCACAATCGTATAAAATATCATGGACTTTTTGAATATGGCCGGAAGTCTCGCCTTTTTGCCAAAGGCTCAGCCGGCTCCGGCTGTAAAACCAAGTTACGCCGGTTTCCACTGTTTTTTGCAGTGATTCTTTGTTCATGTAAGCCATCATTACTACTTCATTGGTTGAAACATCCTGGACCACCGCCGGGATCAACCCGTGGGCCCCAAATTTCAATTCATCAAAATTGATCATAACCGCACCTCCAGATTCCGTTGCCGCAAATATTCTTTCACTTGGCGAACCTTGAACTGCCCGTAATGAAATACCGAAGCAGCCAATACCGCATCTGCTTTGCCCGCCGTTAATACATCATAAAAATGTTGCAATTCGCCTGCTCCGCCGGAAGCAATCACCGGCACGTCGACCGTCTCAGAAACCAAGCGGGTAAGCGGAATATCATACCCGTCTTTCGTTCCGTCCTTGTCCATACTGGTCAGCAAAATTTCTCCCGCCCCAAGGTCAACCGCCTTTCGGACCCACTCTAACACATCGATTCCCGTCGGAGTCCGCCCGCCATTGATGTATACTTCCCATTTTTCAAAACCAACCTGCCGGGCATCAACCGCCAGCACGATGCACTGCCGGCCGAAACGGGCTGCGCCGTCGGCGATTAATTGCGGGTTTTTGATCGCTGCCGTATTCACCGATACCTTGTCAGCGCCGGCCTGCAACATTTTGCGGATGTCGTCCACCGTGCGGATACCGCCGCCTACGGTAAACGGAATAAACACTTCTCCCGCGGTCCGGTGAACCACATCCACCATCGTGTTTCGTTCATCGGAAGAAGCGGTAATATCGAGAAAAACAAGTTCATCGGCCATTTCCCGGTCATAAACAGCGGCCAAATCTACCGGATCGCCGGCATCACGCAGGCCGACAAAATTTGTACCTTTTACCACCCTGCCGTCTTTTACATCCAGACATGGAATAATTCGTTTTGTTAACATTATACCACATCCTTCTTAGCGATACGGATTGCTTCCGCCAGTGACAGTGCTCCGGTATAAATCGCTTTACCGACAATAACGCCCTCTATTCCTTTGCTGCTTACCGCAACCAAGTCGATAATATCCTTGATGCTGCTGACGCCGCCGGAAGCAATGACCGGTATTCCGGCCTTCTCCGCCAATTCTACCGTCGCTGCAATATTTACGCCGCTGAGGGTCCCGTCGCGCGAAATATCCGTATAAATAATTCGTTGGACTCCCGCGGCCGCCATCCGGACAGCCAACTCTCCGGCAGCAACGCCGCCGGAAATACCCCAGCCATCCACTGCAACCTGTCCGTCGCGGGCGTCAATTCCCACCACAATACGGTCGCCGTACAAACGGCAGGCGTCGGCCACCAATTGCGGATCACGAACCGCAACCGAACCCAAAATCACACGCCTTACACCAACCGATAAGACTTGTTCTATGTTATCTAAGGTTCGGATACCGCCGCCTAATTGCACCGGAATAGTGACTGCTTCCACAATGTCCCGCACCACATTCAGGTTACGCGAGCCTCCGGCTAACGCGCCATCCAAATCAACCACATGGAGGTATTCTGCGCCTTCCGATTGCCAACGGCGCGCCATATCAGCCGGATACTCGGAAAATACCGTTTCCTGGTCAAAACGGCCTTCGGTCAGCCTTACACACTTTCCGCCGCGAAGATCTATTGCCGGAAAAATAATCATACGCTCATCCCCTTAAACCCCTCTAAAATCTGCATTCCTACACTGCTGGATTTCTCCGGATGGAATTGAACGGCCTGCACATTACCACGGCCGACAGCGGCTGTTACCGGCCCGCCATAATCCGTTACCGCCGTAATCAATTCCGGATCATCCGGTACCGCATGGTAGCTGTGGACAAAGTAAACGTACGAATTTGCCTGCACTTTGGCAAACAACGGACTTGGGCGCTCAACGAGGATGCTATTCCAGCCCATATGAGGAATTTTCAGTCCCGGCGCAACAATTTTACGAACCATGCCGGGAAAAATTCCCAGTCCAGGCACCCCCGGATCTTCTTCGCTTCCATCAAATAACAGTTGCAAGCCCAAACAGATACCGAGAAACGGAACGCCGGTTGCTATAACCTGCCGGATAACTGGGACAAGACCGGACTGCTCTAAGTTCCGCATACAATCGCCAAACGCGCCAACCCCCGGCAGAACTACATGATCCGCGGCAGCGATAACCTGCGGATCACTGGTAATCGTCGCGTCGGCGCCCAGTTTCGCCAGTGCTTTTTCTACGCTATATAAATTGCCCATCCCATAGTCAATAATTGCAATCATACTCACAGTACTCCTTTTGTAGACATGACGCCGCGAATTCTTGCATCGATTTGTACCGCCTCACTCAAAGCCCTGCCAAAAGCCTTGAAAATGGCTTCAACACAATGATGCGCATTTTTTCCCGCTAACAAACGGACGTGAATCGTCATCCCCGCGTGCACCGCCATAGCCCGAAAGAATTCTTCCGTTAATTCACTGTCAAAACCGCCGATAGCGGGAGCGGAAACTTCCGCCGAATAAGCCAAATAGGGACGCCCGCTGATATCCAAAGACACCATGGCCAGCGCTTCATCCATCGGCACAAAAGCAGTACCATAGCGGCGGATGCCTTTTTTGTCACCCAAGGCCTTGGTCAAAACCTGGCCCAGCGTAATCCCAACATCCTCCACCGTATGGTGGCCATCGATAACCAAATCGCCATTCGCCCTGACCAACAAATCAAACAGGCCATGTTTGCTC
>Ga0316604_10002705_pt1 | contig 13204 bp, 8 predicted proteins | sample OWC_soil_day20_C_FD_207650 | JGI IMG/M metagenome (GOLD analysis project Ga0316604, IMG submission 207650) | Wetland soil microbial communities from Old Woman Creek delta, Ohio, United States - OWC_soil_day20_CT | ecosystem: Environmental > Terrestrial > Soil > Wetlands | place: USA: Ohio... | reverse complement strand
CTGAATGGTGGCACGGTAGTCGAGGTGGAAGATCTTTATTACAACACACCGGCACGCCGGAAATTCCTCAAGTCGGACAGCACCGAATTCGGTCATTGCGACGACGTCTTCCGCCGCATCGCGCTGGCCCGCCCGGACGTGGCTTTCCAGCTCTCCCACAACGGACGCCTCTCGCTGCGCCTCGCGGCAGGCGATGCCGAACGGCGGGCCCGCGAGATTCTCGGCGATGATTTCATGGCCAGTTGCCGGTTTGTCGACGTCAGCAGCTGCGCCTTGCGTCTTTCAGGTTTTGCCGCCTTGCCGGCCTATGCGCGGGCCAATCGCGACGCCCAGTTCTTTTACGTGAATGGCCGTTTCGTGCGCGACAAACTGATCCAGCATGCCTTGCGCGAAGCCTATGCGGACATCCTGCACGGCAACCGGCATCCGGCTTTCGTGCTGTTTCTGGATCTCGATCCGGCCGGGGTGGATGTCAACGTGCATCCTGCCAAGACCGAAGTACGCTTTCGCGATGGCCGCGCGATCCACCAGTTCGTGTTTCACGGACTCACGCGCAGCCTGGCCAACCCGATCCAGGCCGCAGCCACCGCCGAGCCGCTCGCACCGGTGGAAACCTTCCGCTACGCCGGCCCAACCGAGCAGACACGCATGGCCGTCGAAGAAGCCTCCGCATCGCCGACCTTTCACGCCACGACCTTCTCCCGTGCAACGGGTTCGGGCAACACATACCAGCGCAGCGCGCTGGAAAACCTCGCAGCCTATGGAAACCCGACGCCTGCCACGCTGCCCGCCGATCCGACGCGCCCGGCCCCGCTCGGCTATGCCATCGGCCAGATCCATGGCGTCTTCGTGCTGGCACAGAACGAGGCCGGTCTGGTTCTGGTCGATATGCATGCCGCCCACGAACGCATCCTCTACGAACAGCTCAAGCACATTCTTGACGGCAACCCCGGCGTGCAGCGCCTGCTGATCCCGGCCGTGTTCAACGCCAGCAAGATCGAGATGGCCACCGCCGAAGAATACGCGGACACGCTCTCCCATCTGGGCTTCGAGATCGCTGCCGCCGGCCCGAATGAACTCTCGGTACGCAGCGTGCCTGCGCTGCTGGGCCGCGCCAACGTCAGCGAGCTGCTGCGTGCCCTGCTCGCCGAGCTGCGCGATTTTCCTGCCAGCGAAGTCATCGCCGCGCGCCGCAACGAGCTGCTCGCCACCATGGCCTGCCACGGTGCCGTACGCGCCAATCGCCAGCTCACCCTGCCCGAGATGAACGCGCTCCTGCGCGACATGGAAGCCACCGAACGTGCCGACCAGTGCAATCACGGCCGCCCGACCTGGACTCAGCTCTCGATGGCGGATCTGGACAAGCTCTTCATGCGCGGAAAATAATCCGGCATCATTCCGTCATTTCTGTCTGCTGCCTTCTGCACCATGAAATCTCACTACCTGCTGGCCCTGCTGGCTCTTCTTGTCGGTTGCGCCACCCTTGCCCGTGAAGATCTCGATACGCTTTTCGGTCAGCAGAATCCGGCCCGCTTCGACCTTCCCCACGCCAAGACCGATGCGGTCTCGTATCGCACGGAAGTCAAACCCATCCTCGAACAGCGCTGTGTCGTCTGCCACGCCTGCTATGACGCAGCCTGCCAGCTCAAGCTCGGCTCGTATGAAGGCATCACGCGCGGCGCCAGCAAGACCGTGGTGTACGCGAACCGCCTGGCCGAGACAGCCCCGACGCGGCTTTTCATCGATGCCGACAAACCTTCGGCCTGGCGCAAGAAGGGCTTCTTCCCGGTGCTCAACGAATATCCGTCGAGTCCGGCCGCCGAGTTGCAGGCCAGCCTGCTGGCACGTGCGCTGGATCTGAAGGAGCGCCACCCTCTCAGCGCCAACGAACCCGCACCGGATTCGCTGGACTTCTCGCTGGACCGGCAGAACCAGTGTCCGCGCATCGACGAGTATGCCGATTTCGAACGCAAGAACCCGTTGATGGGCATGCCTTTCGGCTTGCCAGCCATCAGCAAGTCTGAAAGCACCACCTTGCGGCGCTGGCTGCAGCAGGGCGCGCCGTATGACGGCCCCACCCCGCTGGCGCCGATCACGCAGATCCAGGTCCGCAAATGGGAAGCCTTCTTCAACGGCTCATCGCTGCGCGCCCAACTGGTCAGCCGCTACATCTACGAACACCTGTTTCTCGCCAATCTCTATTTCACGGGCGAAGAAGGGCAACATTACTTCCGCCTGATCCGCTCGCGCACGCCACCAGGCCAGCCCGCCCAGGAAATCGCCAGCCGCCGTCCCTTCGAAGACCCGGAGGTGCCACGTGTGTACTACCGACTGCTGCCCGTGGTCGAAAGCATCGTCGCCAAGACGCACATGCCCTACGCACTGGATGCAAACCGCATGGCGCGCTGGAACGAGCTGTTCTTTACACCGAATTACCCCGTCGACAAATTGCCGGGCTACGCACCGGAACTGGCCGCCAATCCGTTCAAGACCTTCGCGGCCTTGCCCGCCAGGTCGCGTTACCAGTTCATGCTCGACGAGGCCCAGTTCACCGTGATGGGTTTCATCAAGGGCCCGGTCTGCCGTGGCCAGACCGCGCTGAACGTGATCAACGATCATTTCTGGGTGTTCTTCCAGGATCCGGACACCCTCAACGAGAGCAATGAAGATTTTCTCGCCCGCGAAAGCCGCAACCTCGACATGCCTGCAGGTGACGAGAGCAACGCGCTGGTGCTCACGCCATTGCTGCGCTACAGCCTCCAGGAAGAACACTTCCTGCAAGCCAAATCGAGCTATCTGGAACACCGCTTCAGCAACCCGGCTGACGTGTCACCCAAAATCATCTGGGATGGTGACCAGCACAATCCGAATGCCACGCTGACGATCTATCGTCATTTCGACAATGCCACCGTCCTGACCGGGCTGGTCGGCGAGAAGCCCCGGACGGCCTGGGTCATGACCTTCTCCCTGCTCGAACGCGTGCACTATCTGCTCACCGCCGGCTATGACGTGTTCGGCAACATCGGCCACCAGGTCAACACCCGGCTGTACATGGACTTCCTGCGCATGGAAGGCGAATTCAATTTCATCTCGATGCTGCCCCAGGCCAGCCGGATCGGCGTACGCAACAACTGGTACCGCGATGCAAGCGAAAGGGTGAAAGACCACGTATATGGCAAATACGCCCACTTCAACCGCGAATCCGGCATCACCCTGCCCGGCAAGGACCTGCCGGAAAGCGAACTGATGGATGTCCTCGCCAGCCGCCTGAAAACGACGCTGCCACATGACCACGACCTGACCAGCCTGACCGACGCCAGCCTGCGCCAGGAACTGCAGACCCTTGCCAGTGTGCGTGGTGCGGTGCTGAGCTGGTTGCCCGAAGCCAGCATGCTGCGCATCGAAGAGCCGGGCAGGCCGGCACTCGATCTCACCTTGCTGCGCAATACCGCCCACAAGAACATCACCATGCTGCTCAACGAAGACAAGACCATCCTGCCCGCCGAATTCACCCTGGATGTGTTGCCCGGCTTTGCCACGGCCTACCCGAATGCTTATTACCGTGTGCAGCGCAAGGATCTGCCGGCCTTCACACAAGCGGTTGCAACGCTGGGCAATGCCGGGGATTACCGCCAGCTCATGGAACGTTTCGGCGTGCGGCGCACCAGTCCCGATTTCTGGGCGCTGAACGACACGCTCAACGCCGACTACCGTCGCATTGCCCCCATCAATGCCGGCATCCTCGATCTGAACCGCTTCGAGAACCGTTGAAGCGGGCGGTATTGCGCAAATTTTGCGCAAAAACAGCGGGCAAAGTGCGATAATCCCCGCCCTTTGCTCGCTCTTTCCCCCATACGCCCGTGATGCAACTCGACAGAATCCTCCAGTCCCAAGGCTTTGGCTCCCGCAAGGAATGCCGCGCACTCATCCGTGACGGTGAAGTAAAGGTCGCCGGAGAAGTTGTCACCGACCCCTTTGCCGAATATGACGAAGCCGGTTTCACCTTCGAAATCGCCGAGTGGGAATGGGAATACAGCGAGAAGGTGTATATCGCGCTGCACAAGCCCGCCGGTTTCGAGTGCTCGCACAAACCCAAGCACAATCAGAGCGTCTACCACCTGCTGCCGGAACCGCTGGTCGCACGTGATGTACAGAGCGTGGGCCGGCTGGATGTGGATACCACCGGCTTGCTGCTGTTCTCGGATGACGGCCAGTTCATCCATGCGATTTCCAGTGCAAAACGCCAGGTCACCAAAAGCTACCGCGCGACCACCAACCAGCCGGTTGAAGATGCGCAGATCGAAGCGCTTCTCTCCGGCGTGCGCCTGTACGACGACAACGAACCGATCCAGGCGCTTGAAGCCCGCAAGACCGGCGACAAGGAGATCGAACTGGTCATCGACCATGGCCAGTATCACCTCGTCAAACGCATGATTGCCGCCGCCGGCAACCATGTCGACGCCCTGCACCGCTATGCCGTCGGCGCGTTGTCGATGGAAGACGGCTCACTGCCGGAGCTTGAACTTGAAGACTGGTGCTATCTGCGCCCGAAACATCTGGCCCTGCTCGGCTACCAACCCTGAACGCCTGACCCGGGCGCTCCGCGCACCGTCCGGGCCAGCCACCCCGCACATTCCGGATTCCGGCCAAGAGCCTTCATCCCGACTACGCTATAACGAATCACCTTTGCAGAAACAAATCCATCATGGCTGACGACAGCAAACGCACGAAACTCTCCCTGCCCGGCAAGCCGGCCGACACGCCCAGCCCCGAACGTCGCACGCGTGCGCCTTTGCGCGGTTCGAGCAAGCCACGTGCTCCCGGCCCGGGCCGGCATCGTGCCTTTGACGAAAGTGCGGCCAGCACGGAACGGCCGGCACGTGACGGCCGCAGTGCCGATCCGGCACGCCCGCGTCGTGATGGCGAACGCCCCGCATGGGGAGAGCGCCCGTCCCGCCCGACCGGTGACCGCCCCCAGCGCCCATCCGGTGATCGTCCGCAACGTCCATCGGGCGATCGCCCGCAACGCGACGGCCGCAGTTTCGACGAGCGTCGCCCCGGCAGCAACCGCCCGCGTCGTGACGACGACCGTCCTGCACGTCCTGCCGGTGGGCCGCGCCGCGAGGAAGATCGCACAGGATTTGGTGATCGCCTGCCCCGCGAGGAATTCCGTGGAGGTGCCGGACGGGGTTTCGAGGAACGCCGCCCTGCCGGCGACCGCCCGGCACGTGAAGGCGAGCGGCCGGCACGGCCGACCTTCCGCGATGGCCCCACGCGTCGCCCGGAAGGCCGCGCGACCGAGGACCGCCGTCCCTACGGCGATCGCCCCCCGCGTGACAACCGTGGCTTTGAAGAGCGCCGCCCGGGCAGCGAGCGGCCGCGCCGTGATGGCGAGCGTCCTGCGTTCGGTGATCGCCCGGCCCGCCCGACTTTCCGCGATGGTGATACGCGCCGCCCGGCTGCGGGCCCATCCACTGAACGCCGTCCGTATGAAGACCGTGCCACACCGCGCCGTGAGGGTGATCGCCCGGCTTACGGTGAGCGTCCCCAGCGTCCGGCCTTCCGCGATGGTGACAACCGTCGCCCTGACGCACGCAGCTTTGCCGAGCGCCCGCGTCGTGACGAAGAACCGCGCAGCTACGGCGAACGTCCGCGCCGCGACATCGAGCGCGACGGCCCTGCACCGGCACCGAGTTTCGGTGACGACCAGATGCCGGTAGCGCCACGTGGCAACAGCTTTGGCCGCAGCCGCGCCGAACCGCGTGCTTTCGCCGCCAGCGAAACAGCAGCGCCGGACGCGCCCCAAAAACCACGCCGGCCGGCCGCACCGGAGAGCTTTGCCAGACAGCCCGCCGCCGCCCCGGTGGATCAGCCCGGTGCCGTACGCCTGTCCAAGCTGATGTCGGAACTCGGCCTGTGCTCGCGCCGCGAAGCGGATGACTACATCGAACGCGGCTGGGTCAAGGTCGATGGTGTGGTGGTGGATGAACTGGGCAGCAAGGTCTTGCCGCACCAGCACATCGAATTGCTGCCGGTTGCCGAAGACATCCAGCTGCGCCGCGTCACCATCCTGATCAACAAACCGATCGGTTACGTTTCCGGTCAGGCCGAAGATGGTTACGAGCCCGCCGCCGTGCTGATCACGCCGGAAAACCACTGGAGCGAGGATCCGACCCACCGCCGCTTCGAGAGCCGCCTGATCCGCAAGCTGGCCCCGGCCGGCCGCCTGGATATCGATTCCACGGGTCTGCTGGTCCTGACCCAGGATGGACGCATCGCCAAACAGCTGATCGGCGAGACCAGTGATGTCGAGAAGGAATATCTGGTGCGCGTGGAGGGCGATCTTTCGGCTGAAGGCATGCGCCTGCTGCACCATGGTCTGGAACTCGATGGCGTCGAACTCGAACCCGCCAAGGTCAGCTGGCAGAACGAGGATCAACTGCGCTTCGTGCTACACGAAGGTCGCAAGCGCCAGATCCGCCGCATGTGCGAACTGGTCGGTCTGAAGGTCGTTGGGCTCAAGCGCATCCGCATCGGCCAGATTCCACTGGGCAAGTTGCCGGTGGGCCAATGGCGCTATCTGGGCGAGCACGAAAGCTTCTGAGCCACGTTTCAAACCAGCAAGCCACAAAAAAATCGCGGGTCATGCCCGCGATTTTTTTGTTCAGGGCAATTCCACCCTGACGATCCGCTCACCTGTCGCCACCAGCACTTTGCCATTGGCTTCCAGCCACACCCGGCTGAGGTGTCCGCGCGTATGCGTCGGCAGGCTTTCCCAGCTTCTCCCATCGTCACGCGAGCGCAACAGCGTGCCTTCGCGCCCCGGCACATAAATATCGCCCGTGGCCGGGTCGAGCAAGGGTTTGCGCAGCGAAGCGGTCACGCCGGAAGGCTGCGCCTGCCAGCTCACGCCATCATCCACTGAACGCAGGATCGTGCCTGCGCTGCCAAACCCCAGCAGATTGCCGGCACGCGTGCGCAGCATGTAGTTGAGGGTCACCGCCGGGGCTTGCACCGGCAGCCAGCTCAAGCCGCCGTCGCGCGAACGGCGCAGACTGCCGGCGCTCATCAGCCACGCAAATCCGCTGGCAGACTCGGCGTAGAGGCTGCCCTTGAGCCGCCCTTCCACGGGCAGCCAGTGCTGGCCTTGATCGGTGGAGCGCTGCAAGACCCCGTCACCACGGGTGGCCAGGAACACACCCCGGCCCAGCGCCGCAAGCTGCTCGATGCCACTGCCATCGGCTTCAGCCGCCGCATCGGTTACCGTCCACTCCTGTCCGCCATTGACCGAGCGCAGCACCCGTCCGGGGCTCCCCAGCACGAGCAGCGTGTTGCTGTCCGGATCGGCGATGAGTTGCCGGAAGGAACCATCCCCGGCATTTGGCACAGGCTGTGTCGCACGCCAGGTCTGCCCGCCATCGCCGCTGCGCAGGATGCTGGCCATCGGCCCGCACGCGAGGAACTGGGCAGTGCGCGCATCGTGCAGCAGCGACTGCAGGGACACCTCGGCCGGCATGCCGGTCTTGAGCTGCCACCAATGCACGCCCGCATCCACGGAACGCATCAGCAAGCCATCGACACCGGTCACGAGCACCGTGTTGCTGCCCGGCACACCGATGATGTCGCTCACATAACGACTCAGGTCCGCATGCTGCTCGGACCAGCTGCGCCCGCGATCTTCGCTGCGCAAAGTCAGTCCGCCCGAACCAACCGCCAGCATCTGCTGCCCGTCGGGGCTGACCTGCAGCGCATTCAGGCGACTGGCAGGCAGCCCGCTGCTGAGGATCTGCCAGTGCTCGCCCTCATCCAGCGAGCGCGCAATCGTTGCCCGCGCGGCCACCGCCGTGATGCCGCCATTCGCAGGATCAACGTGCAGGGCATTGATATACAGACGGTCCGCCACCAGCGCAGTAGTCCAGCTATGCCCCAGATCTCGCGAACTCAGCACCTGCCCAAGCGAATTCGCCACATAGACGCGCGAACGCACCGGATCGACCGCAACCGCAGACGGGAAGGTGCGCTCACCCACCTGTGATCGCCACATTCCACGGCCATCCGGGCGCAAGCCGATCACCGAACCATCGGCCCACAGCGACAGGACACCCCGTCTGCCCGGCAACACCGCGAAACGCGCAATCGCTGTCGTTTCCCCCGTCGGCAATGCCGTCCAGCTCACCCCATCGGCAGACCGCAGCAGCGTTCCCTGCGCCCCGCCCGCGAACAAGACACCGGAGGCAGTGTCCGTCAGCGCCAGCATGGGTGTATCACGGCCCAGCGCATGCACCATGCGCCACGTCAGGCCCCCATCGGTGCTGCGCAGAATGCCTTGCGTACTGGCCGCCAGCCAGGCGCCACTGCTCTTGTGGAACACCACGCTGCTCATCTGCAGCCCGGCTGGGAAATCCACCACCGTCCAGCTCGCACCGTCATCCGCGGAACGCAGCAGGCGATCTTCAGCCAGCGCCAGCACCACGCCACCGGTTCCTGAGACCAGACTCACGATGCGCGGCGCACCCGCGACAGCAAGCTGCTGCCAGCGTCTGCCGCCATCACTGGAGCGCCGCAAAGTGCCATCCGCCCCTGCCACCAGGACCAGATTGCCCGCCGGATTCGACCACAGCGCCAGCAGTTCGGCGTTGATGACCCGGCTGTTCACGGCGGTGGGAAGCGGCACCTCTGCCGCAAAAACCGGTGCCAGCCCCCCGACCAGCCAGCACCCCAGTAAAGCCATGACGCGTTTCATTTCAAACGATTCCGATTCTTGCCACACATTCCTGCAGCATTTTCCTGCATCTGGCCTGTTTTGTCCGCCACAGGGCTTGTTCCGGTTTTACCAGAAAAAAGCGACCACGTTCCAGAGGAACCCGGCGCTTTTCAGCGCAACCACCCAAGCATCATGCGCCTGGCCTCTGCGTGAAAGCGACAAAGCCCCGCAGCCCTTCCACCCAGATACGCAATACAAACGTCCGCATTGTCGGATTCGGAACACGGACTGGACGCGAACGGACTCGCTAAAATCCGTCGTATCGGCTTAGTATGAACAGGTCAGATAGGAGGTCATCGCATGCCATCACGCCCGCTGAGCCTGTTTTTCTGCCTGTTTTTCTGCCTATTCCTGCTCCTGGGCTGCGCCAGCGCGCCTCTGGAAACCTACGACGCCAGTCCGACTCCGGCCGAAGCCTCACGATTCCTGCAACAAGCAACTTTCGGTCCGACATCCGGCGAGATCGAAGCACTGCGCCACAGCAATTTCCCGACCTGGCTCAAGCAGCAGTTCGCCTCTCCCCAGACACTGTTCCTGCCCGAGGTCGAGCCGGAACATGCCAGACTCGCCAAGGGCGAGAACCTGCGCCAGGACCTGTTTTTCCGCCTGTTCTGGAAGAACGCCGCCACGGCGCCCGACCAGCTCCGCCAACGGGTAGCTTTCGCCCTCTCGGAAATCTTCGTAATCTCGTTTGAAGGCCAGCTCGACGTGAAGATCCGCGGCGCAGCGTCTTATTACGACATGCTCGGGCGCGATGCCTTCGGCAATTTCCGCACACTGATCGAGGATGTCAGCCGCCATCCGATGATGGGCATCTACCTCTCGCATCTGAAAAACCAGAAGGAAGACCCGGCCCGGGAACGCGTACCGGACGAAAACTATGCCCGCGAGGTGATGCAGCTCTTCACCATCGGGCTCTACGAACTGAATCCGGATGGCACGCCACGGCTCAGGAATGGCGTCCCCATCGAAACCTATGACAACAACGACATCACCGGTCTGGCCAAGGTATTCACCGGATTTTCCTACGGCGGCCCCGGCACCACCGATCAGCACTTCAACCAGCAGAACAAGGAATCGAACTGGGACATCCTGCCCATGAAGGGCTACCCGAAATTCCATTCGACCAGCGAGAAACGCTTTCTCGGCGTCACCATCAAGCCACAGACCGTGGCAGATCCCGAAGGCGATCTGAAGATCGCGCTGGACCGACTCTTCACCCATCCCAACGCCGGGCCTTTCCTGGGCCGGCAGTTGATCCAGCGCCTCGTGACCAGCAATCCCAGCCCGGCCTATGTCGCTCGCGTCACACGCGCCTTCAACGACAACGGCGCGGGCGTACGGGGCGACATGCAGGCCGTGATCCGTGCCGTACTGCTTGATCCGGAAGCGCGCAATCCGGCGCCACAAGCGACGGGCAAGCTGCGCGAACCAGTCCTGCGCCTGTCCCAATGGATGCGAGCCTTCAACGCCACGTCAGTCTCCGGCGAATTCCGCATCCAGAACACCGACAACCCGGGCACCTCGCTGGGGCAGAGCCCGCTGCGTTCCCCCAGCGTGTTCAACTACTACCGGCCGGGCTTCATGCCTCCCGGCACCGAGATCGCCCGCCGGAATCTGGTCGCACCCGAAATGCAGATCGTCTCCGAAAGCACCGTGGCCGGATACGCCAATTTCATGCAGAGCACCATCGAAGCCGGGGTGGGCCGTGCCGAAGGGGGCCGTCGCGACGTGCAAGCTGATTACAGCCCGCAGATGGCCCTTGCCGACACGCCGGAACGGCTCGTCGATCAACTCGACCTGCTGCTCACCGGGCAACGCCTGTCGGCAAACAGCCGCAGCCGCATCATGGAGGCCATTGCCGGCATTGCGATTCCACAGAACAACCCGCAAGCCGCTGCGAACGCCCGGCGCAATCGCGTCAAACTCGCCACCCTGCTGGTCATGGTGTCGCCTGAATATCTGGTTCAGAAGTGAGGAGCCCGCCATGAGCCCAGCTTCCCGTCGTGAATTCCTGCGTCGTGCCGGCGCATTCAGCCTGCTGCGCGCGGCAGCTCCGCTGGGCCTGCAACTGGCCGGCATCAGTGCCGCAGCCGCGGCCAGCCAGCCCGATGATTACCGCGCCATCGTCTGCCTGTTCATGTACGGCGCCAATGACGGGCACAACACCGTCGTCCCGCTGGATGCCGAAGGCTATGCCCGCTATGCCGCCGCACGCACGGTGATCACGCTGCCCCGCGAGGATCTGCTGGCTCTGCCGACCGCTCCGGCAGCACGTCCGCTGGGGCTGCATCCTGCCCTGGCGCCGTTGCAAAAACTCTATCAGCGCGGCACGGCAGCCCTCCTCGCCAATGTCGGCCCGCTCGTCGTGCCGATCAAGGATGCCGCCACCTTCAAGAACACCACCATCGCCCGTCCACCGAAACTCTTTTCGCATAATGACCAGCAAGCCATCTGGCAATCCTTCTCGCCCGAAGGCGCAAAGATCGGCTGGGGCGGCCGCATTGCCGACCTGCTCGCCGCCCAGAACGGCAAACACCTGTTCACCGCCATCTCCGCTGCCGGCAATGCGGTATTCCTGGCCAGCGACAAGACCATCCAGTACCAGATCAGCAACAGCGGGGCGATCGGCTTCAACCGGCTGGGGGCCACCAACATCTATGGTTCGGCCAAAGGCGCAGAAGCCTTGCGCGCCCAACTCAGCGCCAGCCAGAACGATCTGTTCGCGCAGGAATATGCTGCGGTGGTCAATCGCAGCATGGCGGCTCACGGCCTGGTTTCCAGCGCGCTCGCCGGATTGCCCGAAACCGATCCACGCATCGCCCTGCCCGCCACACTGCAACAGGACAAACTCGCCCAGCAACTGCGCATCGTGGCCCGCATGATCGGCGTGCGCAATGACGACAACATCCAGCAGCACCGTCAGGTCTTCTTCGTCTCACTCAATGGATTCGACACGCACGACCATCAGCTCGGCAAACAGGCCGAACTGCTGCACTCGGTAGCGGAATCCGTCGCGTACTTCCAGGCCAGCATGGAAGCGCTGGGCGTGGCGGACAAGGTCACCCTGTTCACAGCATCGGATTTCGGCCGTGCGCTCCTCTCCAACGGTGATGGCTCGGACCACGGCTGGGGCAACCATCATTTCATCGTGGGCGGCGCGGTACGCGGCGGCCAGGTCTACGGCCAGTTCCCCGACCCGGGGCTGAATACCGGCACCGATGTCGGCAACGGACGCCTGCTGCCCACCACGGCAGTGGATCAATATGCCGCCACGCTGGCACGCTGGATGGGCGTGCGGGATGGCGACCTGCCGCAGGTGCTTCCCAATGTCACCCACTTCGCGACAAGCGATCTGGGCTTCATGGGCAAGGCCTGAAGTCGCAAACGGAACTTCAGCAAAATGCGTTAGTCTGACGACATCCACCCAAACCGGATTTCATCATGTTCGAATGGATCGCCGACCCGAATGCCTGGATCGCCCTGGCTACCCTGACTGCACTGGAGATCGTGCTGGGGATCGACAACATCATCTTCATCTCGATACTCGTCGGCCGTGTCGACGCGGCCCGGCGCAATCTGGCGCGCCGGCTGGGCCTGGGCCTGGCGATGCTTACCCGGATCGGCCTGCTGCTCTCGCTGGCCTGGATCATGAAACTCACCCATCCACTGTTTGCAGTGTTCGGCCAGGACATTTCTGGACGCGACATCATCCTGATCGTCGGCGGTCTGTTCCTGCTCTGGAAGAGCGTGCATGAGATCCATGGCTCGCTCGAAGGCGAAGAGGAAGCGCACAACGCCGGCAACACGGCCCGCGCGGCTTTCGGTGCGGTACTGGTGCAGATCGCCGTGATCGACATCGTGTTCTCGCTGGATTCGGTGATCACCGCCGTGGGCCTGGTCGACCAGATCGGCGTGATGATCAGTGCGATCCTGCTGTCGGTGGCGGTCATGATGTTCGCCGCCAAACCCATCGGCGAGTTCGTCGATGCCAACCCGACGATCAAGATCCTGGCGCTGTCCTTCCTCGTGATCGTGGGGGTGACCCTGATCGCCGAAGGTTTCGGCACGCATCTGCCCAAGGGTTATGTGTATTTCGCGATGGCCTTCTCGCTCGGCGTGGAGCTGATCAACATCCGCCTGCGCAAGAAGACCGAACACCGGCTGAAACTACACAAGGAAATTCCCGGCGAAGGCTGAAATCGCGCCTTAGGCAGCAGACCGGAGCTTTGCGTAGTTGTCATGCTCTCATGCTGATAGACTTTGTTCGGCAGCTGTCGGCCAGGAGCGGTCTGTCACTCCTGCCGCAAACCAGCCCTATGAATGGCCGCTGTACTTTGAAACCTGCCGGATGGCCAATTCACATTACTCGGCCTGAACAGTCATTCGACCGATAGGCCGGTTTCGTCTGCTCTTTGCCATAAGCCGCCGCTCTATTCC
>Ga0316604_10002704_pt1 | contig 13205 bp, 12 predicted proteins | sample OWC_soil_day20_C_FD_207650 | JGI IMG/M metagenome (GOLD analysis project Ga0316604, IMG submission 207650) | Wetland soil microbial communities from Old Woman Creek delta, Ohio, United States - OWC_soil_day20_CT | ecosystem: Environmental > Terrestrial > Soil > Wetlands | place: USA: Ohio... | reverse complement strand
GCTCGCGGGGTGCGTGTCGGCGCCAGTGCCGGTCGTCCACAGGACCGGTTCCAGTTTTGCCGAACGGCAGGCGGCGGCCGACATGTGCCGCATCGAATCGATCGAAAAGATCCCACAGGCGATGGTTACGGAAATCCGGCCACCGGAATACCGGCCCGGCTTCACCGAATGCCGGGAGAATCCGAACAACGGCCGTCGCTACTGCCGCGAGACCGGCGGCTTCTTCTACCCCGGCAGCAGTCGCACGCGCGACATCAATGCTGACCTGCGGGAACGCTACATCGGCAGTTGTCTGCGCCGGGCCGGCTTCGAGGTGATCGCCAAGCCGATCTGTGGTGGTGATGCCGATGCCACCTATCTGGCCAGCCGGGACGATCAGGCTCCAGCTGCCTCGCTCGTCTGCGTTACCGAGGACGAACGGGTCATTCCGAGCGGCTGGCGCTAACGCAGATCTGGTGAAGATGGCGCCACCGGAGGCGCCCTACCCTTTTGTCTTGACGCAATTGCTGACGCAAAGCAGCGACTTGCCTTCGCTAGAACTGCCAAAGTTCGGCAAGATATGAAAAACCGGCGGTCGATGCCGCCGGTTTTGCGTATGAACGATCTCGGCTCGTCGACCGTCAGCCGCTGAGGTAGGGCAGAGGATCAACCGGGCGGTTACCGTTGCGAATCTCGAAGTGAAGCTGCGGCCGGCTGACGTTGCCGGTGGCACCGACCTTGGCGATGGTCTGGCCGCGCAGGATGGCATCGCCGCGCTGGACCAGGACCTCGCTGGCATGGGCGTAGGCCGACACGAAGCCGCTCGGATGTTTCACCAGTACGAGGTTGCCGAAGCCTTTCAGCTCGTTACCGGCATAGATCACCTGGCCGCCCTCGGCCGCCTTGATCGGCGTACCCTCCGGCACCTCAATGTTGATGCCGTCATTGCGTTCACCACCCGGCTTTACGCCGAAGGCGGAGATAACACGGCCGCGTACCGGCCAGCGGAAGCTGCCGTCGGCGGCGCTCTCAACACCGGCGGACGCTGGCGTGGCCACCTTGGCGCTCGGTTGGGCCTGGCTAGGGGCAAGAGCTGCCACCTGGTTGGCCTGCCGGGTGGGCACATTGCCGGCCGGAGGCAGCAAGCCGGGCTTGCCGTCGGTGGCCGTCGATGTCGCCATGGCGACGGCGGTCGTCGTCGGCGCGGCGGGCTTGGCGGGCGCGGCTGCGGCAACTTCGCTCGATACCGATCTCGGCGCCGGTGGCTTGACGGGGGGCAACTGACCCAGGACCTGTGGACCGGGTGCAGTGCCCGAAACGGCAGGCGCAGCCGCGTTCTGCTGCCCATAGGCCGGGACGACGATGGTCTGGCCGGGCGTCAGCTGGGCACCGGCAATCAGGCCGTTGGCGGCCAGCAGCGATGACTCGGCCACGCCGTAGCGACGAGCAAGCACCTGCACGGTGTCGCCGGGCTTGACGGTGATGGACGTACCGTTCGAGGGCGTCCAGGGCTGAACGGCCGGTGCCGTGCCAACTGTCGGAGCCGGCAGGCCGGCGGTCTGGCCCGGACGGACGTACGCGCCATTGTTGACGACGGCGCCCGGCGCAGGCGGCAACGCGCTGGCAGAAACAGCACCCGAGGGATAAGTGGAGGCCGGCGCGGCATAGGTCTGCTGCGTGTAGGCCGGTTGCGCATAGGCGGGCTGCGCGTAGGTCGCCTGGCCGTTTATGGATCCGGTCGGCATCGGATCGGCGCGGCCGATAATCTGATCCTGGTTGTCCGTCTCGGCAAACACATTGCCGAAGCGGCTCACGTCACCGCTGCAGCCGGCCGAAAAGCCCGCCATAATGGCAACGGCGGCAACCTGGGCCAGGAAGCGGGAGGTCCGGCAGATCGCTAGGTTACTCATGGTCATCAGGTCTCGCCTGCTCGACTTCAACTGCAATGATTAAGCCGCAGTAACGTTGACAAAGGTTTAAAGCGCCGAAGCAACCTGCTGAACCCGACCCGGAAAGCCTAGGAAACCGGCGGATTTCCGCAAGACTTTCGGTGAATGCGTCGGCGATCGATGGGGGAGGAAACCCGACTCGAAACGCGTTGAGACAAGTCCTGAGACAATGTTCCGAGGAGTCGGGCGGCGGGACCGGCCGGGGCCGAGCGTGAGGGAAACGGGAGACATCGAAACCGGACAACCGGTCCGGCAAAGCTTGGCCTCACAGCCGGCGCGCCACGCCTTCCTTGAGCGGGAACTGCCGAATCTTGCCGAGTTCGGCACGATGGAACAGTCGGCCATCGCGGGAGATTCGCACCAGGGTCTGGGTATGACCGGTTCCCACCGGGGCGACCAAGGTTCCCTTGTCGGCCAACTGATCGAGGAGCGCTGTTGGGACCTTCTCGACAGCGCCATCGACCAGAATACGGTTGTACGGCGCATAGCGGGTGAAGCCCTCGAGCCCGTCGCCGAGCAACGTGGTGACATTGAGGATCTTCAGCGCCGTCAAGCGGTCCTCGGCGATATCGATCAGGCTGTGGAACCGATCCATGGTCACCACCTGCGCAGCGAGATGGGCGAGGATGGCGGCCTGGAAACCCGAGCCGCAGCCAACCTCAAGCACCTTGTCCTCCGGCCCGACGCCAAGCGCCGATACCATCAGGGCCACCGTTGACGGTGCGCTGATGGTCTGGCCGCATTCAATTGGCAGGGAGCGGTCGAGATAGGCGCTCGCCTGATGGGCGGCGGCGACAAACATGCGACGGGGAACAAGTTCGAGGGCGCGCAGCAGCCGGGTATCCGTGACACCCATGCCACGGAGCTTCATTGTCAGCTCCGCGATTGCCACTTTGTCCGGCTCGAAAGGCCTCATTGACACCATTTTCTCGCGCAATGCCACAAAACATGAATTGTGACGTTGCATTTACGAAGGAGGTGTCAAAAGTAAGACGAACAGCCTTGAAAAAGCGTTTCAGTCAGAACAGGGCCTGCAGTTTTTCCATGGCCGCGATGTCGGTCAGGTCGAGCCGAAGCGGGGTGACGGAAACCTTGTTGCGCGAAATGGCAAAGGCATCCGTCCCTTGCGCGCATAGCATCTCGCCGCGCTGGAACGTCAGCCAGTAATAGGGCTTGTGGCGGGCATCGATGCGTTTCTCCACATCAATGCCATGGTCATAGGCAAAGTTGCCCTGCCGCGTCACTTCGATGCCCTCAACGACGGCCGGAGCGCAGTTGGGGAAGTTGATGTTGATGAAGGTGCCGTGGGCGATCCCCTGCCCTGTCAGCTTCCTGAGGATGTCCGGTCCCAGCGCCTCGGCGGTTTCGAAGGGAATGCGACCGACGAAATCCTCGTAGGCCTGGCTCAGCGCCACTGCGGGGATACCGAGCAGTGTCGCCTCGATGGCGCAGGCGACGGTGCCCGAATAGGTGACGTCGTCGGCCATGTTGGTGCCGGCATTGACGCCGGACAGCACAAGGTCCGGCCGGCCAGGCAGGATATGGCGGACCCCCATGATGACGCAGTCGGTCGGCGTGCCGCGCACCGCAAACCGACGTTCGTCGATCTTCCGCGCCCTGAGCGGGTCGTGCAGCGTCAACGAGTGGGCGAAACCGGACTGGTCGGTTTCCGGCGCCACCACCCAGACGTCGTCGCTGAGCGTGCGAGCGATGTTCTCGAGCGCAACGAGACCCGGCGCATGGATGCCATCATCGTTGGAAATCAGGATGCGCATGGCCGGGTCTTCCTTTTCCTGTTCAGGCTTTCTCTATGCGCGCAACGCCGCCCATCAGAGGCAGCAGCACATCCGGCACCGTCACCGAGCCGTCCTCGTTCTGCCAGGTTTCCATGACGGCGATAAGGGCGCGGCCGACGGCGACGCCGGAACCGTTGAGGGTATGGACGAAGCGGGTGCCCTTCGGCTCACCGGTCGGGCGGTAGCGAGTGTTCATCCGGCGGCCCTGGAAATCACCGCAGACCGAGCAAGAGGAAATCTCGCGGAACCTCTTCTGGCCTGGCAGCCACACTTCAATGTCATACGTCTTGCGGCTGCCGAAGCCCATATCGCCAGTGCACAGCGTCACGACCCGATAGGCGAGGCCGAGCCGCTTCAACACCTCCTCAGCGCAGGCGAGCATGCGCTCGTGCTCGTCGATCGACTTATCCTGGGCGGTGATCGAGACGAGCTCGACCTTGTTGAACTGGTGCTGGCGCAGCATACCGCGCACATCACGACCGGCCGAACCGGCCTCGGAGCGGAAGCAGGGCGTCAGCGCCGTGAAGCGCAGCGGCAGATCCTTCTCCTCGAGGATTTCCTCGCGGACGAGGTTGGTGAGTGGCACCTCAGCCGTCGGGATCAGCCAGCGGCCGTCGGTGGTCCGGAACAGATCCTCGGCAAATTTCGGCAGCTGACCGGTGCCGTACATCACCTCGTCGCGCACCATCAGCGGCGGTATCACCTCGGTGTAGCCGTGCTCGATGGTGTGGAGGTTGATCATGAACTGGCCGAGGGCGCGTTCGAGGCGGGCGAGATGTCCCTTCACGACGGTGAAACGGGCGCCGGCCAGCTTGGCAGCGCGTTCGAAATCCATCATGCCGAGCCCTTCGCCGAGCTCGAAATGCTCTTTCGCCCAATTGAACTGGCGCGGCTCGCCGAAGCGGTGGTGCTCGATGTTGGCGCTCTCGTCTGGCCCATCGGGCACATCGTCAAGCGGCGGGTTGGGAATCACCGATAGCGCCGCATCGAGCGCGGTGTCGAGCTCGCGCTCCTTTGCCTCGCCGTCCTGAATGAAGGACTTGATGCGAGCGACCTCTTCCATCAGCTCGGCGGCGCGGGCTTCGTCCTTGCCGGCCTTGGCCTTGCCGATCTCCTTGGAGGCGACGTTGCGGCGCTCCTGCGCCTCCTGCAGCGACTTGATATTGGCCCGGCGCGCGTCATCGAGGCGAACAGCCTCCGACGCGGTGGCTTCGGCAAGGTCCGCCGACTGGCCGCGCCGCATGAGAGCGTGCTTCAGGGCTTCCGGATTGTCGCGAATCCACTTGATGTCGAGCATTGGCTTTCCCCGCGCGGCACGTCCGCCGGAGCCCTCGCATCAGCCTTCGGTGGTGGAGACGTCCCGGGACTCGCCGCGCTTGTTGATGTACCTGACGGCAATGATGGACACTTCGTAGAGAAGCATCGTCGGAACCGCAAGCATGATTTGGCTCATCGGGTCCGGCGGCGTCAGCACGGCGGCCACCACGAAGGAGAGCAGGATGGCATAGCGGCGCCAGGATTTGAGGCTTGCTTCGGTGACGACGCCAATGCGGGCGAGCAATGTCAGCACCACCGGAAGCTGGAACACGATGCCGAAAGCGAAGATCAGCGTCATGATCAGCCCAAGGTATTCGGACACTTTGGGCAGGAGCTCGATCGCCGCCTGCCCCGGACCGCCGGCCTGCTGCATCGACAGGAAGAACAGCATGATGGTCGGCATCACGAAGAAGAACACCAAGAGTGCGCCGAGCAGGAACAGGATTGGCGTTGCGATCAAGTAAGGCAGGAAGGCCTGCCGCTCGTGCTTGTAGAGGCCGGGCGCCACGAACATGTAGATCTGGTTGGCGATCACTGGAAAAGCGACAAACAGCGCACCGAACAAGGCAAGTTTCAGCTGGGTGAAAAAATACTCCTGCGGCGCTGTGTAAATCAGCCGCACGTTCTGGGCCGTGCCCGCCGCCCGTTCATAGGGAATCACCAGGATGTTGAAGATGTCCTGAGCGAAAAAGAAGCAGACAAGAAAGCAGGCGAGGATTGCCACCACCGATTTGAGGAGGCGCGATCGCAGTTCGGCGAGGTGCTCGATGAGCGGCGCCTTGGACGCCTCGATCTCGTCTTCCTCATTCTTGATGGTCATGCGGCGCTCCCGTCCTTGCCGCCCGAGGCGGGGCTCTCGGCAGCCGAGCCCTCGGCCGGCGTCTCCACACCTGTCGAAAGCGGGGGCTCGACCAGAAGCGGCGCCTCGGTCGAGACCGGCGCGACAGCAGATTCGGCGACCTTTGGCGGAATCGGCGTCGTTACCGATTTCTTCAGGTCGTCACCGAGGGTCCGCACGGGATCGAAGGTCTTCCTGAGGTCATTCAACGGATTGGCGCTCTGAACGCTGCTCTTGATATCCGTGACATCGACTTCGCGCTCAGCCTCACGCAATGCCTGACTGAACTGCGCCTGCATGTCGCCCGCCATGCGTCGCGCCTTGCCCACCAATTGACCGACTGTCCTGAGCAGGCGCGGCAGATCCTTGGTGGGGAAGACGATGAGCGCCACGATGGCGATCACGAGGATTTCCGTCCAGCCGACTTCAAACATCACTCACTCGCCCGCCATCGGCGCACACCGCGCCAGCAGGCAAGACGCCCTGAAGAAGAACACAAGTCACGAGGAGCGATCAGATCCGGGGGGCGTCGTCGGGCTTGTTCTCGACGGGCTTCGGCGGCGTTTCGTCCTCGGACATACCCTTTTTGAAGCTCTTGATTCCCTTGGCAAAATCTCCCATCAGCTCAGGAATCTTGCCCCGGCCGCCAAACAAGACGAGGACGACGACCAAGACGATCAGCCAATGCCAGATGCTCAACGAACCCATTTCTGTCTCCTGAAGGCGAAGCCCGCCCAAATGTGGCGGCACTCTTGCACAACGAGCGCCCTGTCGCAAGAAACCGCGGCAAGGCTAGGGAGGAATTTCGGCTTTCTCAAGATGACGGCAGGCTGGCCTCGCGCAGGCGTCATTCGTCGGTCGGCAGCGGCTCGTAATCCTGGAAATCGAGCTCGGTCAACGGATCCTCGTCGGGCATCAGAGAGTCCGAGGCGTTGGGAATCGGCACACGGAAACCGGGCGGCACGGCGCCCTCAAGGAAGCCGGCCGCCTTGAGGTCATCGACGCCCGGCAGATCGGTGACCGCCTCGAGGCCGAAGTGGACCAGGAAGGCCTCCGTGGTGCCATAGGTGAGCGGCCGTCCGGGTGTCCGTCGGCGACCGCGCATTCGGATCCAGCCGGTTTCCATCAGCACGTCGAGCGTGCCCTTGTTGGTTGAAACGCCGCGAATTTCTTCGATCTCGGCGCGCGTGACCGGTTGGTGATAGGCGATGATCGCCAATGTCTCCAGAGCGGCGCGCGACAGCTTCTTCGGCTCCACCTGCTCTCGCGTCAGAAGGTGGGCAAGATCGGGCGCCGTGCGAAACATCCACTTGCCGGCCACCTCGACCAGATTGACACCACGCGACGCGTAGATGGTGCGGAGGTCGGCCAGCACTTGCGTCACGTTGGTGCCGGGGGCCAGGCGCTCGGCAAGCTCCCCGGCACTGACGGGTTGAGCAGAGGCAAACAAGATCGCTTCGGCGCCGCGGATCGCCGTCATCCAGGCTTCATAGTCAGCCGGGTCGCGATCACCGGCGAACAGCCGAAGCTGGCCGTGCGGGGTGTCGTCAGTGATACCCGAACGGTTCATTGGCTCTCCTCCGGCGTGTCCGGTCTGCCCGGCCCCTTGCGCATATAGAGCGGCGCGAACGGCACGGATTGCATCAGCTCCATCCGCCCCTCGCGCACCAGCTCCAGCGACGCAGAAAAAGCCGAGGCGCGGACGGTGGCCCGCGAGTCCGGGCCGGTCATGTAGCGGATGAGATAGTCGTCGATCGGCACCCAATCGGGGATCGCCCCGATCAGCCGTTCCAGGAGGTCGCGCGCATCAGCCAGGGCCCAGACCTGCCGCTTGCGGACGGTGTGGACGCGCACCATGTCGCGCTGACGCTGCCGGCCATAGGCGTCGAGCAGATCGAAAAGGCTCGCCTCCCACAGCGAGCGCCGGATGAGGCCGGTCTCTTCCGGCGCACCGCGCGGCAGCACGTCTCGGCCGAGCCGCGACCGGTCGACAAGTCGGCCGGCCAGAATACGGATGCCTTCGAGACGCTTCAGCCGCATCGCCAACATGCCGGCAAGTTCCGCAGCGGAGGGCTCGTCCCCGGGGATTTCGTCGGGTGGCAGCATCAAGCGCGATTTGAGATAGGCGAGCCAGGCGGCCATCACGAGATAGTCGGCGGCCAGTTCCAGGCGGTGTTCGCCCAGCCGCTCGATGAAGGCGAGATACTGGTTGGCCAGGGCCAAGATGGAGATGCGGGCGAGGTCGACCTTCTGGTTGCGGGCAAGCGTCAGCAACAGATCGAGCGGCCCCTCGAAGCCGTCCAGATCTACCACGAAGGCCTCGCCGGCCGTCGGGTCGATATCGAGCCGTGGTTCGCTCCACTCGTCGGTCGTCGCCATGGAAGGCCGTTTCACCCGCGTTGCACCAGCCCGGCTTACGCGCCAGCGGCATCAAAGGCGATGAGCGCCGCGTCGAGCCGCGCCAAAACGCCGTCCACGTCATCATGCGGCGACCCGCCACGTCCGTTCAATGCCCTTTCCGAGCGCGCAGCGGCTTTTCCCGTAAGTTCGGGCGCCTCGGCGGCCACAGCCAGCATTTCGACCATGTCGCCCGAGCAATGAAGCGCGATATCGCAGCCGGCGGCAAGCGTCGCCCGCGCCCGCTCGGCAAGCGTGCCCTTCAGGGCGTTCATCGACAGGTCGTCGGAGAACAGCAGGCCGTCGAAGCCGATGCGGTCGCGGATGATCGTCTCGATGACAACGGATGACTGCGTTGCCGGCCGATCGGGATCAATGGCCGTGTAGACGAGGTGGGCGGTCATCGCCGCCGGCAGATCGGCGAGCGCGGCAAAGGGTACAAAGTCGGCAGCGGCGAGGCTGTCGAGATCGGCGTCGACCACCGGCAACTCGTGATGGCTATCGACGCGGGCGCGGCCATGGCCGGGCGTGTGCTTGACCACAGGCAATACGCCGGCCGCCATCAGCCCGTCCGCGAAAGCGCGGCCGGCAGCAGCCACCAGATCCGCCCGTTCGCCATAGCTGCGGTCGCCGATGGCCGGCGTCATGCCAACGGTAGCGATGTCGAGGCAGGGCGCGCAGTCGACGTCGATGCCGACGGCGCTGAGATCGTCACCCAACAGATGGGCGACGTCGGCAATCAACGTGGAATCGCCGGCAAGCGCCGCTGCGCCGGCCAGTCGCCGGCCGGACGGATACTTGCGCCAGTGCGGCGCCGTCAGGCGCTGGACCCGCCCGCCCTCCTGATCGATCAGCACCGGCGCTTGCCAACCGACGGCATCGCGGAAATCGCCGGTAAGGCGTCTCAACTGATCAGGAGTCTCGACGTTGCGGCGAAACAGAATGAGCCCCCAGGGCGCCGCTTCGGCCAGGAACGAGCGTTCGTCGGCAGAAAGCGCCGTCCCCTTGAGGCCGGTCACGAAAGCGCGGGACATCGGCGGTTCTCCAAAGGAAAGGCCGCGCCGAATGCCGTCCGGCACCTCGACACGGCCCGAGATCGTAGGTCCAAGATCAGCGGGCGATCAGGCAATCGCCGCCGGCCGAACGAAGTTGTTCGCAGAGCGCCGCAGCGGCGTCCCGGGTCGGTGCGGCAACGCGCGCCCGATAATAAACCCCCTTGGTGCCGAGGTCGGCCTGCTGGATGTCCACCGCCGCCGAGCCAAGGATCGACGGGAATTTCCGCTGCAGCGCGACAAAGGCGGAGCGCGCTGCCGCCTCGCTACGCTGGGACGACAGCTGCACATAGGCCCCTGCGCCGCCGGTCGCGGCCGGCGCGGCCTGGTTGGTCGCCGGCAAGCTGGCCACTTCAGTCGGAGCGGCAGGTAGCGCGGCGGCAGCCGTCAGATCGAGCGGGCCGGAGGACGTCGCGGCGGCGGGAGCGGCCGGCTTGTCGGGCGGCAGCGGGGCCGACACCCCGGTCGGCACGGATGCCGTCGTTTCGACGGACGCGTCCGCTTCGGGATTGGCCAGAGCGGCGAGGTTGATCGGCATCGGCTGGCCGGACGCATCGGTCAAATTGCTCGACGGCAGGCCCTGCGGCGCGGTCGGTACGTCGGCCGGCATGGTCTGATTGGTCGACGCGAGGGGCGGCAGACCAATGCCGCTCTCGGCATCGTCACCGGCGGCGTCAGCCGTCGTCTCGCTCCGGGCAATGATCTGACCGGCGCCGTCGGACGGCAACGGCGCGGCGGTGTTGCCGGAGCTTGCCGTCGTGTCGGCAGGTGTTTCAATCAGCGACCCATCGGGCCGAACCAGCACGGTGCGGACGCGCCGTGGCCCGGTCTCGTTGGGATCGAAACCGGTCGGAAGCTCTGCCTCCACCTCCTGGCCATCGGGAAGCGTGATGCGCGATACGTGCGGCGTGACGGCCGGCAGCTCGGGCACATCGCCACTGCGGGCGACCAGTCGCTCCTCACTCTTGGGCGGAGCGCCGCCCACGGTGTCAAACACCGAGGCGCCTTCAGAAGAGGCAACCACTTCCTGTGCGTTGGGGTCAGGCTTGACCTTGAATGGGCCGTCCGGCGCCTTCACCACCACCGCTTCGCCGAAGCCGGTGGCGCCACCGTAGAAAGCCCAGCCGGCGAACCCGACGGCCACGACGAGCGCAGCCGCTGCGGCGGCCGTCATAAGGCGGCGGCGACCGCGCCAGTCCGAAGGTTCTGCTTCAGCATCGCCGGCATGCGGAGGCAGGACGCCGAATTCATCGACGACCGGATCGACGCCGTCACGCTCGAACTCGGCCATAAACTCGTCGAGAGCCTGATCATCCCAGGGATCGTAGGCTTTGCTGGCCTGGCGCGCATTGGCTGGCTTGTAGACCTGGCCGGTGCGGACATCGACGGGATTCATCGATGCGATATCCTGCTCCAACTCGGCAGCGAGGGCGTCGACGAACTGGTCCATATCGGCCTCGCCGCCTTCGCGACCGCTCAGGAGGTCCTCGTAGAAGCGTTCCTCGTCGGTGAGGCGCTCGTTGCCATCAGACACGGCGGGCCGCATAGACGACTGTTCGGCTGCGCTGCTCCTAACCATCGGCGTCGCTCTTCCCGTATCTCTTTGCCACCGCAAGGACCGTACGATCCGTCGAGGCTACCTCATCTCTTCGGGCGCATTGACGCCAAGAACCTCAAGGCCCGAGGCAAGAACGTTCCTGACAGCCTTGACCAGAGCCAAGCGCGCATGGGTCAACAGTGGTTCAACAGGGTTAACAAAACGCAAATTTACATTTTCCTTGCCAGCGTTCCAGTGGGCGTGGAAGTCGCTGGCCAGCTCATACAGATAAAAAGCGACCCGATGTGGCTCGTGGGAGTCGGCAGCGGCGTCGATGACGCGCGGGAACTCCGCGAGTTTCCGGATCAGCGCGAGCTCGGACGGGTCGGCCAGCAAATGCAGCGGCGCCGCCGATTCGTCGGCAGCGGCCACCTCGGGCGCCGTCTCTCGCGCCTGTCTGAGGATCGAATGGCAGCGAGCGTGGGCATACTGGACGTAAAAGACCGGGTTGTCCTTGCTCTGTTCCTTTACCTTGAGGAAGTCGAAGTCGAGCGGCGCGTCGTTCTTGCGCATCAGCATCATGAACCGCACGGCGTCCTGACCGACCTCCTCGACGACTTCGGCCAGCGTCACGAAGTCGCCGGACCGCTTGCTCATCTTCACCGGCTCGCCGCCGCGATAGAGCCTTACCAACTGGCAAAGGCGGACAATGACCTCGATGGTACCGCCGGAAATGGCGTTGCCGACCGCCTCCAGCCGTTTGACGTAACCGCCATGGTCGGCGCCGAGGATGAAGATCATCTGCTTGAAGCCGCGCTGATACTTCGAGCGCATGTAGGCGACGTCGGCGGCGAAGTAGGTGTAGCTGCCGTCCGACTTGACCAAGGGACGGTCGACGTCGTCGCCGGCATTGGAGGAGCGGAACAGCACCTGCTCGCGGTCCTCCCAATCGTCGGGCAATTGCCCCTTGGGCGGCGGCAGGCGTCCGTCATAGACGAGATCGCGCTGGCGGAATTCCTCGATCATCTCGGCGATCTCGGAAGGCTCGTTGCCGCGCGGGTCGTGCAGCGTCTTCTCGGAAAAGAACAGGTCATGCCGCACACCGAGCAGCGCCAGGTCGGCCCGGATCATGTCCATCATCATGTCGACGGCGAGTGTCTTGATGACCGGCAGCCACTCGGACTCCGGCATCGCCAGCAGTCGGTCGCCCCAGGTCGCCTTGAGCGCCGCGCCAACCGGCTTCAGGTAATCGCCGGGATAGAGACCATCGGGGATCTCGATCGTCTCGCCCAATGCTTCGCGGTAACGCAGGAAGGCGGAACGAGCCAGCACGTCGATCTGGCCGCCGGCGTCATTGATGTAATATTCCTTGGTCACGTCAAAGCCGGCCTTGGCCAGCAGTCGGGCCAGTGCATCGCCCACCACGGCGCCCCGGCAATGACCGACGTGCATCGGGCCGGTGGGATTGGCCGAGACATATTCGACGTTGACCTTGAGGGTCTTGCCGAAACTGGTCGCGCCGACGTCCTGCCCTTCGGCCAGCGACAGCTTCAGGAAATCGGTCCAGAAGGTCGGTGACAGGCGGAGATTGATGAATCCGGGCCCGGCCACTTCCACCGCCTCGACGTCCGCGTCGGCCCGAAGTGCTGCGGCGATCTCTTCGGCAAGATCGCGCGGCTTCCTGCCCAGGGGCTTGGCCAGGAGCATGGCGGCGTTGGTGGCAACATCGCCGTGGCTCGCATCGCGTGGCGGCTCGACGGCGATGCGGGAAAGCGCGTCGGCCGGGATGTCGAACGGCAGGGAAGCGATGGCCGAGCGAATACGCTCGCCGAACACCTGGAAGATATTCATCGGGTACCTCGTGGGAGCCGGTCTTCCGGCCGATCGGCGAGGGGCCTAGCGCAATTCCGGCGTATCGTCAAACCAGCGGCGGTGCTCCTGGATGGCGAAGCGGTCGGTCATGCCGGCGATATAGTCGCCCACCCGCCGGGCAAGCGGGCCTTTGTCACCGGCGTCAAGGCCGCTCCGCCATTCCTCGGGCATGAAATCGGGGTGAGCGACATACGTGCCGAACAGGTCCTTCACCACGCGGTCGGCATCGCGACGCACACGCATCACGTCCGGATGCCGGTACATGCGCGGGAACAGAAAGCCTTTGATCGCCGCGTCAACGGCGGCCATGTCTTCGGAAAAGGTCACCACCGTGTGGCCGGCCCGCCGGATGTCATCAGATGACCGGGCCTCGAGCTTGGCAAGCCGGGCGAGCGCGGCGGCAATCACGTCCTCCACCATGGCGGTGATCAGCCGGCGGGTAATCTCGTGGATGGTACGGTGCCGGTC
>Ga0316604_10002703_pt1 | contig 13207 bp, 10 predicted proteins | sample OWC_soil_day20_C_FD_207650 | JGI IMG/M metagenome (GOLD analysis project Ga0316604, IMG submission 207650) | Wetland soil microbial communities from Old Woman Creek delta, Ohio, United States - OWC_soil_day20_CT | ecosystem: Environmental > Terrestrial > Soil > Wetlands | place: USA: Ohio... | reverse complement strand
ACCCCGGCGTTGCTCAACTTCACGGCCGGCTCCCACGGCCTCAACGGTGCCATCAAGGTCGGCGCCATCCGGACGGTGATCACCTCCAGCGCTTTCGTGAGGACGGCCAAGCTCGAGCCGGTGATCGACGACCTCAAGAACAAGGTGCACATCGTCTATCTCGAGGACGTGCGGGCCGGTCTCACGCTGCTCGACAAGGGCATCGGCGCCGCCTATGCGCGCTGGGCGCGGACGTTGCACCGGCCCTATCGGCGGGCGCCGCGCGACATCGCTGCCGTGCTGTTTACCTCCGGCACCGAGGGGGCGCCGAAAGGGGTAGGGCTTACCTCCACCAACTTCCTCGCCAACGTCGCGCAGATCCTGACGCTCTACGACTTCTTCCCCGAGGACACGCTGTTCAACGCCCTGCCGGTGTTCCATTCGTATGGCCTCACCGCCGGCCTGTTCCTGCCGCTCTATGGCCGCTTCAAGTCATTCCTCTACCCGTCGCCGCTGCACTACAAGATCATCCCCGACCTGGTGCGCGACAGCGGCTCGACGGTGCTGCTGTCCACCGACACGTTCGCCGCCGGCTGGGCGCGGGCGGCCGAGGATGGCGACTTCAACACGGTGCGCCTCACCATTCTCGGTGCCGAGCGCGTCAAGGCGCAGACGCGGGCGCTGTGGATGGATCGCTTCGGTGTCGTGCTCAACGAGGGCTACGGGGCGACCGAATGCGCGCCGGTGCTATCGGTCAACTATCCCGGCAGCTTCCGCGACGGTACCGTCGGGCGCCTGTTGCCGGGCATCGAGGCGCGGCTTGATCCGGTGCCGGGCCTCGAGATCGGTGGTCGCCTGCACGTGCGGGCGCCCAACATCATGGCCGGCTACTACCTTGCCGACCGGCCGGGCGAGTTGATGCGCAACGATCCGGACGGATGGTACGACACAGGCGATGTCGTCTCCATCGACGACGACGGTTTCGTCATCCTGCTCGGCCGTGCCAAGCGCTTCGCCAAGGTGGGCGGCGAGATGATCTCGCTTGCCGCCGTCGAGGCCTTCGCGGCGGCCCTCTGGCCCAACGCGTCGCATGCCGTCGTGGCGGTTTCAGATCCGCGCAAGGGGGAGGCGCTGGTGCTGGTCACTGACGCCGGTGACGCCACCGTCGAGGCCCTCACCGCCTATGCGCGCGAGCATGGCGTGCCGGAGCTGCAAGTGCCGCGCAAGATCGTCAAAACCTATGCGCTGCCGGTGCTGGGTACGGGCAAGATGGACCTTGCGGCCATCGAACAAATGGCCCGATCCTAAGACCGGATGCGCGCCCGGTACCGGAAGTGCCTGACTGGACTCATCTCTACACGCCGACGGGTTGTGTCGATCGTGATCGATTCACCGATCGGTAACTGTTCCATGAGACTCTTCCTGCGCGCCACCAGATGGCACGTGCAATCAATGATTGCGGTTCTTGATCAGATGAAGTGCCTCGCAAACTGGTTCAACAAGGCGTAAAAATTCATGGTTAACAAAGGCTTGATACCTTTTGTTAATCTGAATTCTAGGACTCCGCGCAAATAACCATCCTGTCGCTGCTGTGACGCGTGAGCATTCACAGAAAACGGCAATGAATCCAGGGGGATAACTCGTCATCCTCTCACGCGCAGGGCGGTTATGGGGCGGTGATTGCCATTCGGCAACAGAGGCTTAATGAGCCTCCAAATCGTCAGAAATGCCTTGTTTCCAAACTCCTTCCGCGCGGTCGATCCGTCCTTCGCCCAAAGGGCGCGCGACGGTGCCGAAGCTGGATTTCTGGCGGTGGCTGCAACTTTCGGGAATCCGATTGGCCGCCGCTTCAGGCAGTGAATCAAAACGGGCGGGACGGATCAAGCCCAAATGGGAGTCATTTCAGGCTGTTGGTCGTGGCGGCTTGCCTAACTTCGAGTCAGGTCAACTTGCCTTCTGAATCGGCCTCCGGGCGTAAGTGATTGGCGCCTGCCGTGCTGCGTGCGGATCCCTTTCGTCGCTGCGGCGCTAGCCTGGTGGACGCTTCACGTTCTGCAGGGGCTTGCAGGTCCAGCGATGGCAATCTTCGCAAGATTGCCTCAAGGGAATGCGATTGCCTGTCCGATGTCCTCCGCGCAACAAAAGCGTCGTCTCCGGACTTTTCTCGGGAAGACCATCCGACTATCATCCGCCGAGACCTCCCGGAGCGCGTCCGGCCCCCTGGCGGGCTGGCCGGCTTCCCCCTCGCAAGGATGCCCTCGTTGTCCCTCAGTCCCAAATCCGTGAGCCGTCCGCTCGACGCCATCGATCCGGTATGGGCGCGCGTGCGGCAGGAAGCCGCCGCCGTCGTCGAGAACGAGCCGGCGCTCGGGGGCTTCATGCACCTCACGGTGCTCGACCACGTCCGCCTCGAGGATGCGGTCATCCAGCGGGTCGCCGATCGGCTGGGCAACACCACCGTCCTGTCGGCGATGATCGCCCAGGCCTTCCGCGAGGCGGTGGTCGACGACGCCGACATCGCCGCCGCCTTCCGGTCGGACATCGTCGCCTTCGAGGATCGCGATCCGGCCTGCGACCGGTTCATCGAACCGCTGCTCTACTTCAAGGGCTATCACGCCATCGAGGCGCACCGGCTTGCCCATTGGCTCTGGCACCACGGCCGGCGCGACTTGGCGCTCTACCTGCAGAGCCGATCGTCGGAGGTATTCCAGGTCGACGTTAATCCCGGCGCGCGGCTTGGGCGCGGTCTGTTCTTCGACCACGCCACCGGCATCGTCATCGGCGAAACGGCGGTGGTGGAGGACGACGTGTCGCTCCTGCAGAACGTCACGCTGGGCGGTACCGGCAAGGAAACCGGCGACCGTCATCCGAAGATCCGTCATGGCGTGATGATCGGTGCCGGATCGAAGATCCTCGGCAACATCGAGGTTGGATGCTGCTCCCGCGTCGCCGCCGGTTCGGTGGTGCTGAAGCCGGTGCCGCCGGGTACTACCGTGGCTGGCGTGCCCGCACGGGTGATTGGCGAAGCCGGCTGCAGCGATCCTTCCCATTCCATGGAGCAGCGCCTGCCGGAGGGTGGTGAAGGCTGAGAAGGGAATGAACAGGGGGCGGCGTGCAACCAGTCCCCCGTTGACGGGTTTCCTTGCCAGCGCGTCCGTGCCAGAACACGCCGATGCCGGCGACTCGTCGCCGTCCGGTTCGCCGCTCCTGTCGCGAGCGGTTGCCGGCATTCAGATTGGAGAAACTAAGTTGACCAAAGACGAAATCGCCCGGATCGAGAAATTCCTGCGCAAGACGATGCAGTCGCCGACGATCAGCGTGCGGGTCCGACCGCGCAAGACCGATTCGGCCGAGGTCTATGTCGGCGAGGAGTTCATTGGCGTCGTCTACGAGGACGACGAGGACGACGAGAGGTCGTTCAATTTCCAGATGGCCATTCTTGCCGAAGACATCGCCGGCTGACTGGCCGCGCATCGCTATCGACGGCGCTCAGAGCGTTCCGTGTTTGCCAAGAACACAGGACGCTCTTTTTTGTATGGCGCGTTTTCTTCACGCGAGGCGGCACCACGTCGCTCGAAGGTGCTTCAGGCGGTGACGCCGAAGGACAGGAGCAGCACGCGCACGCCGCTCTTGATGCCCGCCCAGTCGGCCAGCAGGCCCTTGCGGAAGCGGATCTGCACCGAAAGGTCGTTGCCGGCGTGGATTTCAGTGAGGCAGGAGGCGGGGTAGTCGCTGTCGTCCGGTGCCGTGCAATGGGTGGTGAACGGATTGGTCGAGCCCGCCTCGAAGAACACTTCCTCGCCGCTGAGACCGGACTCCTCGGACATGCGATGCCCGACCAGGCCGGCCGGCGCCGGAATGGTGCCTTCTTCGAAGAAGTGCTGGTAGACGTTGATCAGCCGGCCGACGCTGTCAGTCGGCGTGTCGCGCGTGCGGATGGTCAGGTAGACCACGGGCGCATCGGCGCCGAGATCGAGAAAGTCCTTGCGGAAGGCGCGGGCGTAGCCGGCCATCTCCGGGAAGTGGACGGCAAGGTCGATGCGGTCGTGCGGGCCGACGTTCCTTTGGTCGGGAAAGCGGAACATGTTGGCCGGAATCACCAGCCGCTGTTGGCCGATGAACAGCGCTACCGGCGTCGGGTCGGTCGAGCGGCCGTCCGGGCTGTCGAAATTGTCCGACAGGCCGATCAGGATGTTCACCAGCATTACACCGCCGGCCAACAGGAAAGAGGTCAGGATGGCGCGCAGGAACCACGCCGCCGCGCTGGTGCGGCGACGGACTGGACGCCGGGCAGGGCGCAGTAGGCTTTCGTCCGGATATGCCGCGTAGTGGGTCACGACCGCCTCCCGATTTGAGACAAGAGTCCGGACCGCCGCCACCGGCCGTCCCAGGACACCGCCAAACCCCGCCTGTTTTGCCGTTTGGCCCGATCCGCACCGTCGCGGCCCGCGCCTTGCCACGTCGCAGGCAAGTCCGTGCTCATTGTTTCATTTCGGATCAGGGTTAAGGTGGGGTTAACAGCAATGGATACCGAGATTCTGGTGACCTGTTTTTCGATCGCGCTGGGCTTTGTCCTGGCAGGGCTCCTGTCATCGCTCTACCAGCTTTTGACCTCGAAGCCGGCCCGCTTCGAGATGCAGGCGGAGACGTTCATCCTCGGCATCGCGCAGACCTTTCTCATCATGTTCGCCGGTCCGGCGATCCTGATGCGCAACGCCATCCGCGGCCGGCGGATCGAGCACCGCAACGTCGGCTGGCTGGTCGCCTCGACGGCGATCGCCGGTGCCTGGAGCCTCTGTTCGGGCGTCATGCTGCTGCCGTTCTTCATCGTGGTCGCCCAGTCGATCGGCTGATCCCGACGGGCCCATTTCAGTTGGCGCCATCCGCAGGAAACGCAATCAGGGAAAGACTTCTGAAACGGTTCGTGCCTAGACTTGTCCTCCAAGCGTGTAGACGGGATGTGGGGGGACATGCCGCGGTTCAGCTGGAAGACGGCAGAATGGAAACATAGGCGCCACTGTGAGGTGGCGAGATGAACTTTCTTGCCCTCCTGCGTTTCCACAAGGCCGACATCCTGCGACGGGCGGCGAACCTGCTGCCGATCCTGTTCACCGCCATCTTGCTGATCTTTGCCGAGAACTCCGCCCTTGAGGCCTATCGCACCTTCCAGCGGATCGAGGCGTCGAATGCCAGCGAGGCCATCAAGGCCGGCCGCGACATCGGCGATCAGGCCAAGCTCGTCGAGATGTCGCGTCGAAAGCTTGGCAATCGCCTGATCCTCGGATTTACGCTGGATGACGCGAAGGATATTCGCGACGCGCTTGGGCGGCTGTTTGCCACCATCGAGACCGCTCGCTCCTCCTTCATCATGCCGGGAGACGCGGCGCTGATCGCGCAGATCGACAGTATCGCCGAGCTGGCCTCGGGGCTCGACGTTGCCTTCTCGAGTGTCGGCCCCGACGACGCCCCCGTCCTCAATGCCCTCGAAGGTGATCTTCGGCGCCTCTCGGAAAAGTTCCGTCTGCTGCAGGAGAACATGACCGAGCAGGGGACGCGCTATATCGCGCTGCAGGGCGAAACGCTGGCGGCGAGCTACTCGGCGATGCTGAAGCTGTCCATTGCCCTGGTGGGCGCCATCGTGTCGATGCTGGCCCTGTTGGTGCTCAATCGCCGTGCCACCTGGCAGGCCAATTATCGCGCCGACCATGACGTCACCACCGGCGTGCTCAATCGCCGGGCCTTTGAGCGCTGGATCGAGGGCATCCACTTCGATCCACAGGCCTCCAAGGCGGTGATGGTTTTCGACCTCGACAACTTCAAGGAGGTCAATGACGAACTGGGGCATATGGCCGGCGACCATGTGCTCAAGGCTTTCGTCGGCAACCTGGTTGCCTCTTTTGGCCAGGATGCGCTGGTGGTGCGCTGGGGAGGCGATGAGTTCGTGGTCGTCGTTTCCACCGACGGTCTCGTCGAGGCGGGCGCGGTGACGCTGCTGCGCGCCTCGTTTGCGCGCCTGCAGTCGATCGTACGCTTTGGCGACACCGACATCGACGTCCGCTGTTCCGGCGGCGCCGCCGTCTGGCCGTCCGACAGCCGGGACTTCCACGAGGTACTGCAACTTGCCGACCTCGCGCTCTACAAGGCAAAGTCGCGCGGCAAGTCGCGTCTCCAGTTCTACGACACCGACATCCTCAATGAGCGCCACAAGGTGCTGGCATTGCGCGAGCGACTCAGGGCGGCGCTCCGGGACGGCGAACTCAGCCTATACTGGCAGCCGCAGGTCGATGTGGAGCGCGGCTACATTCCGTCGGCGGAGGCGTTGATCCGCTGGACGGATCGGGAAACCGGCCGGCTCATACCGCCGGCCGAATTCATTCCGGCCGCCGAAGCGTCCGACCTGATCATCGAAATCGACAACTTCGTCATCGAGGAGGCCGTTCGCACCGCCGCCCGATGGGCGACCTTCTGGCAGTATCCGCCGATCGCCGCCGTCAACGTGTCGGCGGTGCATTTCCAGCGGCGCGAGTTCGTCGGGCAGGTGCGCGACATCCTTCGTCGCCACAATGTCAGTCCCGATCGGCTTGAACTCGAAATCACCGAGGGTGTCATCCTCGGCAACAACATCGAGGTGACGCGCAACCTCAAGGGTCTCGAGGCGCTTGGTGTGCACATCGCCCTTGACGATTTCGGCACCGGTTATTCCAACATCGCCTATCTGTCGCAGTTGAAGCCGGACCGGCTGAAGATCGATCAGACCTTCATTGCCTCGCTGTCGGGCAGCCGGCAGATGGAATCGCTGGTGTCGGCGATCATCGGCATCGGCAACGCCATCGACTGCGAGGTGGTGGCCGAGGGCGTTGAAACGGCTGAGCAGCTCGATCTGGTGCGGCGCCTGGGCTGCTATCTCGTGCAGGGGTATCATTTTGCTCATCCGATGCCCGAGGACGAGTTCCAGGTCTGGCGCGACGCCAACTATCCGGACGCCGTCGCCTCGGTGACGCATCTCCGCCGGCTTGGTGACCGGCTGGCGAGTGCCACTGGTGCCCATGGCGGGCGACGCCTCGGCCATGAGACGCTCTGAATCCGGCGATCTTTTCGATGGCGCGTGGGAAAGGCTCGCCGACCGGGCTTGGTGACGGCGGGCGCCAGCGCTATGTATGCACCGATCTCACAAAGTCAGCCTATTTCCGATCGGAGCGCGCCATGGCCGTCTGGCCCACAGAAATCCGCCTCTCTCCCGACAAGCGCTCGCTTGCCGTATCCTTTGAGGACGGCAAGTCGTTTTCCATTCCGGCTGAGCTTCTCCGGGTGAATTCCCCTTCCGCCGAAGTGCAGGGGCATGCTCCGAGCCAGCGCATCACGGTCGCCGGCAAAAAGGACGTCAGGATCACCGCCGTCGAGCCCGTCGGCTCCTACGCTGTCCGCCTGGTGTTCGACGACGGTCACGACAGCGGCCTTTACACGTGGACCATCCTCTACGAGACCGGTCGTGACAAAGAGGCGCTGTTCTCCACCTACCTCGCCGAACTTGAAGCCAAGCGGCTTACTCGCTGAACTCCCTCCATGACCGACATGGAAACGCCGCCGCGGCAGTCCGCGACGGCGTTGCAAATTCGTGCAGTCCGCAGGGTCAGTGAACGACGACGACCTTGGTGCCAACGCCGACACGCTCGTAGAGGTCGGCGACATCGTCGTTGGTCATGCGAATGCAGCCCGAGGAGACCGCCTGGCCAATGGTCCAGGGCTCGGCCGTGCCGTGGATGCGGTAGATGGTCGCGCCGATGTACATGGCACGGGCGCCGAGCGGGTTATCAGGGCCGCCGGGCATGAAATAGGGCAGCTTCGGCTGGCGCTTGCGCATGGCCGGCGGCGGCGTCCAGCCGGGCCACTCAGCCTTGCGCGTGATGTGATGTGTGCCCTGCCAGGTGAAGCCGGGACGACCGACGCCGATGCCGTATTTCATCGCCTTGCCGTCGCCGAGCACGTAGTAGAGGCGGCGTTCGGCGGTGTTGACGATGATCGTGCTGCTGCCGTAGGGGCCGGCGTAGTCGATCAGTTCTTTCTTGATCGGGCTTTCCATCGAACGCGCCGAAGGCTTGCGTACGATGGTCTGGAAGCCGCCGGAGGCGGGATCCCAGAAGCGGACGGTTTCCTCTTCGGCGCGGGCGGCGCCTGTATGAAGCGACGAAGCCAGCATGGCGACGGCCGCAAGGAGAAGTATCTTTCTCATCATCGTGAAAGAACCGGAATCCGATAGGTTTGACGGGAGGGGCACAACACACCAGCGGTTCGACTCGGAACTCCGCATCGAACCCCAAACTGACGAAAGGACGATGCAGAGTGCGCAACAGACCTTCAAGCGCTTAAACGCGGAATTCTGGCGCCGGTTCCTCCTTCCCGCCGCTTTGTTGCCACAATGCAACGGTCGCGTTACGGTTGCCAGAGGGCTCTGGCGCACCTTTCGGCGCAGGGCGGGTCAGACCGTGAGCTGCTGGCCGAGCTCAACCACGCGGTTGGAAGGCAGACGGTAGAAGTCGGTGGCGTTGGCCGCCACGCGCGTCAGCGAAATGAACAGGCGGTTCTGCCACACTGGCATCGGCGACTGCGGGCTCGGCTTGAAGGAGCGCCGGTTGAGGAAGAACGACGTCGCCATGATGTCGAACTTGATGCCCTGCTTGCGGCACTGGGCCAGCGCGCGCGGCACATTCGGCGACTCCATGTAGCCGAACGTCAGCTCGACGAGAACAAAGTCCTCCGACAGCGGTTCGATCTTGACGCGCTGGTCGTCCGGATAGCGGGGCGTTGTGGCCACGTGCACGGTCATGATGATGTTCTTGGCGTGCAGGACGTTGTTGTGCTTGAGGTTGTGCAGGAGCGCACTCGGCGCAATTTCCGGGTCTGATGTCAGGAACACGGCGGTGCCACCGACCCGCACCGGATGCGACTTGCCGAGCATCTTGATGAGGTCGTTGAGCGGGATGTTCTCGCGGTGCGACTTCTCATAGACCAGATCGCTGCCACGCACCCAGGTCCACATGCAGGTGGCGACGCAGGCGGCCAGCGTCAGCGGCAGGTAGCCACCGTCGAACACCTTGAGCAGGTTGGCGGACAGGAAGATGATTTCCATGGACAGGAAGGGAGCGACGATGGCGACGGCCACCCAGATCGACCACTTCCAGACCTTCCAGACGACGATGAAGGCCAGCATGGACGACATCACCATCTCGCCGGTGACGGAGATGCCGTAGGCGGAGGCAAGGCCGCGCGACGACTTGAAGAAGATGACCAGCGACAGGATGCCGGCCAGCAGCATCCAGTTGATGCGCGGCAGATAAATCTGGCCTGCCTGCGTCTCGGAGGTGTGGCGGCTTTCGATGCGCGGAATCAAGCCAAGCTGCACCGCCTGCTGGGTGAGGGAGAAGGCACCGGTGATCACGGCCTGGCTGGCGATGATGGTGGCGACGGTGGCCAGCAGGATGAAGGGGAGGAGCACCGGCGGCGGCACCATCAGGAAGAAGGGATTTTCCACCGTCTCGGGGTGGGAGAGAACCAGCGCCCCCTGGCCGAGGTAGTTGAGGGCCAGCGCCGGAAAGATCAGCGCAAACCAGGCAAGCTGGATCGGCCGACGGCCGAAATGGCCCATGTCGGCGTAGAGCGCTTCGGCGCCGGTCACCGCCAGGAACACCGAGCCGAGCACGACGAGTGCGAGGAAGCCGTGGTCGATGACGAAGCCGATCGCCGAGGTTGGCAGCAGCGCATAGAGGATCGCCGGATCGTCACTGACGTGCATCACGCCAAGAACGCCGAGGCAAAGGAACCAGACGGCGGTGATCGGCCCGAACCAGGCGGCAACCCGGCCAGTGCCCCAGCTCTGGATCGCAAAAAGAAAGATGAGGATGACGACGGTCAGCGGCACGACATAGTCAGCAAAGTGGGGCGCCACCACCTTCAGGCCCTCGACGGCCGACAGCACCGACATCGCCGGGGTGATCACGGCGTCACCGAAGAACATTGATGCGCCGAGAATGCCGATAACCAGCGCAAAACCTCCGCGCTTGCCGAGGGCGCCGCGCACCAGCGCCACCAGAGACAGCGTGCCGCCTTCGCCCTTGTTGTCCGCATACATCACGAACAGGACGTATTTCAGCGTCACCACCAGCGTCAGCGACCAAATGAGCAGCGACACGACGCCGGTCACCTCGGCGCGGGTCAGGCCGTCGGACGCGGTGTGATGCAACGCCTCACGGAAGGCATAGAGAGGGCTGGTGCCGATATCGCCGTAAACGACGCCGACCGACCCCACCGTGAGACCGAGCATGGAACCGGCGTGGCTCTGTTCGCCATGGACGGGCTCGTCTGCGGAAGGCGCACCCGAAGCAGCCGTCTTGGGATCTCTCGCTTTGGCGTCGTTCATGCAGAACCGTCATGAGGATCGGACGTCGGTGACGTCGGCTCGATCCGGCGTGGAGATAGCGGAATATACGCAAATCCGCAAGCACGGCCGCCGGACGGAAAGGCCGGCGAGAGCGACAGCCCTTCCAGATTTGCCGCGCGCTTCATTCAATGCCCCTTGGCGGTGGAGTCGCAGCCGGTTGCTCGACGATCCTGCCTCTGCAACGGAACGCGGCGCGGCGAATGAGGTTCCAATTTGCCAGGCGATGCTCTAGAAAGCGCGAAACCGTCGCTGGCTGTCCTCATCGACGCCGCTCCGGCATCCTTCCGGCCGAGTGTCGCCCATGTCGCTTGTTCCCGTGCTTCTCGTCGCCTCAGGCGGCGCCTTCGGCTCGGTCTGTCGCTATCTGGTGGGCGTCGGCGCCGGCCGGCTGTTCGGATCGGACTTCCCGTTTGGCACGATGATCGTCAACATTGCCGGCTCTTTTGTCATGGGGCTGTTCATCGAACTGCTGGCCCTGAAATTCGACGGGTCGGACTCCCTGCGCCTGTTCGTGGCCGTCGGCATCCTTGGCGGCTTCACCACGCTGTCGTCCTTCTCGCTTGACACCATCGTGCTGTTCGAACGCGGCGCGGTTGCCGCCGCCGCCGGCTATGTCGGCGGGTCGATCATACTGTCGCTGGCCGCGCTGGTCGCCGGTCTCCACCTCGTGAGGGCCTTTGCATGAGCCTAGAAACACCCGGCGGGCCGCGTGTCGAAATGATTACCGTCGCCAAGGACGAGGCTGGTATGCGCCTCGATCGCTGGTTCAAGGATCATTTTCCGGGTCTTGGCTTCGGCCATCTGCAGAAACTGATCCGCTCGGGTCAGGTGCGCGTCGATGGTGGCCGCTGCAAGACCGACCAGCGCCTCGGTGTCGGCCAGACGGTGCGGATACCGCCGCTGCAATACGGCGATGCGGCGACCAGTGGCGTGTCGTTCTTCGACGGAGAGGGCGGAGCGCCGATGGCCCGGCCGAAGCAGGTCGCCTCGGCCAACGAAGCCGACTACCTGCGCTCGCTTCTGCTTTATGAGGATGAGCACGTCTTCGTCTTCAACAAGCCGGCCGGCCTTGCGGTGCAGGGCGGTTCGGGCATGACTCGCCACATCGACGGCATGCTCGAGGCGTTGCGCGACCGCAAGGGGGTCAAGCCGCGTCTCGTCCATCGACTCGACCGCGAGACCTCGGGCTGTCTGCTGGTTGCCCGCTCGCGCCTCGCCGCCGCGACGCTGGCCCGTACCTTCCAGACCCGTTCGGCGCGCAAGATCTACTGGGCGCTGGTCTACGGCCAGCCCAAGCCCGGGCAGGGCAAGATTTCCAGCTGGCTGAGGCGTGTGGCGGGACCGGATGGCGACATGATGACGGTGGCCAAGCACGGCGATGCCGATGCCCAGCATGCCGTCACCTATTATTCGATCGTCGAGAATTCGGCTGGCCGCCTGTCGTGGCTGACCATGAAGCCGACCACCGGCCGTACCCACCAGCTGCGCGTTCATTGCCAGGCGATGGGGCATCCGATCATCGGCGATCCGCGTTACTTCGACATCGAGAACTGGCAGCTGCCGGGCGGCATGCAAAACCGGCTGCATCTCCTGGCTCGTCGCCTGACCATCCCGCATCCGGCCGGCGGCCCGGTGATCGACGTGACCGCGCCGTTGCCACCGCACATGCTGCAGTCCTGGAACCTCCTCGGCTTCGAGGTGGCTGACCGGGACGAGGAGAATCCGTCCTTCCCTGAGGATTGACGACGGCCGGGGCGCCGCCTCGGCCTATGGTGGGCGAGATTTCAGACGATTCGGATGCCTGCCGTCGGATTGCTCCGGCGACGCCGGAGCATTTGTGCCGCGCCAGGAGGAAGAATGACCGCCAAGTTGGACCGGATAGGCATGATCCCGCTGATCGGGGCCATTCTCGCCATCGGTTTTCTGATCACCAACATGGTCAGTTACTATATTGCCGTCGATACCATGCGGCAGTCGATCATCGAGAGCGAGTTGCCGCTTACCGGCTCCAACATCTATTCCGAGATCCAGACCGATCTGGTCAGGCCGATCCAGGTGTCCTCGCTGATGGCCAACGACACCTTCATGCAGGACTGGCTGCATTCGGGCGAACTCGATCTCACGGCGATCACCCGCTATCTGCAGCGTATCCAGCACCAGTACAATGCTTTCACGGCCTTCCTGGTGTCGCGGGACACCCAAGCCTATTACCACTTTCAGGCACCGCCCCGGCATCTGAAGCGGGACGACCCAGCCGACGCCTGGTTCTTCCGCTCGATCGACGCAACCGCCCCCTACGAAGTCAACGTCGACATCAACAAACAGCAGGATGATGCGCTGACGGTGTTCATCAACTACCGGGTGCTCGATCACGACGGCAAGATGATTGGGCTTACCGGAGTCGGTCTGGACTTCCGGACGGTGCGCAACATCGTGGCGCGCTATCGCGATCAGTTCAACCGCAACATCTACTTCGTCAACGCCAGCGGCGACATCGTCGTGGCGACCGACGCTGATACGCCAGTCGGTGCCTCCATCCGGACGTCCGAGGGGCTTGCCGGCATCGCCGACCGCATCCTCGGCGAGGATCGCGGCGAGTATTCGTTCGAGCGGGACGACAGGACCATCCTCCTGTCGCACCGGCTCATCCCCGATCTCGGTTGGCGTGTCATGGTCGAACAGGACGAGGCGGTGGCGATGCGGCCGCTGTGGCTCGGCTTTCTCGGCAATCTCGCCATCGGCTTCGTCGTCATCGCCGTATCGCTCGCCCTCGTTGCCCTGGCGTTCGGTGTC
>Ga0316604_10002701_pt1 | contig 13211 bp, 5 predicted proteins | sample OWC_soil_day20_C_FD_207650 | JGI IMG/M metagenome (GOLD analysis project Ga0316604, IMG submission 207650) | Wetland soil microbial communities from Old Woman Creek delta, Ohio, United States - OWC_soil_day20_CT | ecosystem: Environmental > Terrestrial > Soil > Wetlands | place: USA: Ohio... | reverse complement strand
CATGACCGGCTATGCCGCCAGAACGCTCGACGTTGAACACGGCGCACTGCACCTCGAACTCAAAAGCGTCAATTCGCGCTATCTTGATTTCCAGTTCCGCGTCTGCGAGGAATTGCGCGCCGCCGAGCCGGCGCTGCGCGAATTGTTCAGCGCCCGCCTGACGCGCGGCAAGCTCGAGTGCCGCGTAAGTTACGCCGCGGCGACCGCGCGGGTCCGGGCGCAGACGCTCAACGCCGATTTGTTGCAGCGACTCAAGTCCTTCGAGGCCCAAGTGTGCAGCGAGCTGCCGCAGGCCGCGCCGCTGGCGGTTGCCGACGTCTTGCGCTGGCCCGGGATGTTCGGTGACGATTCGTTCGACAGCGAGGCGCTGGTCAGGTCGTGCCTGGCGCTCGCCAAGGACGCGCTGGACGATTTTTCCGCCAGTCGTGCACGCGAGGGTGAAAAGCTCGCCGCCGTGATCCTTGAGCGCGTCGCCCGCATGGGTGATCTGGTGCGTGAGGTCGCGCCGCGCATTCCGCTTGCGCAGGCCGCATTTCAGGACAAGCTCAAGCAGCGCTTGATCGATGCCATCGGCAGCGCCGACGACGAGCGAATTCGTCAGGAGGTCGCGGTATTTGCCGTGCGTATCGACGTCGCCGAGGAACTGGCTCGCCTGTCGACGCACCTCGACGAAGTCGAGCGCGTGCTCAAGGCCGGCGGCGCCAGCGGCAAGCGCCTCGATTTCCTGATGCAGGAGCTCAACCGCGAAGCCAATACGCTCGGTTCCAAATCGGTGGTCAGCGAAGTGTCGCAAACGGCGATGGAACTCAAACTGTTGATCGAGCAAATGCGCGAGCAAATCCAAAATTTAGAGTAACGTCTCATGTTGTCGCATGGCGACACATGACCCCATTAAAAGCCCCTATCCACGGGGCTTTTTCTATCTCGTCGTAGCGCAAAGAGCACAATATTCGCGCCACCCAATCTGTTCTCTCTGTCTGGCAACGCACAGAGGCCTGGCGATCGGGCGGGTAGAGTTTGCGCCATTGGCTGCTTGAGTTTCGCCAAAACTATCGCGGTGTTCCGCAAGGCGGGACCTGGAACGAAATCGCCAGTCGCGATGCCCTATAGTACGGGGTGGCGGCAGAGGGGACTTGGCCAGGCAGACGCGACTGCGCCGGCCGGTCACGGCCATTTTCATTCTATGGTGCTTACACTGTCCCCTCTGGCCGTGCTGGTGCTCAAACCTTTGGCGAGAATCGGAGCAAGATCATGAGCGACTCGATACTTCCTGGAAACGCCGGTTCGCCGGTGCCAGGCGGAAACGTCACCGCGACGCCTGCCGCGATCCCGTCATGGCAGGATGATCCGCTCTGGTACAAGGACGCAATTATTTACGAGTTGCACGTCAAAGCTTTTTTCGACAGCAGCGGCAACGGTACCGGCGATTTCAAGGGGCTCACCGAAAAGCTCGACTATCTGCAGGATCTGGGCGTCAATACGCTCTGGCTGCTGCCCTTCTATCCGTCGCCGATGCGCGACGACGGCTACGATATCTCGGACTACCGCAACATCAATCCAGCCTACGGCAATCGCGTCGATTTTCGCAACTTCATCCGCGAAGCGCACCACCGCGGACTCAAGATCATCACCGAACTGGTGATCAATCACACTTCGGATCAGCACCCCTGGTTTCAGGCCGCACGCCGCGCGCCCGCCGGATCGAAGAAGCGCGACTTCTATTTGTGGTCGGACACCGACAAGCGTTTTCCCGAGACGCGTGTCATTTTTACCGACACCGAAAAGTCGAACTGGGCGTGGGACGAGACCGCCAAGGCCTACTATTGGCATCGTTTCTTTTCGCACCAACCCGACCTCAACCACAACAACCCGAGCGTGGTCAAAGCGGTGATCCGCATCATGCGTTTCTGGCTCGACCTCGGCGTCGACGGCTTGCGCCTGGACGCGATTCCCTACCTGTGCGTTCGTGACGGAACGAACAACGAGAACCTGCCCGAAACTCACGCCGTGATCAGGCAGATGCGCGCCGTCATCGACGCCCATTACCAGAACCGCATGTTGCTCGCCGAAGCCAACCAGTGGCCCGAGGATGTGCGCGAGTATTTCGGCGACGGCGACGAATGCCACATGGTCTACAACTTCCCGGTCATGCCGCGCATCTTCATGGCGGTGGCGCAGGAGGATCGCCATTTGATCGTCGAGATCATGCGCCAGACGCCGGCCATCCCGAGCAACTGCCAGTGGGCCATTTTCCTGCGCAACCACGACGAACTGACGCTCGAAATGGTCACCGCCCGCGAACGTGACTACATGTATCGGACTTATGCCGCCGACCCGCGCATGCGCATCAACGTCGGCATCCGTCGCCGTCTGGCGCCGTTGATGGACAACAACCGTCACAAGATCGAACTGGTCAATTTTCTGCTGATGACTTTGCCCGGTTCGCCGGTGATGTACTACGGCGACGAGATCGGCATGGGCGACAATATTTACTTGGGCGACCGCAACGGCGTGCGCACGCCGATGCAGTGGAGCCCCGACCGCAACGCCGGTTTTTCCAAGGCCGACCCGCAGCAACTCTATCTGCCTCCCAATATGGATCCGATCTACGGCTACGCGGCGATCAACGTCGAGGCCCAGTCGCGCCACGCCTCGTCGTTGATGCACTGGATGAAGCGCCTGATCGCCGTGCGCAAGAACTTCCAGGCCTTTGGCCGTGGCCGCATCAAAATGCTCGAACCGGGCAACCGCAAGATCCTCGCCTATGTGCGCGAGTGGCAGGACGAAACCGTGCTGTGCGTCGTCAATCTTTCGCGTTCGGCGCAGCCGGTCGAACTCGACCTCGCCGTTTTCAAGGGGCGGGTTCCGGTCGAACTGCTCGGCCATACGCCGTTCCCGCCGATCGATGAGTTGCCCTACCAGATGACGCTCAATGGCTACGCCACTCTGGCTTTCCGCCTGGCCACCGACGTCGAGGTGCCTTACTGGCACGAGGAGCGGGTGGTCGCCCCCGAACTGCCGGTGCTGGTTCTGACTGAGGGCTGGCTGACCTTCTCGGGCGGTCGCAGCGCCGCCACCACGGTCCGTCGGGCGATCGCTGCAGCGACTTCCGAGCAGCTTCAGAACAAGGTTCTCGGCCCCTATCTGAAGAGCACGCGCTGGTTTGCCGGCAAGGGTCAGACCATCGCCCGAATCGAGTTGGCGGTGCAGGGCGAATGGACGACTGAGCAAGGCAGTTGGCTGCTAACGGTGATCGAAGTTCAGAGCGACGATCTGGATCCTCAGCCCTACTTCTTGCCGCTGGCCATCGCCTGGGAAAACGAGAGCAGCGACGAGCAGGTCCTTTCGCTGATGCCTGGGGCGCTGGCGCGCGTGCGGCAGAAGGAGCGTACCGGCCTGCTCTACGGGGCATTTAGCGACGACAGCTTTTGCCGCGCGCTGCTGCGCGGCATCCGCGACAACCTGACGCTGCCGTTCGGCAAGGGAAGGATGGAGTTTCGCGCTTTCAAGGCCTTCGCCGATCTGGCCAGCAGCGCCGATGCCCCGGTGCGTCATCCCGCGCTGGAGCAAAGCAATACGGCGGTCTATTTTGGCGACCAGCTGTTTCTCAAGGCTTACCGTCGGCTACAAGCAGGAAGCAATCCGGAGGTCGAAATCGGCCGCTTTCTGACCGAGCAATCGCCGTTCGCGCATAGCGTTCCGGTCGCCGGCGCCATCGAGTATCGTCGTGATGACGGACAGATACAGACGCTGGCGATTCTTCAAGCCTATGTCGAAAACCAGGGGTCGCTGTGGACCTACGCCGTCGACTACCTCGAACGTTTTCTCGCCGATCAGGCCGGCGAACTCCCGGTCCCCGCCGACGGCGCTCATGCCTATTTCCTGGCGCCGATCAGCCTGCTCGGCCGGCGTACCGCCGAGTTGCATCTCGCGTTCGCACGCCCGACCGGCAATCCAGCGTTCGAGCCCGAGCCGATTACCGCCGACGACCTGGCCAGTTGGTCGGTGCAGTTGCGCGACGAGGCGGTCGCCACCCTCAACGATCTCGAACGCCGTCGCGATGCGCTGAGCGGCGAACTGCGTGCGGCCGTCGATTGCCTGCCGACGCACCGTCCGGCGCTGCTCGACCGAATCTCTCCAGCGGCGCTGGCCGGGATATCTGCGGCCAAGATGCGCTATCACGGTGACTTCCACTTGGGCCAAGTGCTGCGCGTAGCCGACGATTTCGTGATTACCGACTTCGAGGGTGAACCCAGTCGAACAATCGAAGAGCGCAGTCGGAAGCATTCACCGCTGCGCGATGTCGCCGGGATGCTGCGTTCGTTCAGCTACGTCGCGGCGGTGGCGGCCAATCATGCCACCCGCGAACGTCCGGCCGACCGCCGTCGGCTGGGACCTCTGGTGCGCAGTTGGGAACAGCAGACTACGGCCGCCTTCCTCTCCGGCTATCGCGAGGCCATTGGCGGGTGCTCGGCGTGGCCGGCAGCGCCCAGCACCGCCGATCGACTGATCGAATTCTTCGTCGTCGAAAAAGCGCTCTACGAGCTTCGCTATGAGATGAGCAACCGCCCCGACTGGTTGTCGATCCCGCTCTTCAGCCTGCTGCGGCTGCTTGGCGGCGAACCGGAACAAGATGACGCGCAATGAGTGAAGGAAGCCGATCATGAAGGTACTGGCGATGGTTCTGGCTGGCGGACAAGGATCGCGGCTGGCGCCGCTGACGGCCGAACGGTCCAAGCCGGCGGTGCCTTTCGCTGGGCGCTACCGCATCGTCGATTTTGTCCTGAGCAATCTGGTCAATTCCGAAATACGTGGAATTTACCTGCTGGTGCAGTACAAGTCGCAGTCGCTGATCGAACACGTCCACAAGGCCTGGGGGCACACGCTGTCGTACTCCGGCCAGTTCATCACCGTCGTCCCGCCGCAAATGCGCGAGGGGCCGGAGTGGTTTCAGGGCACCTCCGACGCGGTGTATCAGAACATCAACCTGATCAGAAACCATGCGCCGGCGCTGGTTGCCGTTTTCGGCGCCGATCATATCTACCGCATGGACGTGCGGCAGATGATCGATTTCCATCGCCAGAACAACGCCGACGTCAGCGTTGCGGCGATTCCGGTTCCGCTGGCAGACGTTTCGGCCTACGGCATCATCGACGCCGACGGCGCGGGGCGCATTAGCGCCTTTCTAGAAAAGCCGGACAGCGCGCCGCCGATGGCGGGCGATTCGGCCCATGCCTACGGCTCGATGGGCAATTACCTGTTCGAAGCCGAGGTCCTGCTGACGGCGCTGTGCGAAGCCCATCAACGCGGCGAACACGATTTCGCGCGTCACATCCTGCCGCGCCTGATCAAAAGCCACCGGGTCTTTGCTTACAACTTCGCCGACAACCGCATCGCCGGCGTCGCTGCCTATGAAGAGCAGGCGTATTGGCGCGATGTCGGCACCATCGACGCCTACTTCGCCGCCAACCGCGACACGCTGGGCGAACAACCGCGCTTCAAACTCTTCAATCCGCAGTGGGTGATCAACTCCAGCAACTACCAGGGGCCGTCGGCGCGAATTCTCTCGGCGCGGATCGAGAACAGCATGATCAGCGCCGGCTCGCTGGTGCGCGACGCGCGCATTCGAAACTCGATTCTGCGCCGCGAGGTGATCGTCGAAAAGGACGTCGAAATCGACGACTGCATCATCATGGATCATACGCTGATCGGCCGCGGCAGCCGCTTGCGCCACGTCATCGTCGACCGCTACAACCACCTCGCGCCGAACACCTCGATTGGCTTTGACGTCGCATCTGACCGTCGCAAGTACCACCTCAGCGTCGGCGGCGCGGTGGTCTTGCCGATGGTCGCCGAAGTCCCCGATGACACGTGTTACCAAGAATAGAACAACAATGCCAAAGGAATTCTCTTGAACCTGCCGATCACCGCCATCTGGCCGGGAACGCCCTTTCCGCGCGGCGCCAACTGGGACGGCGAGGGAGTCAATTTCGCACTTTATTCCGAGAACGCCGAGCGCGTCGAGTTATGCCTGTTCGACGCCAAAGGGAAGAAGGAAATCCAGCGCATCGAATTGTGTGAACAAACCGATCTGATCTGGCATTGCTACCTGCCCGAGGCTCGCCCGGGACTGCTCTACGGCTACCGCGTCTACGGCCCCTACGATCCCGAGCACGGTCACCGCTTCAACCCGCACAAACTGCTGCTCGAGCCCTACGCCAAGGAGATCGTCGGCGCCTTGCGCTGGAGCGACGCCCTCTTCGGCTACCGCATCGGCCATCGTCTCGAGGACCTGTCGCTCGACCGCCGCGACAATGCCGCCCGGATGCCCAAGTGCCGCGTTGTCGATCAAGCTTTTAGCTGGGGCAACGACAAGCCGCCGGCCATCTCCTGGTCGGACATGGTCATCTACGAATTGCACGTACGCGGCTTTACCAAGAACCATCCCGAGGTTCCGGCAGCGCTGCGCGGTACCTACGCCGGTTTGGCGACCGCGCCGGTGATCGACCATCTCAAGCGGCTGGGAATCACCTCGGTCGAATTGATGCCGGTGCACGCTTTTATCGACGATCGCCACCTCGTTGAACGCGGCCTCTCGAACTACTGGGGCTATAACTCGATCGGCTTTTTTGCGCCGGATCAGCGCTACAGCGCGAGCGGGATGATCAGCGAGTTCAAGAGCATGGTCAAGACCATGCATTCGCACGGCATCGAGGTCATCCTCGACGTCGTCTATAACCATACCGCCGAGGGCAACCAGCTCGGACCGACGCTCGGCTTCCGCGGCATTGACAACGCTGCCTACTATCGCCTGGTTGGCGGCGAAGCGCGCTATTACATGGATTACACGGGCTGCGGCAATACGCTCAACCTACAGCAGCCGCGAGCGCTTCAACTGATCATGGACTCGCTGCGCTACTGGGTGCTCGAGATGCACGTAGATGGCTTCCGTTTTGACCTGGCCTCGGCGCTGGCGCGCGAGTTGCACGAAGTCGACCGCCTCGGCGCCTTCTTCGACATCCTGCTGCAGGACCCGGTGCTGTCGCAGGTCAAGCTCATCGCCGAACCCTGGGACTTGGGCGAAGGCGGCTACCAGGTGGGCAATTTTCCGGTCGGCTGGGGCGAGTGGAACGACCGCTACCGCGACACCATGCGCGCCTACTGGAAAGGCGACGGCGGCCTGATCGGCGACTTCGCGCGGCGCCTGACCGGGTCCAGCGACCTTTACGAGCATAGCGGCCGCAAACCCTACGCCAGCGTCAACTTCATCACCGCCCACGACGGTTTTACGCTGCACGACGTGGTGAGCTACAACGATAAGCACAACGAGGCCAACGGCGAGGAGAACCGAGACGGGAGCGACCACAACAATTCGTGGAACTGTGGCGCCGAGGGCGCGACCGACGACGCAGCGATCAATGCTTTGCGCGCGCGCCAGAAACGCAACTTGTTGGCGACACTGTTCTTTTCCCAGGGCGTCCCGATGTTGCTGGCTGGCGACGAAATGGGCCGCAGCCAACAAGGCAACAACAACGCCTACTGCCAGGACAACGCGATCAGCTGGGTCAACTGGGCGCTGTCGGACGATGACCAGCAGTTTCTCGCTTTCGTCCAGCGTGTCGTCGCCCTGCGCCGCGAGCACCCGATTTTTCGCCGCAAGCATTTTTTCCAGGGCCGGGCGATCCGCGGTTCGCAGAACAAGGACATCGCCTGGATCAGGCCCGACGGCAAGGAAATGAGCGACGACGAGTGGGATCACGAGTTCGCCCATTGCCTCGGCGTCTATCTCTCTGGATACGCCATGGAAGAGCGTGACGGACGTGGTCGCCCGATCAAGGACGACAATTTTCTGCTGCTCTTCAACAGCCATCACCTGTGCGTCGAATTCCAGCTGCCGGAGATCGGCAAAGCGGGCGTCTGGCAATTGCTGCTCGATACTCAGTTTTCAGACGAGCCGCCGGCCGAGCGCAAATTCAAGGGCGGCGACATCTATCCGCTCGAAGCCCGTTCGCTGGCGCTGCTGATCCAGCTGAAGAAGAAATGAAGACCTGCCACCTCATGCCCTTCGGCGCACAGGTCATCGACGGCGGCGTCCGTTTTCGCCTGTGGGCGCCGGGTGTCGAATCGGTCGCCTTGCTGCTTGACGGCAAAGGCGACCAACTGATGAGTGCGGTCGGCGATGGCTGGTTCGAGCTGAGCGATCCGGCGGCTCGCACCGGAAGCCGTTATCAATTCCGCTTGTCCGATGGGCTCGTGGTTCCCGATCCGGGCTCGCGGTTTAACCCGGATGACGTCGACGGCCGCTCCGAGGTCATCGACCCGGCCAGCTTCGACTGGTCAGACGAAGACTGGCACGGTCGTCCGTGGGAGGAGGCGGTGATCTACGAGGTGCATGTCGGCACCTTCTCCGCGGCCGGAACTTTCTCCGACCTGGAGGAGCGTCTCGACTATCTCGCCGGGCTCGGCGTCAGCGCGCTCGAACTCATGCCGGTCGCCGATTTTCCCGGTCGTCGTAACTGGGGTTACGACGGCGTACTGCCTTTTGCGCCCGATTCCACTTACGGCCGGCCGGACGACTTCAAGCGCTTGATCGACGCCGCCCACCAACGCGGTTTGATGGTCTTGCTCGACGTCGTTTATAACCATTTCGGTCCGCAGGGTAACTATCTGCACGCCTACGCCCCCGACTTTTTCAACCCGCGTCACGTCACGCCCTGGGGCGCGGCGATCAATTTCGACGGGCCGAACAGCCGCACGGTGCGCGACTTCTTCATCCACAACGCGCTCTACTGGATCGAGGAGTTTCACCTCGACGGCTTGCGCCTCGACGCCATCCACGCCATCCGCGATGACAGTTCGCCCGACATCGTCGAAGAACTTAGCGCGGCGCTCAGGCAGGGACCGGGGCGCGAGCGTTACGTCCATCTGGTGCTGGAAAACGATCGCAACGAGTCGCGCTACTTGAACCGCGACGCGGCCGGCCAAGCCCGACAAGCGAGCGCGCAGTGGAACGACGATGCTCACCACGTCCTGCACGTGCTCGCCAGCGGCGAAGTCGACGGCCATTACGCCGACTACGCGAGCGATCCGGCGCGCCTGCTGAGCCGTTGCCTGCGCGAGGGCTTTGCCTTTCAGGGCGAACCCTCCATGTTCCGCAACGGCGAGATGCGTGGCGAACCGAGCGCTCATCTGCCGCCCGCGGCCTTCGTCAACTTTTTGCAGAATCACGACCAGGTCGGCAATCGAGCATTCGGCGAGCGGCTGTGTCACTTGCTCGATCCGGCGGCGCTCGAAGCGCTCACCGCGATATTGCTGTTGGCGCCGCCAATCCCCTTGCTGTTCATGGGCGAAGAGTTCGCCGCCAGGCAGCCCTTCCTGTTTTTTTGCGACTTTGACGACGAACTCGCGCGCGCCGTGTGCGAAGGGCGTCGGCACGAGTTTGTCCATTTTGCGCGTTTCGCCGACCCCGCTGCGCTGGCGCTGATCCCCGATCCGAATGCGGCTGCCACCTTTGGCGCCAGTGTGCTCGACTGGAGCGTCCTTGCCCACCGCCCTCATTGCTCAGTGCTCGACCTTTATCGCCGCTTGCTGTCGCTACGCCGGCGCTGGATCACCCCGCGGCTCGCCGGCATGGGCAATGGCACGCCGCAATCGACGTTGTTTTCGAAAACGGCGCTGGGCGTGAGTTGGCGTCTCGGCGACGGCAGTTGCCTGACATTGGCCGCCAACCTCGGCAGCGACACGGTCGATGTGCCTGGCGTACCAGGAACCCGGATTTTCGCCACCAGCAATGTCGACGACGAGGCGCTAGCCCGCGGACGACTGTCGCCCTGGTCGGTCGCCTGGTATCTGGCGTGCGGAGACCCGCGATGAGCAACTCTAGCGAAGACCGTCGGGAGGTGTCGGGCTCTTTGGTTGCACCGCTGGCGCGTGATGATGACGCGCCTGCGCGCCGCGTGGCGGTCATTCCGCGGGCCACCTACCGGCTTCAGTTCAGCCGCGACTTCACCTTTGCCCAAGCGAGCGCGATAGCTCCTTACCTGGCCGAATTGGGGATCAGCCACTGCTATGCTTCGCCCTACTTGCGGGCGCGTCCCGGCAGCAGCCACGGCTATGACATCGTCGATCACAGTGTGCTCAATCCGGAAATCGGTACGACGCAAAGTTACGATGAGTTCGTCGCCGCGCTCAAGGCGCGCGATATGGGGCAAATTCTCGACGTCGTTCCCAACCATATGGGAATCATGTGCGCCGACAACGCCTGGTGGCTTGACGTTCTCGAAAATGGGCCATCTTCGGCTTGGAGCGGCTTTTTCGACATCGACTGGGAGCCCCTCAACCCCGAACTTGGCGGCAAGGTTTTGCTGCCGCTGCTCGGCGAGCACTACGGCGCCGCGCTCGAAGGCGGGAAATTGCGCCTGGACTTCGATTCTTCCACCGGCGGTTTCAGCCTCCACTACCTCCAGCATCGGCTACCGGTCGATCCGGCGACTTATCCGACCATCGTCGGTCGCCATGGCGAAAAGTTGGCATCGACGCTCGGCGAGGAGCACCCGCACTACCTGGAGCTGCTCACCCTGCTCACTGCCTTCAGCCATTTGCCGGCGCACACCGAAACCTCTCCGTCGTCGACGGCCGAGCGGCGGCGCGACAAGGAAGTCCATAAGCGTCACCTCGCCACCTTGTGCCAAGCCTGCCCGGAGATTGCCCGGCAGATCGCCGACAATCTGGTCGAATTCAACGGCATTCCCGGCGATTCGGACAGTTTCAACCTGCTGCACGGCTTGATCAAGCGGCAGAGCTATCGGCTCGCTTACTGGCGCGTGGCTTCCGACGAGATCAACTATCGCCGCTTTTTTGACATCAACGACCTTGCTGCGCTGCGCATGGAAGATCCGGCGGTATTCGAAGCCACCCATCGCTTCGTCCTCGACCTGCTGGCGAAAAATCCGCTCGATGGCTTGCGCATCGACCATCCGGACGGGCTCTACGACCCCGCAGAGTATTTGACCCGACTGCAGCAGGCTGTTGTTGCCGGCGGCGCTTGGTCGCAGGGAGACACGTTGCCGCTTTATCTGGTGGTCGAGAAGATTCTCGCCGATCACGAGCGCTTGCCCGACGACTGGCCGGTTCATGGTACGACCGGCTATCGCTTTGCCAATCAGACCAACGCGCTGTTTGTCGATAGTTCTACCGAACGACAGATGACGCGAATCTATCAAGGTTTCACTGGGGAACATACCGATTTCGATACCCTGGCCTACGAGGCCAAAAAACTGATCATGCACTCGACGCTGGCCGGCGAGCTCAATGTGCTCGCCACCCGCCTGTCGCGAATTGCGGCGGCGAGCCGCCACACCTGCGACTTCACGCTCAACGGTCTGCGCGACGCGCTGGTCGAAGTGGTCGCCTGTTTTCCGGTCTATCGCAGTTATGTCGCAGGCGGCCTGCTTGGCGTTGACGACCGTCGCCACATCTGCTGGGCGCGCGCGGTGGCGAAAAAGCGCAATCCGACGGCCGATAGCGGAATCTACGATTTCATCGAGAGCGTGCTGACCACCGATATCGCCGCGGGACGTTTGGAGACTTACCGGTTGATGGTCGAGTCCTTCGCCATGAAGTTTCAGCAATTTTCGTCGCCGGTCATGGCCAAGGGCGTCGAGGACACGGCCTTTTACCGCTACCACCGCCTGACTTCTCTCAACGACGTCGGTGGCGATCCGCGCCACTTCGGCATTTCGGTCGCCGCCTACCACGCCGCCTCGCGAACTCGCGCCGCGCGCCGACCGCACAACCTGCTGGCCTCGTCGACTCACGACAGCAAGCGTTCCGAGGACGTGCGCGCCCGTCTCAACGTACTCTCCGAAATTCCGGCACGCTGGAAGCTGATGTTGAAGCGCTGGAGTCGCCTCAACCGCGGACGCAAAGTGCTGGTTGACGGCGTCAAGGCGCCGTCGCGCAACGACGAATACCTGCTCTACCAGACGCTGGTCGGCGCCTGGCCGCTGGATTCACCCGACGAGGCTGGGATGCTTGAGTTCCTGGCTCGGATTGAGGCCTATATGATCAAGGCGCTGCGCGAAGCGAAGCAGTACACCAGTTGGGCCAACGTCAATGCCGATTATGAAGCGGCGATGAGCGGTTTCATCCAGGGACTGCTGAGCGCTGGCGAGAACAATCTGTTCTTGGCTGACTTCGTTGCCGCGGTCGAGCCGATTGCGCATTTCGGCCTGCTCAATAGTTTGGCGCAGACGCTGATCAAGTTGACCTCACCCGGCGTGCCTGACATCTATCAGGGGTGCGAGTTGTGGCAGTTCAATCTGGTCGACCCCGACAATCGGCGGCCAGTCGATTTTGCTCTGCGTCGCGAACTCCTGGCTCAGGTCAAGGCGCTGGTCGATGCGCCGTCGGCGAAATGGCGGCAGAATCTGCAGCCGCTGGTTGCCGACATGGCAGACGGCCGCATCAAGCTCTACCTGTTATGGCAGGCTCTGGCCTTGCGCCAGCGTTGGCCCGAAGTGTTCCGCGCAGGCGATTACCTACCGCTCACGGTGCGCGGAACGCAAGCCGCCCATGTCTACGCCTTTGCTCGGCGAGCCGGGGAGCGCATCGTGATCACCGTCGTCCCGCGTCTGTCTGCCCGGCTGCTCGGAGCGATGGCTTCATTGCCGATGGGGCTTGAGGTGTGGGGGGGCACGGAGGTCGAATTGCCGCCGGAGTGGGCGGCCCTGGTGTGGCTCGATGTGCTGAGCGGCGAGTCCCATTCTCCGTCCGGCGTACTGCCTGTCGGGCAACTGCTGAGCGGCCTTCCCTTGGCTCTGCTGGCATCATTCGCCGGGACCGTTTCGGAGAGATGACGACGTCTTGTTTTGAAAATAGGCCCACATAAACGCCGACACCTTCGAATACCTGTGTATAATTCGCCCCTTCGCTGCTGATGCAGGGCGGAAAAAGTTTTAGAAACAAGGGGTTATGCAGTTTTCAGGTCAAGGTACCGGTTCTGAAGAAGATTCTGAAAAGAGTTGACGGTGTAAAAAACGTCTGTATAATGCGCCCCTCTTGCTGCTGAGGCGGTGAGGAAAAGGTTTTAGGAAACAAGGGGTTGTGCGTTTTTTGGGGCCGAGTTAGTGGTTCTGAAGAAGATTCCGAAAGGGGTTGACGTTGTAGAAAACGTCTGTATAATGCGCCCCTCTCGCTGCTGCGGTAGCGGG
>Ga0316604_10002699_pt1 | contig 13212 bp, 8 predicted proteins | sample OWC_soil_day20_C_FD_207650 | JGI IMG/M metagenome (GOLD analysis project Ga0316604, IMG submission 207650) | Wetland soil microbial communities from Old Woman Creek delta, Ohio, United States - OWC_soil_day20_CT | ecosystem: Environmental > Terrestrial > Soil > Wetlands | place: USA: Ohio... | reverse complement strand
GTATGCTGCTGACCACTGAGTGTGTGATTGCAGATAAGCCAGAGCCTAAATCCGCAGCTCCTGCAATGCCAGGTGGTCACGGTATGGGTATGGATTACTAATATTGGTAATTAATTATAAAGAGGAAGCTGTCTCATTTAATTGAGGCGGCTTCTTTTTTTTATGGGGAGAAGGTGGTTTTGGGAGGGGGATGGGTGTTTTATGGGGGGAGGGTTTGGAGGTTTTTGTGAAGATAGGGTTGGTGTTATGAAGGTATGGGTGGTGTGGGCTTCTTTGTTTTGTGTGTGGCTTCTTTTTATGAGGGTATGGGTGGTTTTTATGAAGGTATGATTGGTTTTGTAAGGTTATATTTGTTTTTATAAGGGTATACCTGGCCCACAGTTGTCTATCTATCAGATACAATTACCCACTTTCGCAATTGAAAGCAATTATTACCAATACAGATGTACTAGCAGTTTACTTCAACGAATATTTTGAGGTATTATACCGATATGCTTACACTATTCTGAGAGATAGCGACGATGCAAAAGATGCCGACCTTGCACGGCTCCGGATTTCCAGTGTGTTTGACAATAAGCGGTTGGAGTATGTGCCGGATGTTATTATTTCTACACTTAATTTAAATTATACTTACCTGAATTCTGATGAAATATCTATTGAAGCAGAATAGTAACTTCCTGCTATACTGTACTGTAATGATCCTGTCCAATCTGCCGTTGTATGCCCAATTAACTCAACGTGTTATTACTATTACCCAACCCTCGATGGATATACCTGAGCTGGCAAAGGCGATAGTTGCCCAGACGGGGGTGGAGTATTCATTGAATATGCAGAATAAGTCGTTGAAGAAAAGTGTACATCTGAAAGCTGGAAAATGGAAGCTCGAGGATGTGATGAGGGAGGTGCAGCAGCAAGTGGGGTTGGAGTATAAGATATTGGGGGATCATATTTTATTTACGGATTATAAGCCTGTGAAGAAGGTGAATGGAGGGCAAGGGGGGAAGTCTACAGCTAATGGGATGCCCCGGGAAGCATTGTCTGGGGCTGTGAAAAGGGAGGCGAGAGGTATGCAAAGGGGGGCTGGAGGTGCGAAAAATGAATCGGGAACTGTGAAAAGGGGAGTGATAGTTGCGAAAAGTGAGACAGGAACTGTGAAAAAGAGGGTGGTAGTTGTGAAAAGTGAGTTGGTCATTTCGAAAAGCAGGGAGGTAGTTACGATAGGTGAGTCGATAGCTGCTAAAAGTGTATCGACACCTGCTGAAAGCCCGATGATACCTGGTTATCCGGCTTATGTTTTAAGCCCGATTCATGTTGATTACAACATCACACCGTCACCTACTGCACCATATGTTAAACCACGGCATATGGTAATCAATGAGCGGAAAGTGAGTGACACAAAAGAAGCTTCGCCGAAAAACGAAAGACGACATGTTGTGCTACCACATTTGTGGGCGCCGCCGCTGGCTGAAGCAGGACTTACTGCAAATGACATTGTATATCTCAATGCCAGTGTGAAGGCCGGCATACAGTATTTTTATGGTATCGCAACATTGGGCGTTGCTTCCAGAGGAATGCGGTTCAGATATGGAGCTGGTGTGCGTTTCCCGCTGGATGAATATACTGCATTGCATGCAGAGTTTACCACTGGTGCGCTATCAAGGAAATCTATAGATACGATGCCGCAGGGAGGAATGTTGCGCGAACGGATGAATTCTTACGGTGTGTCGTGGTCGAAGACGGTCCGCCCTCGTTTGAATCTGCAGGTGGAAGTGAATTATTCAACATTGAAAAAGTCGAATGATTCAACAGTGAATAAGGTGAATATGGAAACACATTATTATGGATATGGTACTCCTGTCTATAATGCGAAGATTGGCGGGAATGGGGACTATTATGAATTAAATACGTGGATAGGCGTTCGGGTATCCTTGTTTTATAATTTAAGAAGGAAATAGATTGTAGCACAGTTTAAGGAGGGGATAAATGGTCGTATTATTTAAGACGAGAACGTAATTCTTAACAAGAGAATAAGATGTAGCACTGCTTTGATCGCAGGCGACAGCAGTGCTACAGTAAATCTTTTACCTGGAAAAAGTTCTCAATAAAACCGGCGGTACCCAGTCTCTTAATGTTTGCTTCAAAGTACTTTTAGCATCTTCTTTTCTTAATTTAAATATGGTGCTATGGCTCGCAGTAGTTTCTTCTAATGGCCTGCCATTGGTATAATAATATAATGCTATTGATTTTCGGGTACGGTTTTCAGGACACATTAACGGATCAGGATGTCCATGATAGGAATGCGAAGTCGTTGAAAAGATAGCCATCCTGTTATATAAAGGCAGGATCTTTACCATTGACTTTTCCATATCCTTGTCCCACAACTCCAAATGCCCTCCATAGGATTCTTCCCATTCCTTATTTAAATAAATAAGCACATTCAATCTTCTGTCAAGCCCGGTATTAGGATGCTTGTTAAAGTCTGCATGCACTTTCAACATACCACCACGTTTAATCATATGGAGGCCACCTCCTTCCAGGTATGGGTCGGGCAATAATCCGGGGATGCCTGTGAGGGTTTCTAAAAAATCAATAAAAGATCTTGAATTGAGCATATGAATAAAATGCCGGGTAAAATCCCCGAAATCCTGTTCATTTTTCGCTGCGAGTTTTACTTCTTTGTTATTATTAAACTGCTGCCAGTGGGCCTGTTTGGTGGTGGGAAACTCTTCCAGAATTGTTTCTAATGCCAGATCTGGAAATACATTATCAAGATAAATGTGAGGAAATGGTGCTGCAGTAGTATACTTTTTACGGTTTAGCGTTGCAATCGCTTGCAATTGATTTGTGTCAGGCTTAAAATAAATCATAAAAAAGTTGTTTTATACTCTTTAGACATTTGCCGGATATTTATACCCTTATAGCATATTTTCAGCTGCCGGTGGGTATATTTCGTCGATACCGGGTCATCTTTTACCGACAGGCTTTGTAACTTTGCATAAGCATATGCCGTTATATAAACATGAAGATATTTTTACAATCTATACTTTTCTTACTGTGCCTATCTGCCTGTTCTGCGTCGGCAGACGATGATATATATTCCAATGATCCATCCAGTATTGGCTCACAGGAATATGCTATACAATCTTATATTTCCACTCATGGCCTGACCATGAAAAGAGACTCCAATGGCTTGTACTACAAAATCATGGATATGGGTGACTCTACTCAAATAATGAACCTCAATAATATACCTACCCTCATTTATACCCGTAGCAACCTGCAAGACACGCTGCTGGATGCCAGTTTCGGTTCTACCGACTTCGACGGCCGCCAGCTAAAAGATCACATCGCCGGCTGGCAGATTGGTCTTCGCAAAATAGGCAAAGGCGGCACTATCTTCATGATCATACCCAGCCGCCTTGGATTTGGCGACGTATCCGTAGGCAGTATTATTCCCGCTAATACCGTACTGGTGTGCACCGTACAACTAGTAGATTTTAAATGATTGTAGGAATGCATTAATTTTGGTGAAATTACTACTAGTGGCACACGAATGCATATCCGTTTTTGATATTTTCAAAATAGGCGTCGGTCCTTCCAGCTCTCACACTTTAGGCCCCTGGCGGGCTGCATTACAATTCCTTGCCGAACTGAAAAAAGCAGGCCGGACAATTTCCGAAGTACAGCATGTAAGCGTTTTATTGTATGGTTCCCTGGCTAAAACCGGTCATGGGCATGGTACTGACATTGCTGTACAGCTGGGACTTTGTGGCGATGATCCCGTAACCTTCGATGTCAATAAGATCAATGAGAAAACGGACGACATCCGCCGCAGCAAAACCATGTTGCTGGGTGGTGAAAAATTAGTCGCATTCGACCCATTGGAAGATATTAGCTTCCTCTACGAAGAATCGCTCCCTTTTCATCCCAACGCACTTACTTTCTTAGTCACTTTTGAAGATGGCGGTCAGCAGGCAGCTACTTATTATTCTATTGGAGGTGGCTTTGTAGTGAAAGAAGGAGAGGTGGCAGGCGCTGCTTCGCAGGTGGATCTGCCTTTCCCTATCGATACAGCCCGTCAGTTGTTGCAGTTTTGTATCAAGACGGGATATTCCATTTCTGAACTGGTCATGGAGAATGAATTCGCCTGGAGATCGGAAGCAGCTACCCGGGAAGGGGTGCTGAATATATGGCGGGTTATGAAAGAATGCACTTACCGTGGCATTCATACCGCCGGCGAACTTCCCGGTGGATTGCGCGTAGCCCGCAGAGCTGCTGCGCTGAATAAGAAATTGCTAAAAGGTAATACCTATACTGATTACGATAGTTGGATGATGGCCATCCGTCAGGGTGGTAACCATTTTGCTTATACGCTTGACTGGGTGAGCTGTTTTGCGCTGGCGGTGAATGAGGAAAATGCGTCCTTTGGCCGTGTGGTGACAGCACCTACGAATGGTGCAGCAGGGGTAATTCCAGCTGTGTTGCAATACTTCATTATTTTTTGTGATGGCTATTCTGAAGACAAAATCCTTCAGTTTATACTTACTGCTTCCGAAATAGGTAGTATTTTCAAAAAACGTTCTACTATCTCAGCGGCCATGGGTGGTTGTCAGGCAGAAATTGGCGTCTCTTCTGCAATGGCAGCAGCAGCATTGACAGAGTGTCTTGGTGGCTCTCAGCGGCAGGTATTGATGGCTGCGGAAATAGCTATGGAGCACCATCTGGGGCTTACCTGTGATCCGATTGGCGGTTTGGTACAGATACCTTGTATTGAGCGGAATACCATGGGGGCGATTAAGGCTATTACTGCTTCGCAGTTAGCTTTACAGAGTAACCCTGAACTGGCCAAGGTATCGCTGGATGCGGTGGTGAAGACCATGTGGGAAACGGCACTGGATATGAATAGTAAATATAAGGAGACCTCTGATGGCGGGCTGGCTGTGAATATTCCGATTAGTTTGCCGGAGTGTTGATGTAGTGAGAAATTATCCTGCGGCAGACCTTATCCCGGCGAAAGGTCGCATGGCGTAACGCAATAATTATGTATATTGTCAGGCTATACCTACAAATGTTATGAGATTATTCGCGTATCTCTTCCTGTTACTTTTTCCTGTCAGCCTGTTTGCCCAGGTATTTGGCGGAAACCCACCTTCGTTGAAATGGCACCAGATCAATACGGACACTGTTCGTGTGATCTTCCCCGCAGGTCTTGAAAAAGAAGGCCGCCGGGTAGCCAACATTGTCAATTACCTGGATGCCAATACCCGTGGTTCGATTGGTAACAGAAAGATGAAGGTGAACATCGTTCTGCAGAACCAAACCCTGGAATCTAATGGCTATGTGGCACTGGGGCCTTTCCGCTCAGAGTTTTACCTGACACCTCCGCCCAATCCTGATCTCGGTTCCCTGAAATGGGAAGAGCAGTTGTCCATCCACGAATACCGGCACGTTTTACAGAACAGCAATTTTGATCAGGGAGCGAGTAAAGTCGTTTCTTATGTATTCGGTCAAATGGGGTTGGCAGCAGCTACCAGCATCGCTGTACCCAACTGGTTCTGGGAAGGGGATGCCGTCACAATGGAAACAGCACTCAGCAATCAGGGGAGAGGCAGACTACCTTCTTTCTTTGATGGCTTCCGCGCTTTGTCTTTAGAAAAGAGAAACTATTCTTTTATGAAGGTGCGGAATGGTTCTTATGTAGACTATACACCGAATCATTACCCGCTGGGTTACCTCATGAGTATGTACGGCCGCGAACACTATGGTCGTATGTTCTGGAAAGACATTACCACCGATGCCGTTCGGTACAGAGGTCTGTTTTATCCCATGAGTCATAGTCTGAAAAAACATACAGGCAAAAACGTGGTAGGGTTCTATCACAGTATGTTGAATGAATATGAGTCACAATGGAATACTTATGCAAAAGATTCCGCTGTTCCCGGCGCACCTTTGATGAGTGCTCCGCGTACTGTGACTGACTATAAATACATTTATACCGTAAGACCCGGTCAGTGGATCGTTTACAAATCTTCTTACAAAACATTACCTGGTTTTTACCTGATCGACAGCACGGGTGGTCAGTCTTTGCTGACAAGACCGGGTATTCAGTTTGACGATTATTTCGGGTATAAAAATGGTCGCCTGGTCTGGACAGAAGCCCGCTACGATCCTCGTTGGGGATGGAAAGATTATTCTGTCATCAAACTATATGACCGTGAAACCGGTACGAAAAAAACACTGACGCGCGGTACCCGTTATTTCTCTCCTGATATCAGTGCAGATGGTAAAAAGATCATCGCGGCTTACACGTTGTCTTCACAGGCATTCGGTTTACAATTGCTGGATGCATCAGATGGCAAAGTCATTGCTACTTTACCCAATCCACAAAACTGGTATTACACTTATCCCAAATTCTCTGCGGATGAACAAAGTGTGATCAGTGCGGTACGCAATGCAAAAGGGGAGATGGCTATGATCAAACAATCACTCAGCAGTGGTGAAACAGAATTGCTCACGCCATTCAGCTTTAACATGCTCAGCATTCCGAATGTTCAGCATGATACCATCTACTACACGGCCAGCTATAAAGACGTAGATAATATATACGCCCTCACCCTTGCTGACAAACAGATACACCAGGTCACCAATCATGACAACGGTGTACTGCATGCTACTGTAGAAGAGAGGGGCGTTGTATTTAGTGGGTTTACATCCAGAGGTTATCAGTTATATACCGATAGCATTAGCTGGAAACCAGTAGATGCCAGCTTAAACTATCACAGTAGCTGGCTCAGGCCTGACTTCCAGGAAGGTGGTAATATCCTCTCCACCGTGCCTGACAAGGATTACACCATTACAAAATACAGGAAGAGTACGAAGTTGATCAACCTGCATAGCTGGTTACCGACCTTCGATGATCCTGATTATAGTCTGACGATTTATGGGGATAATATCCTGAATACAGCGTCTACTAGTTTAGGATATACTTACAACAGGAATGAAGGGAGTTCTGCCATTACAGGCAACTTCATTTATGGTGCGCTGTTCCCATATCTGCAGGCAGGTGTTACGTATACTTTTAACCGCTCGGACCTGTATGCGAACAGAGGGAGATTGTATTGGAATGAAATGGATGTACATGGGGGGATTACAATACCATTGAATCTGTCTAAGGGGATGTATAGCCGTAGTATTTCCTTTGCTTCCACATACCATTATCTGGAAAGGTATCCGCAGGGTAATTTCAAATTCCTGCATCCTTCTTTGCAGTACATTGGTAATTCATTTGTATTCTACAATGCAAGGATCAAAGCGACACAGAACCTGTTCACACACTTTGGTCAGTATTTAGTGCTCTCTTACAATCATTCTCTTGACAATCTTTTCGCAGAGCAGTTCTATGGCAAATTTGACCTGTACTTACTTGGTTTGAGTCAGAACCATAACCTGATTTTGCAGGCCGCATTCCAGCAGCGGGATACCATGAGGAATTATTCATTCTCTGACAATTTCGCTTATGCAAGAGGGTATAATACGCCGTATTATAAGTGGGTGTATAAATTGGGTGTGAACTATCATTTCCCGATTGTTTATCCTGACTGGGGCTTTGGGCAGATGCTTTACCTGATGCGGGTGAGGGCGAACTTATTTTATGATTATAGTAAGTCTTATAACTATCTCAATAATTCACATAGCCAGTTTACATCAGCTGGTACGGAGGTGTTCTTTGATACGAAGATTGGGAATGTGTTGCCTTTCTCTTTTGGGTTTAGGTATAGCAGGTTGTTTGATAAGGATCCGGCAGATAATGCGAAGGATAGGTTTACGTTTATTATTCCGCTACAACAGTTATTTAATTACTAATTCTATACTGTTTCTATACTCGGTCTATACTCGTTCTATACTATTTCCATACTGTTTCTATACTGCTAAAAGGCTGCTAGCATACTACTTGTATACTTAAATAATGAAAAGAGCGTGTATCAAAAGTAAGATACACGCTCTTTTCATTCGGATACCTGATGGCGCCAGGTTTCCATGTATGCTATTCTAAGGAGGTTCATTTATTTTTCATACATCCTGTTTCATTCGGGTACCTGATGGAGTCAGATTCCATTTTATGCGTTTTTCAGGAGTTTCATTTATTTATGATGCCCCCTCTTCTCTTATCTTACAATAAATTGCAATTTCGGTACTCTGTACAATTTATCGCCTGTATAATTCACGATAATATTATCAAAGTAAAATACTTCTCCTTTATCCAGCATCTCCTTAATTCTTGTGACCCACAGTGCAGGCAGTTTATCTCCTTTAAAACTATCACCTACATACTCCGTATAGATACCCGGTTTACCTGTAGAATCATTCAGGTAATATTCCTTATTCTCATAAGTAAAATCAAACGATACCACTGGATATTTCACATTTTTCTCGTCTCTTACCACAAGTGCAGAATCCAGTAATTTCACGATCTCCGGACGGGGAACGCTATCACTCAGAAAAATGCCCCAGGTACTTCTGAAACGTAATTTAGTATTGGTAGTAGTCGCTTTAGTTGCCGCCGTTTTTTTGGCAGGCGTAGCCTTTGGCTTTCCTGACTGCGCATACAGTGAGAAAACAGACATGACAACGAGGATACCTGATAGTATAAGGTGTTTGTGCATAGTACTGAAGGGTATAAAAAAATCGCCCGGAGAATTAACGTCCGGGCGATGTCTAAAATTATAAGGATTTTAAACTTTCCGTAATGGCGGCAATCTTTGCTTCGGCATCAGCTTTCTTTCTGCGTTCCAGCTCAACTGCTTCCGGCTTGGCATTCTGTACAAATTTTTCATTGCTTAGCTTTTTGTCTACAGAGGCAAGGAAGCCCTCGTTGTAGGCCAGGTCTTTCAGCAATGCTTCTTTCTGAGCAGCAGGATCGAGTGCTGTTTCTGTTTCCAGGTAGAACTTATCCTTCTGTATTACGAGCGCAATACAGCCACTTACAGGTGCATTCACATAACTGATCGCTTTTGCATTTACCTGCTTGATCAGCATGTCTTCAATTTGTTTGAAGGCTTTCTGTTGTGCAGTATCGATGTGCAATGCGATCGGATCTTTTGGCTTGATCTGGTTTTTAGCACGGGCATCGCGGATGCTGGTGATCACTTCTTTGGCCAGTTCGCCCTGTGCCAGGATGTTGGCATCAACGGCAGCAGGTGTTGCATATTGTTTTATCGTCAGGTCGTCTCCGGCTTCGCGGGTAGCGAGGAGCTGGTAGATCTCTTCCGTTACAAATGGCAGGAACGGATGTGCTAATTGCATCAGTTCTTCGAAGAAGTAAACCGTCTTTGTATAGATAGCCGCATCGATTGGCTGTTCGAAACCAGGTTTCACCCATTCCAGGTACCAGTTACAGAAGTCGTTCTTGATCAGGTGATTACAGATCAGGTTCAGGGCTTCGCTCAGTTTGAAGTCCTTGAACAGGTCGATCACCTGTGATTTTACTTCATTCAGTCTGTTTTCAAACCAGTTGACTGCAAAGTGAGCTTCTTCGCTGGAGCTGGCGCCTTCAGCCACACGACCTTCCCACATTTTTACCAGTTTCAGGGCATTCCAGATCTTGTTATTGAAGTTACGTCCCTGTTCACAGCTTGAATCGTCAAACAGCAGGTCATTGCCGGCAGGGGAGGCGATCATGATACCGAAGCGAACGGCATCAGCACCAAAGCGGTCGATGAGTTCCAGCAGGTCCGGGGAGTTACCCAGTTGCTTACTCATCTTACGACCCAGTTTATCACGCACCATACCGGTGAAGTATACATCACCGAAAGGCTTTTCATTTTTATATTCCAGGCCTGCCATGATCATACGTGCCACCCAGAAGAAGATGATATCCTGACCAGTTACCAGTACGTTAGTAGGGTAGTAGTAGCTGATCTCTTCGTTGTTAGGGTTGGAAACGCCGTTGAACACTTCCATTGGCCAGAGCCAGCTGGAGAACCAGGTATCCAGGCAGTCTTCATCCTGGCGGAGGTCTTCCGCTTTCACTGCCACACCTTTTGCTTTGAACTGCGCGACAGCGTTGTCAAGGCTGGTAGCCACTTCAAAAGTACCATCCGGTGCATAGTAAGAAGGAATGCGCTGTCCCCACCAGAGCTGACGGGAGATACACCAGTCCTTTACATTTTCCATCCAGTATTTGTAAGTCGCCATGAAGCGATCGCCGGGGTGGATCTTCACATCACCGTTTACAACTGCATCGAGGGCAGGTTTTGAAAGTTCTGCCATCTTCACGAACCACTGGGTACTGATACGGGGTTCAACTACAGTGTCCGGGTTACGTTCGCTGTAGCCGAGGCGGGTAGTATATTCCTGTTCTTTTACCAGCAGGCCCTGATCTGCGAGGGCAGCCACCACGAGCTTACGTGCTTTGAAGCGGTCTTCGCCGATGAATACGCCGGCAGCAACGCTGAGGGTACCATCGTCATTGAGGGTATCAACAACTTCGAGGTTGTGTTTCAGGCCCAGGTTGTAGTCATTGATATCGTGTGCTGGTGTTACTTTCAGTGCACCGGTACCAAATTCCTTGTCAACGTAAGTATCGAAGATGATGGGTACACGACGGTTGATCAGCGGAACAACAGCGAAGTGGCCGATCAGGTGTTTGTAGCGTTCATCGTCGGGGTTTACGCAGATAGCGGTATCGCCCATGATGGTTTCAGGACGTTGGGTTGCGATGGTGATAGATTCGCCGGTGAGGTTACCATCGCCATCTTCCAATGCATATTGTACATGGTACAGTTTACCCTGCAGGTCTTTGTACAGTACTTCTTCGTCACTGAGTGCGGTTTTAGCTTTAGGGTCCCAGTTGATCATACGGGCACCCCTGTATATTTTACCTTTATTATAGAGGTCTACGAATACTTTGATCACTGCTTCATAGTAGTGGTCATCCATGGTGAAGGTGACACGATCCCAGTCGCAGGAGCAGCCGAGTTTTTTGATCTGGCTGTAAATGATACCGCCATATTTTTCCTTCCACTCGAAAGCGTGTTTCAGGAATTCCTCGCGGGTGAGTTGTGATTTTTCGATGCCCTTTTCAGTTTTGAGCATGTTTACCACTTTGGCTTCTGTGGCAATGGAAGCATGGTCGGAACCGGGCACCCAGCAGGCATTAAAGCCACTCATGCGGGCACGGCGTACCAGAATATCCTGTACAGTTTCGTTCAGTGTATGTCCCATATGCAGGACGCCGGTGACGTTTGGCGGAGGTATTACAACGGTAAAAGGAGGGCGGTTGTCCGGTTTACTACGGAAATACCCTTTGTCCATCCAGTGTTGGTACCACTTGCCTTCAACTGAAGCAGGTGTATAATTTTTAGAAAGTTCCATGCTAACGATATATCTGATTATATAAGAGTGTGCAAAAATAAGAGATTATTCCATTTCGGCTATTACAGCGCAGGTTTTTGCTACCATAACAGGTGAGATGTCGAGGTGGGTGACCATCCGGACCGCGGTATCAGATACAGGGTTGAGCAGAATTTCTTCTTTTTTCAGGTAATCGCAAAAAAGACGGGGAGTCCAGTCGTGGCCTACCAGGTCAAAGCTGATAATGTTAGTTTCCACTGGCAGCATATGGCCTACGAAGGATTTTTTGAGTAGTTCCCCGGCGATGTCTTTTGCATGCAGGTGATCTTGTGCTAACCTTTCAATATGGTGTTCCATGGCATAAATACCTGTAGCTGCCATAAAGCCTGCCTGGCGCATACCGCCACCGATCCTTTTGCGAACCCGGCGGGCTTTGCGGATAAAATCGGTGCTACCTATTAAAACGGAACCAATTGGGCAACCCATTCCTTTATTCAGGCATACTGACAGACTGTCAAATATTTCCCCATAGGTGGCAGGGTTTTCCCCGGTTGCAACGAGTGCATTGAAGAGCCGGGCACCGTCCAGGTGGAGTTTGAGGTTATTTTGAAGGCAGACTTCTTTGATCCTGACAATTTCTTCCATGTCATAACAGCATCCGCCGCCACGGTTCATGGTATTTTCGAGGCAAACGAGGCTGGTAGCGGCTTTGTGCACATCGTCAGGGTTGATGGCTGCCAATACGTCGGAGGCAGTGATCATGCCTCTGTCACCTTCCAAAGGGCGGCTCTGGGCGCCGGAAGTGGCAGCGATACCGCCGCCTTCGTAGATATAGATGTGTGCTAAGTTGCTGTGAATCACCTCATCACCTGGTTGGGTATGTACCTTGATCGCGATCTGGTTACTCATGGTGCCGGTAGGGCAGAACAGGGCGGCTTCTTTTCCAAAATAGGCAGCCATCATGGCTTCTAATTTATTCACTGAAGGGTCTTCTCCGTATACATCATCTCCGGTGGTTGCAGTGTACATGGCATCAAGCATGGCGGGCGTTGGGCGGGTAAAAGTGTCGCTCCTGAAGTCAATTATCATTATTGAAGAATTTGCAATCTATTGAAGAATAAATTAGTGAAGTTATTAATTTGAATGAGATTCTTTTTCAAACGTTAAAATTTATATAAACCATTAAAAATACCTACTAAAGGGCTATAAACTTTCGTTTATATAAAGTACTTTGTTATACGAATGGTGAGGCAAAAGAAGAATTTGGCAGTGTGGGGTATTAGCACGATCTTTGCAGGCTAATTTGTTATAACGAGAGTAGAGATAGGTGGAATAGATTGTAAGATATATATTTTACTAATTTCAACAAAATAAATCTTCTCGTGTTATCTATTTTATAAACTAATACACTTTCAATATGAGGCAACTTAAAATTGCCACCCAGATCACGAACCGTGATTCGCAGGCGGTAGAAAAATACCTGCAGGAAATTTCAAAGATCCCTTTGTTAACACCTGAGGAAGAGACTGTATTGGCGCAACGTATCAAAATGGGCGACCAAAAGGCTCTTGAACGTTTAACTACAGGAAACCTGCGTTTCGTTGTATCAGTTGCAAAGCAATATCAGCACCAGGGCTTAAGCCTGAGCGACCTCATTAATGAGGGCAATTTAGGGTTGATCAAAGCTGCGCAAAGGTTCGATGAAACGAAAGGGTTTAAATTCATCTCCTATGCTGTGTGGTGGATTCGTCAATCCATCCTGCAAGCTTTAGCAGAACAAGGACGTCTTGTGCGTCTGCCGCAAAATAAGATCGGCACTTACAATAAAGCGAACAAAGCCTACATGGCATTTGAGCAGGA
>Ga0316604_10002698_pt1 | contig 13220 bp, 15 predicted proteins | sample OWC_soil_day20_C_FD_207650 | JGI IMG/M metagenome (GOLD analysis project Ga0316604, IMG submission 207650) | Wetland soil microbial communities from Old Woman Creek delta, Ohio, United States - OWC_soil_day20_CT | ecosystem: Environmental > Terrestrial > Soil > Wetlands | place: USA: Ohio... | reverse complement strand
TTGGCACAAATAGGTATTTTAAAAAAATTAAACTTGAGACATTTGCCGATGCACTGGGGGCATCTGATGACATTATTGCCATAAATGATGCTATTGGTAACATAAAGACGTTTGCCGCCAGCAGAATAAGTCCCCAAATTACCCAAGCTATTTTTTTATTGCACATAAAAATGCTCCTTTTTTAATGAAATATCAATTTTCTACATTATATTCGGAGACATCCCATATTTTAACGGCATTATAGTTTATAACTGCCAGATAATTGCCGTCAGGACTGAACGCTATGTAATTCCCATGATAGACTCGGGGACGGTGGATTCGTCTTATCAGCCTTTTTCAACAATCCCTTACTTACTCCGCCTGGATATTACTAATGATAAAATTCGTCCTTTTGGATTTATCTTGCTCTACTCTAATGCCCTTTTTATAGGATAAATCGTTTTAAAAGTCATTGCATCTAGCAAAAGGTATAGATTCCCAAATATATTGAAATACATTCAACAAAAAAGTGCGGCTCACCGTTCCTCCCGTTCCCGGCTCCGGCGTTTTACCGGCGGCTCCTTTACCCGGTCTTTCGGTTTTTCCTCCGGCATAGCCTGCGGAACAGGCAGAGGCGCATTGTTGGGAATCACATTAATCATGTTGTAATTCTGTTCGGTGGAAAGCTCTGCATTTTTTTAATAGTTGTCTTTTTCCTGCATGAAAATCGCTCCTTTCTTTTAATTGACCACATTGCTATAAGTTATATAATAGGGTTATATAGATAGAATGCTGGCACATACCCGTGAGCCAGTAAATAATAGTAATTTGCAGGAGAATATATATGGCTCTCTTAATACAGTGCATTATCCTTTGTATTATTTTTTCTCTAATTATTTTAATACCACAATTCAAAAATCCGGTCTCACAAATTACATCATACCCACCTGCTATTCGTAAAAGAGTGGAAAGCTTACCGCAATACAAGAACTCTTTGCCACAAACTAAGAAAAAGAGTATTGTTCGTAAAATTGTTGGTACGCTTATTGCTGTAATCTTCCTTGCTATTTTAGCTTACTATTCAGGGAAAACAACCTTTACATCTGCGTTTATCCATGTGTTCGTCTTGTTTTTTGCAGTTAATATGTATGACTTGATTGTTTTAGACTTGTTGGTATTTCCTAATAGCAAAAAGGTCGTCATACCCGGAACAGAAGATATGGTTGCAGAGTATAAAAATCCTCTACATCATATAAAAGGCGCTTTTAAAGGTACTCTTATTGGTGTAGTTTCCGCTATACTTGCTGCCAGTTTAGTAGTATTGATAAAGCAAACTGGTTTATGGTAAGAACATAAACGTTATCTATTTGACGAATAAACATATATACAAAGAGAAACTTCGGGCCAAGTTGACCCGAAGTTTCTCTTTGTGTTAGCTTTTGCCGGGGCAGCTCATGTCAGAGTACAGCCTACCCCGGTTCCGGCTTTGGAAAGCCGCGCCACAAGGGGATTTGATCAAGACTCAGGGACGGACTCAGGGACGGTGGTAGCGTCTTATTATTTCAACAGATCCTTTTACTTACCCCAGTCATCCTGAAGATTTCCTAATAGATAAATCCAGTCCTTCTACTCCAATGCATTTTATCGTATAACACACTATATATGCTTAATTGGCGCGGAATATTTTTAAGCAAGAAAGACCCCTCCATTTAGGTAAACATCGCACATTGATATTTTACCATAATTAGGGTGACTTCTGATATCGGTTGACTTTTTCAGTGGTTTCGGAACATCCCAAACTGTCTCCTGTCGCTTATCACTGGAATAGCTTGCTATAATTAATCCTGTTAATCACATTATTTTTGAATTTTTTAGCTAGCTTTGGAAAAAACTTTTCATAGTCATCGACCTTGCTTTCGATGTCAACATTTATATCAGCAGCCAATACAATCTCTTTGGCCATAGCAGTTAGTTCTTTTTGATAGAAGGTTGGTGCTAAAACATTATCGCAAATACTTTGCAGTTCTTTTAATTCATGCCGGGGCCCGCCGCCAACAATAGGATTCAACATGCCATTAAAATGTCTCAGGTGCTCTTCCGACTTTTCGTAAAAGGTGTCTATATCATCGACAATGCCGTGCTTTTTGTTATAGGCTTCACGGGCTATATATGACATTTCTTCAAAGTCAAACAATTGACCGGAAGGCTCGCATACATCAGCTAAGTTATCCGGATTTAACAATACACTTTTATACACTGTTTCGCCTTGGGCGATTAACCAACCGCGAAAATATTCAAAGCTATCATCAGCAGTGCCGTCATTAACAATAGCACAGGCAATAACAATTCTTTCTTTATCGGCTGCGTCATAATAAAAACATTGAATAGCGTAAAAATTAAGTATATCTTCATCTGAAAATTGACTCAACTGCCCAATGAGCATATCTCGCTGTCTATTCATATTGCCCTTAGACCCATTTTTGGCTTTTTCGATTATTTCCCAAAAAAGCTGTCGATTCATTTTTTTCTCTCTTTCTAATTCTTGCTTTGCTGCATTATCGACATCAGCAGCAGGTTTTGATGCTGCAGTAAGCTTGGTGCCGGTACTTTCTGAACAACCTAACAGACTTGTCACTATAAATAATATTGCAAATGTCACAATCAACAGTTTGTCCATAAGAATCCCCTCTCCTCTTATAGAAATGAGTAGTAGATAAGATGATGGTTTGTGCCAAATAGGAACCGCCCCCCGTCACATCCGCCTTCTGGCACCATAGGATATAAAAATCCATTTATATTTATAGTCATTGCTGTTGCAGACAGTGGTGTAAATAGCATATTGGGTTTGATCTACAGATAACTCTTGAAATACTGCCTCTTCCAGTTGTTGACACCGCTCTTGGTTATATTTCACACCCTCCATAAAGATCCCTAGAAGAATATCTCTTAGGAGACGTCGTTCGTCATGATCTTGAATCTTGTTTATTTTATCACGGATAAGTTTTTCCAATCCCCGATATCCTTTAGTTAGACTGGCTATATGTATCGTTGTAGATTTACCTGCCCTCTAAAAATTATAGTTGAAATCAATACGACTTCATAAAACAGCTTAAAATTGAAGATATATATTACGCACTTACATTCATTTTTCAATCCATTATACATCGTATTCATACTGCATTCCTCTGCTAAAAGATATAGATTGTTAAATTAATTTTAAATATTCCCCCACAGTTTCAAAGACCAGTATGAGGAATAGTAAAATATTTAAATAGAATTGAGGAACATAATGCTGTGAAACCGGCTTATCGCTCATATCATTTTCCCTCTATGATAACATTGAGGGAAAAGACACTTTGTCTTTTCCCTCACCTTAGTTGAGTTGTTTAATCAGCCTGAAGAAAGCACACGAGGACTTATAAATAAGATAGGCCAAATAAATTTAGCTGAGCTCCCCATTTATTCATAAATTAGCTATATAGTTTTTTAAGTCATGCTTGTTTTGAATATTAAAGTTGTCTTTAATTTCTTTAAGATAACTTCTTATTCAAGGCACTACCACCGCCTCCTCGTCTTACTTATGAGTTAGAGAATTGTGCATCGTTTAATTACAAATTTTCTATTTCTCGCCAAAAATTAATAGATTTGGTAAAATATTTGCATAGTGTCTGTTAAAAATTAAGTTATGTAGATTTATGCTTGTTCATTTATAGTAATAAATAGAAAAAATAGAGACAATATTCCTTTCTGTGTTATGAATAGGTCCTCACACAAAACACAACAAGAAAGAGAGTTTAGATGTCTCTCCCCCATAGCATGCTAGAAATATCCGCCATTCACAATTTTTTAGTTGATTTGTCCTTTGCCCTTTATTTTCACCATAAAAGTGCTCTAAACGGGATTGACTCTGCTGTTGTTGTCTTGCTGGCCAAAAATGCGTTTAGAAGTCGCACAGCTTGCGTTTTTTTCTTAGTACGATACGGAACTATCGGGAAGGAGGTAGTTACATTTTGTTAAAACATTCTATTTTAGGTTTAATGGCAGTGTTATTATCGTTCATAGTTTTAGGTATAGCGGAAGAATTCAATTTTCGATTAAGAGAAATTTTAGGAATGGATAGGGTTTTGCCACTAATAACCATGTTTATATACATAGTATTGAATGTATTATTTATAGTATTGAATGTGTCATTTAATGCGTCTAAAAATGTAAAACAAGAAGAAATAAAGGAAAGTGAAACAGGTACAACAGATGATGATTCCTTTTATAATAGCAGCGATTTATATTTAAGGGAAACCGAATATACTTATGATTTAAGAAGTTACCAAATTGATAATCGTAAAAAAGAAACCGTTTGGCGGGGTAAATGTTTTTTTCATCCAAGCGGTATTCAGTCAATAGAACTATATTCGGTTGAATGCAACAAAGAGCCAATTATACTAGCTACTAGGAGTCAAGATAACAAAACTTTTTTGATAACTGACAAAAAAACGCCGCTTGGATATTTGAGCCTAGAAAGCAAAGGATTAATTATTAGAGATTTAGATATGAGAACAATAGTATCTTTTGAGGAAAGCTCCTTCGAGAAAGACGATACTGTGATTATAGAGTTAATAACGGGAACATCATTGGATTATTCATCAAAGCAATTTATCATAAAAGGAACAACTAATAATCTGCTAGGAAAATATTACTCTGCTTTACGTAATATTGATTTAACTCCAGATATTAAAAGTGAGCTCGATAAAAAAGTATGTATTATTGCGTCAATTGTTATTGACTCAAGTTTCGCGGGTAAAAAGCTAAAGAAAATCCAGTAAAAATAATTGTACTAACACAAGACTCGAGGATGGTGGTAGCGTCTTATTATTTCAACAGATTCTTTTACTTACCCCAGTCATCCTGAAAATTTCCTAATAGATAAATCCAGTCCTTCTACTCCAATGCTCCTTTTGCTAGAGGTATTGGCTTCTAAAACCAATACCTCTAGCAAAAGGTGTAGGCTTTAAATACATACAACAAAAAATGAGCCGTCTCACCTTTTAAGATAAAGACGACAAATAGTTACAACTTAAATTCAAGACATTACCACCGTCCCTTGGCTCTGGAGGTCAATCATTTTTAGTTCAAAGGAGCCTGTAGCAACATGAATCATACCGTCAGTCCACAATGACTTCGCGTCTTTGCTTCTGCTTACGAGCCACTTCGCGTTCGCCGTTGGCTTTGATTTGGTTTAATATCGTCTGCAACGCTTCAAACATAGCCAAGTTGCCACAGTCGCTATAGGCTGTTTTTAGCTTGTGGGCTATGTAGAACAGGATAGTTTCCCGGTTCATGGCACTGTTGGCATTTAAAGCCTGCAAGCAAAATGCTGTATCAACAGAGTCCATCGCATAGGGAATGGCTTCCCTAGCAAAGTCACGCGTAATGTCTGGTGACAGTGAGCTTACGCCATGGGCGGCAAAGGGCGCATAGATGGTGTTGAGTGTATCGAATTCCGTGTTGCGGTCAGCAAAGTCTGTGTATTTCATGCGAAGCTTGGCACCTGCCTGGAGTTTGAAGCGACATAGTTCTATTTCTTGCCTGGTAAGTAGCAAGTTATCCGATAATGAAACTTCTACTTCGCGGTAGATATAGCCGTCCTTTTTAGCCTCGTCTTTAAACCTCAGCTTGAAGACAGTCCAGTTATCTGTCGGATAATAGAGGAGCGACAGCGGCTCGGTGATAAGGTAGAGGTGCCCTCCATAACGGACGACACCACGGTTTACGGTGATGGTATCTACAGTGGTCGTAAGGGTACAACCGCTGACAATACCATCGCTATAGTCTTCATAGATAAGCTGCCCATAGTCAAAGGCATAGTCTCTAAGCGCTGTTAGCATAGCTGTTCTCAGTATATGTGCCTGTTCAAAGAGGGGGAAAGCTTGTCCATTCATAACATAAACGCCTCCATTCATGTATTAATCTATGGTTACTCTTCTACCTGTGATCCGCTTTCCGATTTTACAGCACTTATAGAATCAATTTTTTGCCGCAACAGCAAAAAGAACTCTCCCGACCCGTCAGTATGGATATATTTTTCTTTATAGTCAACGACAAAAGCATTAGGGAAATATATTTTGCGGGGCACTCTACTAGCTGCAATAATTTCTACCGTTACACTGCGGTAAGCATCTTTATCTTCCGGCGGAACCAGTGACCACGCAAATATCTTTTCGGTTTCCAGATCATCTGCGGCCTTGTTATTGGATAATAGTTTGCCATTTACAGACATTGTGGCAACAATGTTTGTTTTTGCTAATGCACTGCTTTCTGTAGATGTGTTTACCTCAACTGATTTGATTACTTCTTCGCTTAATTGAATGGTTGTGTCTTTCCCTGTGATTGTTAGTTTGAAGCCCATGGTAATTCCTCCTCATCTATTTATTATTATGTAGTTTTATTCAATTTGGCAGTATACCATTTTTTTATTTTAGCCAAAATATAGGTATGCCGCCATATCCACTTGCCTATTACATAACTTAATATTACAACCAAGGCTACTGCAATTACATTATAAGCAGCCTCGAGAACTGCTATTGTGGTGTCTATATCAAAGCCATAATCATCTTGTAACTGAAATGATAAGTCAACAGTTTTAGAAAGCAGCTTAAAGTTTTGCATTATAAAATACTCTGTCCAAAATGCTCCCCATAAAAGAATAGCAATTATAGTCCGTATTATTTTGAACTCAGAACCCTTGCCATTTTGTATACCCCCAAATAACACTAAAAATATAGTTAATGGAATAAGTAAAGTTGAAATCTGCAGAAAAAATGGTAACCTAAAACTCATACGTATTAGTATCGGAATAGGCAATGACCATAAGATACAGATTAGCATTTGACCTTTTAGCGTTGAACTATTAAATAAAGTTTTCTCCACATTAGCCTTATAGTTTATCAAATTCCCTGCTGCATAACTTAATATCACAGTTAGAGCTATTGCAACCGCATAATAAATAACATTAAAATAAGTAAAAATGACTGCCCAAAACTTTGTCCATAAAAACATTGCAATAATAATACGTGTTACCCTAAACTTAGAGCCCCTACCGTCTTTTATATTCCAAAACAACACACAAAAAACTACTGGTGGAATAAGTAAGTTCAACAACCATGACAAAAAATTCGATATAGGCAACATAACGGCTGGCAGCGGCCAAGCCCATAAGATACAGATTGCTACTTGCCCCTTTAAGGTTGATGTATTAAACAAAATCTCACCTCTCTTAATTCACAGGAATGCTCCTATTTGAAAATGGGCTTTGGGAAAAAGATCCCTAAGTACATCGTGAGTTATCGCTCCTTGGCCATACATTGCATTAACTGTTTTGGCAGCAGCTAGTGCTTTGTCAAATTTTTCTTTATTATCAGGGTTAAACATATTATCCACTCTGGCTACACTATAAACCCCCTCTATTACTAAACCTCCATCAAGGGCAACTTCTTCTCCATTATAAGTAAAATAACCATATTTCTTATTATCTGCTATATTTATATACTCCCAATCTTTATGTGCTAGCCAACCATTATTGCCTTGACGATGTGAATGGTCATCAGCTACGATATGTAAAGCTATAGCCAATTCCCATGCAATCCCCTCGATAGATAAGCTGCCCATATTCAAAGGCATAGTCTCTGAGTGCTGTCAACATCGCTGTTCTCAGTATATGTGCCTGTTCAAAGAGGGGGAATGCCTGTCCATTCATAACATAGTCGCCTCCATTCATGTATTAACTTGTGGTTACTCTTCTACCTGCGATCCACTTTCCGATTTTACAGCACTTATAGAATCAATCTTTTGCCGCAATACCAAAGAGAACTCTCCTGACCCGTCAGTATGGATATATCTTTCTTTGTAGTCAACGACAAAGGCGTTGGGAAAATATATTTTGCGCGGAATTCTGCTGGCTGCGATTACTTCTACCGTTACACTGCGGTAAGCATCTTTATCTTCCGGCGTAACCAGTGACCACACAAATATTTTTTCGGTTTCCAAATCATCTGCGGTCTGTTATTAGATAATAGTTTGCCATTTACAGACATTGTGGCAACAATGTTTGTTTTTGCTAATACACTGTTTTCTGTAGATGTGTTTACCTCGACTGATTTGATTACTTCTTCGCTTAATTGAATGGTTGTGTTTTGCCCTGTGATTGTTAGTTTGAATCCCATGGTAATGCCTCCTTCATTTATTTTGACTTCATGCAGTTTGACAGCCCTGCTATTCCCTTTTCTCACTGATTTGATCATCAGTCTTGGTCATCTTGCTGCTTATCCATTTAGCTATTATATAACTTAACATTATGACAACAACCATTCCTATTGCATTATGACTAGCAAATAACGCTGCTCTTATGCGAAATACATCAAAATCCTATAGAAAATAATGAATTACACTGTTAGTCATTTGTCCATTTCCCTATTACATAACTTAATATCACGACCATAGCTATTGCAATTGTATTATAACTAGCATATAAAACTACTTTTGCGTAAAGCACATCAAACCCACCGACTTTACTTATCCAACGTACTAATTCGTCAAAACTGCCATAAAAAAAAGATTTTATCCAAAATGCACACCATAAAAGCATCACAATCATAGTGCGTACTTCCTTAAACTCAGATCCTTTGCCGTTTTTCATTGTCCAAAATAACACAAAAAAAACAACTAATGGAATAAATAAGTTTAAAATTTTCGCTATTAACGTATAAAAATCGGCACCCATAGCTAGCATTGTCGGAATAGGCAAAGACAATAAGATACAGAGTGCTATTTGCCCTTTTAAAGTTGATAATAAAATTTCTTCCTTGACAATCTTGCCGTTTATCCATTTCCCTATTACATAACTTAATATCACGACCATAGCTATTGCCATTGCATTACAACTAGCAAATAAAACTGCTTTGGGGAGGAACCTATCAAACCCATAGTCTTGCTTTAGCCAATGTAATATTAGCCAATTTAGCCAAAATGCAATCCATAAAAACACAGCAATTATAATGCGCGTTACTTTAAACTCAGATCCTTTGCCATTTTTTATTAGCCCAAATAACACGCACAAACCAACTAATTGAATTAATAAATTAAGCCCATCTATAATCGTATCGCCGTTACCGTCCCAATCTATAATTACTGGAACAAGCAAAGAGAATAAGATACAGCTGGCTATTTGCCCTTTTAAAGTTGAAACTTTTAGCAAAAATTCGCCCTCCTCTAAAACTTCACTGATGGAAAAAGATGATCAAGTTTAGATTGGATTTCTTCTGTAGTTAAATACTTCCTATCTTGATACAACCCATTAACTTCTTTTGCAGCAGCCAATGCATCGCTAAATCTTTCTTGATTTTCTGGTAAGTCCATCCAATCAACCCGTGGAGTAACATATGGCTCGTAAGGGACAATCTGTGGCCTCCCATGTGCTGCCAGGGTAGCATTCGCTTGACGATGTGCATAATCATCAGCTACGATGTGTAAGGCGATAGCCAAGCACTTTATAGCCTCATAATCGTTTTTGCTAACGATTTCATGGTATATTGCAGCTCCTAGCCACATTGAGCATCTATTGCGAATTTCAAGACGCCATTCTTCTATTTTAGTTGCATACATATCTAGCACAGTCTCTTTAGACACCCCCCATATATGCCCCGTCCAATACTGATGTTCAGTTTCATCCACTGGCATCGCGTGACAAATAGGGTCAAATTGTGAATCACTTTCGTCATATGCCGTGTCTATTTTTTTTAATAGCGCAGCATCGTCTGGAGGAAACTCTAACTGATCAATAATATAGTTATGTGCATGATGATCCCAATTGTACTTCGTCCCAGCTAGCGCAACAGCAGCCCCAATATTCGAACTACTTCCCATTGCTCTGTCCACTGCTGCTCCAATAGCGAGGCTAACCCATTCATTCGCAACTGGATTTTCTCTTTCCCATTCTCCCAGTTCTTTTTGCAATGCTTCATTTAGTCCAGCAGCGACAGCACCTATTGCAAAGTCATGTCCTGCAAGTTCAGCCATTATTCCGCCTACCAGCGCATGTAAGATAATCTTGTTTGTCCCGCCTTGACCCCAGGCATCCAAAATAGCCTTTCCATCTTTGATAAGCATCACTTTTTGTTCAACATTATTTATGCAAGAGGCTTCATAGAGCTTATCATAGGCTACTCTTTGATATTTTCTAGCTATCGCACCTACCTCTCCGTAGGCTACTTGCCCGAAGAGATTTGCTAACTCTTGTTTTTCTTGCTTTATTCTAACTTTCACCATGTTGACATCTCCCTTCGTTATTGCCCATATCGCCATATCTTTGTTAACCCATATCAATACTTGCACTGCCAATTTTTATGTTGCCCGGTGTCAACTTAATACTACTGCCACCACAAGTGATTTGGACTTTTTCTTCCCCATCGATATTTACTTCGGCAGCCGATATATCAAGGGCTTCATCTGCCCGGATTTTTATATTGTTTCTGGTTGTTATGATGACACCATCCTCATCATGCCAAGTGATAACCACATCAGTAGCCTGTATAATAATCCGGTCAGGTGCCAGGATGATTTCCTTTCCATTTGCTTTAATACTCTTAACTGCAGGTTTTTTCCAGCGATCACGTTCAAGCCCATATTCTGATTCATCACGTTTTTCAGGTAGTCCCATTTGCTTGTTAATTGCGTTCAATACGAAACATTCCGTTTCGTATTTCCCTTGAAAATATAATCGTACATTATCGCCAATTTCCGGCATCATATAGATTCCTGAGACGACACCGGAGTTATACATACTTGCATATTCAAACCAACAAGCTGTTTCTTTATCCTGAATGGAGTCAATTGCTAGATGCAATTTTACCCATTCGCGCCGAACATCAATTACTTTTGCTTCAATGGAAGCTCCAATAAGATCATCATTGTATATACGAATTCGATATAATCCTCCCATATCAGTTAAACAATATTCATGCAACAGCACACCTTGTTCAATTTTTGAGATAATACTTGCTACATACAGATTTTCCCCTTGGAACAATACTTGCTGCCCCATTTTTAGCAGAGTCTGACTCTTCACACGATATGAGGTAAAAGGCCGCATACCATCCCATCTAAAGTCTGCAGAATCTTTGCCTATTATTTTTTCCATTGTATAATTTGTTTCTTCCAAGGGTATAACAGGCGTATCTTGCGGAATGCCAAAAAAGATCTTCGGAGCAGGCAGAGTCTGATCAACGATAATACCTGTGTTAAGTATGGATGCTACTAGCACTAGGAATTCCCAATCAGCTTGTTGATATTGTATCAAGAATTTGTATAACTTCTGATTTGCGTCTACTCTAAAAATCACATCAGCATCCGAATACGTAGCAAGCACACGTTTTACTATTCCGTTTAAAGACATTTCCTTATTCTGAAAAGAACGTGACTGTTTCGCCATTGATAACAGATAAGTAAAAGAGGCTGCTTCTACATATAGATGGTATACTCCTTGCACAACCTTTACTTCGATACGCGTGGTTATTCCTTGAAACAAAATGGGAGAATCAATGCCAAGCCCTTCTGCCGTTACTACGATTGTCGTATCAAATGAGGTCAGAGCTACATAATGATCCTTCATTTCTTCCTTGATGGTAGCTTCCAAAATCAATCGGCTATGCTGCGATACTTTCTGGGTGATTTTTATATCTATAAGCCGTTCTATTTCAAATGGGTAAATTCGTAAGTTTTGTAGTGTAAATACCGGTAGTTTTGTTAAATCCATGATGAATCTCCTCCCTTTTGACTATTTTACGATTATTCCCTTTCCTCGTTGATTTGATCACCATTCTTGACAATTTTACCGTTTATCCATTTCCCGATTACATAACTGAATATCACAGCCATAGCTATTCCCACTGCATTATAACTAGCATATAAAACCTCGCCTAGGAGGTATCCAGTATTATCTAACCCTAACCATTCCAATATTCTCCGATATTTATTATGGCCAAAAGATTCTAGACAAAATGCACTCCATAAAAGCGTAGCAAGAATAATGCGCGTTACTTTAAACTCAGCTCCTTTGCTGTTTTTTATCCAAAATAACACGCAAAAAACAACGAATGGAATAAGAAATGTTAAAAAATACTTAATAACATAGGGAAGCATTATCATTACTGGAATAGGCAAAAACAATAAACTACAGATGGCTATTTGCCCTTTTAAAGTGGATTTACTAAATAAAGTTTCTTCCTTAACAATCTTGCTGTTTATCCATTTCCCGATTACATAACTGAATAGCACGACCATAGCTATTACCATTGCATTATAGCTAGCATATAAAACTACTTTGGGGAGGAACCTATCAAACCAATAGGCTTGCTCTAGTAGCGGAGAATGTAATCTTAGCCAAAATGCACCCCATAAAAACATAGCAATAAGTATGCGCGTTACTTTAAACTCAGATCCTTTGCCATTTTTTATTATCCCAAATAACACGCACAAACCAACTAATTGAATAACTAAATTAAACGCATTTATTAGAGTTCTAGTGCCATCGTAGTCCCAATCTATAATTACTGGTATAGGCAATGACAATAAGATACCGATCGCTATTTGCCCTCTTAAAGTTGATATTTTTAGCAAAAATTTGTCCCTCCTTTACTGACCACCAAAAGCATCACCAATGTTAAAATTGCTCGGCAGGTTCGGCTGCTCTGGTTGCGCGATTATTGGAAAACACCAATCAATTACAGCTTCAAGCTGGGCTCTAGTTGTAGAGTCGTTTCCGTCTACATATTGTTTACAAACACATCTTGCAGCTTCTATTGCTCTATTAAATTGCTCTGGATGTTTTCGATAGTTATCGACCCAAGGAGTTTTAATCCCAAAAGTGCCATTCCCTTCAGGGACGTCATCCATCAACCCATGTGCTATCATGTCACCATTTACTTGACGATGTGAATAATCATCAGCTACGACGTGTATGGCGACAGCCAACTGGTGTATAGCCGTCTCGCAGTCGCCACTCAATTTAGCGGATATTGCGTATTCTAGACACCCTGCACAAAAATCACGAATTGCTAAACGCCAGGATTCTGGCCCAACCTCGTAGTTTGGCATCGCGTGACCTTTATGAAAAGTCATTGTGTCGTTGTCCCATGCTTTATCTTCAGCTGCTAATCTATCAAAATCGTCTGCAGGAAAACCTAACTCTCCAA
>Ga0316604_10002692_pt1 | contig 13230 bp, 13 predicted proteins | sample OWC_soil_day20_C_FD_207650 | JGI IMG/M metagenome (GOLD analysis project Ga0316604, IMG submission 207650) | Wetland soil microbial communities from Old Woman Creek delta, Ohio, United States - OWC_soil_day20_CT | ecosystem: Environmental > Terrestrial > Soil > Wetlands | place: USA: Ohio... | reverse complement strand
TCTAGAACGGTCCAACTTTTATAACTTCAGCAACCGTAACAAGGACAAGAACAACGGCAGTGAGGATTAACGCTATCGGCATTGCGAATCGGAACCATTTTCCAAAAGGTACGCGCGCAAGGCCAAGAGCTCCTATCAATACGGAATAACTCGGCAGGACGATATTTGTTATACCGTCACCGAATTGATAGGCGAAAACCGCAGTCTGTCTTTGCATATGCAGTAAATCAGCTAAAGGGGTCATGATGGGCATAGTAACGACAGCCATGGCCGAAGAACTAGGAATAATTAAGTTGATCATGCTTTGCACAATAACCATCATCCCCGGCACAAGCACTGCGGGAAGGTAAGACAAGGGCTGCACCACAAAGTTGATCAGGGAATCCATGATCAATCCGGTATCCATGATCGTCTGAATTCCACGTGCAAAGCCTACCAATAACGCTGGATAAAGCAGCGATTTTGCCCCTTCAACAAAACCGTCAGCGATGTCACCGGCTTTCATACGGGCAAAAATTCCGATCAAAACCCCAACCAACATGAAATAGGCAGTGAGTTCAGCCATACCAAATTTAAGCTGTAACATGGCATAAATCATGAATACAACGGATGAGCCGAAAAGCAATAATACTCGCTTGTGCAAACCGGTCATGACTACCTTTTCCGGGTCTTCCGCCATGTCCAGCGTACTGTAATCAATATGAGCTACCAAACTTTTTGAAGGATCTTTCTTGACTTTTGAGGCATAGCGAAGCAAATACCAGGCGGATATGGTGAAAATAACCAATGCACATATGATTCGATACCAGAGCCCGGAATACAGAGGAAGCCCGGCGATTTGTTGAGCGATGGCAACGTTGAACGGACCTGTAAGCGAACCGGCGTATCCAAAAGCTGTGGCAAAGACAACCGTAGCAACACCGACAATCGCATCATAGCCCATTGAAACGGCCATCATTGCAATAAATGGAACAAAAATTATTCCTTGTTCAGCGAAACCGAACGTCATGGAGCAGGAAAACAAAACAGCGAAAATAAAAACGAAAGACCATTTTTCATAACTTTTCCCTTTAAACAAGCAAACAGCTTTAGCAATCAATGAAGTAATGGAACCAGTCTGAGTCAATAATCCAAAGCTTCCGCCCACAACCAGAATAAACAGAATAATCACATTGGCCTGAATAAAACCCTTTTGAATTAGTTTCCAGGCATCCCAAAAACCAACCGGGGCTTGTTGCACGATGTGGAATGACCCGGCAACAACTATTTCTCTGCCGGTAACCTTATCCATTACCCTGTCGTATACGCCAGCAGGAACCAACCAGGTTGCAATAACAGCCAAGACCATAATGACAGCAATAATTACATAGGCATTCACTTCGTCCGCCAATTTTTCTTCGAGTTTGCTCTTCTTCATTTCAGGATTATCTAACTCATTAGCACTCATACGTACACCTCCTCACTAGTCATAGCAGAAAGCCATGCCGTTTTCCGTCTTCACACACCCTTGACACCTTGTTGCGACTACTTCCCTGTGTGCGCGTTACCCATTATGTTTTATCAACACACCTCCTGTCCTCCAATTGAATAAAGCACCATTGTTTAAATGTACTACTGTCTGGTTGTCCTACATTTAAATTAAAAAATATATTCCGCTTCGTAAAGAGGAATTCCTGCAAGAATTCGAATAATTTCAAAATTATTTTTATTCTGAACTGCGAATCTGAGCTTTCGTTAAAATATCGACAGCCTTCCGCAAATGAAGCTCCATTATTTCCCGTGCTTTGGCTCCGTCTCGGTTCTTTAAGCAATTATATATATCTTCATGTTCCTGCAATTCCTGCAGCAAATAATGAGCATCCGGATGACTAAGCAACAACAGGCCTCTTTGCACTGTCAATTCCTCCGAGATTGAATTGAATATTCGCGTCAAGATGCGATTTTTCGTGATGTGAACCAGGCCCATGTGAAACGCAAGACCCACTTGCATGGAATATTGATTGTCATGCACCGCTTTTACAGTTCGTTCCACGGTCATGCGCAACTCTTCAAGTTCTTGCTCTGTGGCGCGTTCGGCTACTACTTGCACAAGCTGCGGCTCGATCATCAGCCGCACTTCCATGAGTTCCCGCAATGAATTATCATCGCGCATAAAATTGCCCAGTTCCATCGTGTGGATGTTTCTTTTCGCGTCTTGAGATAAGAAAGTTCCCAGACCCGGTTTTGACTCCAACACGCCAACATGCGCCAACGACTTCAATGCTTCACGGATGCAGTTCCGGCTGACCTGAAATGTGCGCGCCAACTCCAATTCCCCGGGTATCTTGTCGCCGGCAACCCACTCCTCGCGCTTTACCAGATCCACAAGCTGATTCATCACTTCTTTATATAACGTTGTTCGGACCGCAGGTTTGATAGCCAAAAAAAACGCACTCCTTTTGCTACGGCAGTCATGTGTGAAAACGATATTATCATACCATGTTCCCTCGCGGTGTTCACCTGAAATCTAAGCCAACAATGAATTTTCCAAGGGCCTCAGAGTGGCAGTTTGTTCTTACTCGGCAAAAAAATCCATATTTATTTTCATATGGATTGCTTGTTATTTTCTATTTCTGGCAAGAATATTCCTGCAAAATTAAGAATCGGAGATTTTATAAGCGAGTGTTCGAATTAAAAATTTGCTTTATAACCAAAATTCGCAGCGTTGTAACATAAAACACTAACTCAATGAAATTACGCATAACAAAATTTTCGCTTCCACAACTCTCATTAGATCAAGGTTTCATAGTAGAGATCAGATTCGAAGCTATAATGTCTGCCAAAAAAAAGGAAAGTCTCGGATCACTTCGAGGCTTTCTCTAAATTTAACCATGCGATATCGAATACTGAAGGCAAAGATTATCCGAACAGCGAACCGCCCTTGCCGAACTGTTCGATTCCGTTGGCGATCCCCACCGCGCACTGGCGCTGCAGATTTCTCCCATAAATAGACGCTATTGTAGAAAAAAATATTATACGATATGCTATAAACGTTAAATCAATCGACACAAGGAGGCATTATGGCTGCCGACACATTGCTCACGCCAGAAGAAGTCGCTCAGATATTAAAACTTTCCCGCTTCACAGTGTACGAATTGATTAAGCATGGAGATATCCCTGTTTATCGTATTGGACGTAGTATGCGGATTGCCGAAATGGACTTGAAAAAATATATGCAAAACTCCAAACGAGGGGACCCAGCATTGTCTACACCGGAGTCTTCCCATTTCGCTCGAAACAATTGCGATAAAACCCCCGATCTCATTATTTGCGGCCAAGATGCTATGTTGGATGTTTTATCCAGTCATATCGAGCCCAGGCTACGCAACGGCAGAGTGCTACGCCGCTATATTGGAAGCATTGGCGGCTTGACGGCGCTATATAACCGAACCATCAATATTGCCACTGCCCACCTTTGGGACGGCGACAGCGGAGAGTATAACGTGCCTTATATCCGAAGTTACCTGCCAGGCTGCAAAGCGGTTGTCGTCAACCTAGTCTATCGAACCGAAGGTTTTTATGTATCCCCTGGCAATCCTAAAAAAATCATAGATTGGACTGACTTGGTCAGACAAGATCTTCGTTTTGTAAATCGCGAACGCGGCTCCGGCGCCAGAGTACTGCTCGACGAAATGCTACGCAAGCTCGATATTGACTGCGAATTAATCCATGGCTATGACCATGAGGAAATGAATCATCTGTCAGTAGCCGGCTGTGTGGCGCGCGGCGATGCGGATGTCGGCCTGGGAACGGAAAAAACAACCCAGCAGGTCCGCAATGTTGATTTCATTCCTCTGCAAAAAGAACGCTATGATATGATCATCTTTCGGCAGGATGCGGCAAAACCAGAATTCCAACTACTCCTCGCCATTTTGCGTTCACCGGAATTCCGCAAAGAAATAGAAAGCCTGGGCGGTTATGATATTTCCCAAATGGGCGAAATCATGGCCGAAATTTAAACGTCGGCTGCATTTTCTTTGGCTGTCATCTCCTGCGACTCGATGCGATATACCGCTACTGCGTTGTTATCATGCGCAGAGCGGTATTTTTCTATCAATGACCCCGACAGCGTCTGTGAATAGTGTCCCGGCGTGTATTTATCGAGGATTTGCTGAAGTGCAGCGGCTGCCTCTGCAAAGTCAGTCACTTTTTTTGCTGTGCCAAAAATCATGATGCTCAGGTAAGCCGTATCGGCGTGGCAAGGCACCGGATCAGTCACTGTTCCATGTTCCTCATATACCGTGAAGCAAACCGGCGGAGCCTCGCGCAGGATACTTTCCTTTTTACCTGAACCCATGCCGTGAAAGTAGACGGACCCGTTGTACCATATGAAATTCACCGGCACAGTATAAGGCCGCCCCGCCTCGACCATCCCGACGACGCCCGTTCGGGCCCGCACCAGCAGCGCCTCGATTTTAGCCTGGTCCGTGCAGATTCTCTGCTTGTAACGAATCTGTTGCATCAAAGAACACCCTCACAATCCATTTTATTTAACTGGGTAAGAAACAAATCCATCCATTCATTGTCCTGCGCGATATATTCCGGATGGGACAGAACTTCCGCCGCGCTCTGAACATAGCAGCCCGGAATCATTTCCGCCCCGCAGTTTGCGATGAGCCCGTCAATGATTTCCTGGGTATTTTCCAAATGATACTGAAACCCAAACACCCGCCGCCGATAAATGAAGGCCTGGTTCGCGCAGGCTTCGCTGGTCGCGATAAGCTCCGCCTCCGGCGGCAAGATGCTGAAAGTATCGCCATGCCACTGAAATACGACGGGACTCGCGGGAAAAAAAGAAAACAGCGGCGATTGCCCGGCCTGCGCGCTGAGCTGGACAGGGAACCAGCCGATTTCCTTCGCGGGATTTTGGGTAACTTTGCCGCCGATCACGTCAGCGATCAATTGCGCGCCCAGGCACAACCCGATCACCACTTTTCCTGCGGCGATACTCTCCCGAATAAACGCTTTTTCCGTTATCAGCCACGGATGTTCCGCTTCCTCATAAATGTTCATCGGCCCGCCCATCACAACCAGCCAGTCAAAATCATCCAAGGCAGGTAGCGGGTCATGGCGGTAAAAATGCGTCGCGGTTATCGCGCAGTCATTTTTCGCCGCCCATGTTAAAATACTTCCCGGATTTTCAAACGGAACATGCTGAAAATAGTGCAGCCTCATCTACAGGCAATCTCCTTTGAATCCATTTCTGTTATCACAACCCCTCGATACCGGTGCGACTGATCATCCTGCAAAAGTCCGATGGCATCCGCCCGGCATTGCCGACAATGGCGCATTTGCCGAATATCGCCCTGGCATAAATCCCGCATGGCATCGACTTCGATCCTATTGGCCTGGGGGAAATCCTGAAATACACTGCCGGGTGCAGGAATTAACGGCATAATATTCGTCATGAAAACGCCCAGTTCCTTCATTTTCTTCACCACTGCCGGAATGTGCCAGTCATTAATTCCCGCCGCCATCACAATATTAATTTTCACTAAAACACCCTGTTCAACCAAGATTTTTATGCCTTCCAGCTGATTGGCGTACAACAAGCTTGCCGCTTTTTCCCCGGTGTAAAACTTTCCACGGAAGAGAACATGATGATAGATCTTCGCGCCAACAGCCGAATCCACCGCATTGACCGTAACCGTAACATGTTTGACCCCCAGATCAATGATGGCTTGCCCATAGCACGGCAACAACAAGCCATTGGTCGATAAACAAAATATCGTTTCGGGCGATTCCGCCTGAATCAATTCGATACTTTTCTTCACTGGTTGCCAATTCGCCAACGCATCGCCCGGCCCGGCAATCCCCACTACACTCAAGTCGGGAAAATCCTGTTTCACTTGGCGAAATTTGGCGAGGCATTGCTCGGGGTTCAGCACCTCGCTAGTCACACCGGGGCGGCTTTCATTCACACAATCATACTTGCGATTGCAATAATTGCAGCTTATATTGCAAATCGGCGCCACAGGCAAGTGCATGCGGGCATATTTATGATGAGCGTCAAAAGAATAGCACGGGTGTTTGGCAGTCATTTCCGCTACCGTTTGGGACACGGCTGTCCTCTGTATGATCTGGAATTCCTGTTCCATTCTGTTCACGCTCCTTTCCAAGTGGACGCATATGCGATTACGCCGATAATTCCGCTTTCATATCGGAAATTCTCTGGGCATCAAACAACTTTCCGAGCGCCGCGCACATCGCCATGACCCGATCGGCGTCCGAGGGCTCCGGCAACTCATGATGATACTCATCCAAAGAACAAATCCCAAACAACAAATCCAACGATCGGATTTCCTGATTCAAGATTGGGGGAAAGTCGATCAAGGCCTCCACGGTGTCCATCAGGCAATCATAATTGTGATTTTCCGGCGACACGCCGTATAGACCGCACAAGGCGACCAAGTAGCGTTCCAAGGCAATCGACCCGATATTGAAGACCAGACTGTATTGCCCCTGTTGTTGGAATTGTTCCGCGCGGTGATGAAAAGCCTGCGCATCCTTGAAGTCTTTCTCAAACATTTCATAGTACAATTCACTGAGCCGATCCATCGCAATCGCCATCCTCTTGATGCCGGAGTTCCGCCAAGTCTGCCGAAACGCATCGGCAACCGGCGAAACTCCGGCTATTTTTTTAGTTATGCACTATCTCTTTACCAAACATTAAGAATCCATTCTTTATTCTTTTTGTACTCCATGTCGGTAAACAACGTGTTCGCCATCGTTTCTGCCAGCCATATGGCCCCGGCATAACCGACCACCGGATGGCGGAAGGGACCGGCGCGATCATAAACAGGGAAGCCTACCCGCACCATGGGGATGTGATAGTCAATGGAAATGAAGCGCCCTTTGGAGTGTCCCAAAATCAAGTCCAGCTCCAGATCCTCGTTTTTAAGCCGTTTTTCCAATTCCCACAAATCCGCGTTCGTGATGATTTCCATATCGTAATCGACTTTTTCTTGAAGCGCCTGAATGCGGGGATCTTGGATGTACGCGGTATTGTCGTCGCCGAGCAACAGCAAAACCGGCTTCATTTCCAAATCCAGACAAAATTCGGCCAATCCGACGACTAGATCTGGATGCCCATAAATTGCAACTTTCTTATCGGCAAAGAACATGTGCGCCAGATCCTTCAAGGCATCAATGGCAATGCCGCGTTCGCGTACCAGCGACTGGGGAATCGGCTTGCCGGTCAAAGCCTTTAGATTCTGGAGGAATGTATCCGTGTTGCGGATGCCGATGGGCGTCGGCCCGATAAGGGTCGGAATATCGAATTCACTCTCCAGATATTTCGCCGCCTTGCCGCCTTCATAACGGTTCAGCGCAATCGTCCCCAAGGCATTGGCGGTTCCCGTCAAATCCTCGATCGTTGTATTCCCGTACGAAACCGCGCTCCCGTCCGGCATCACCGGCGAATCAAAACTTTCCGTCTCGAACAACACGGTGGCCTCCACTTGCATTTCGGCTAGCAAATGCTTGAGAGCCGTCACATCGCCCGGATTGACCCAGCCCGTAATCAGGTTGATTTTCCCTGACGGTTCACTTTTCCTGGCGAAGTGTTGGATGAAATCATGCACCGCAATGTCGTAGCCTGTCACCTGGCTGCCTTTGAAACTGGGGGTATGAATCGGTATGAGATGCACTTCCCTCCCGGCATACTTTTCTTTCAACAGCCCCTCATTGAGCTTGCGGACGACGCCATCGATATCATCGCCGATGACCTCCGTTGAACAGGTACTAATGATCGGCACTACTTTTACCTGTGGATATCGCATCAACAACACATCTACCGCCTGCTCGACCCGATGCACGGCTCCAAATACCGCTGCATCTTCGTGCAACGAAGAAGACGCCAGCTCGAAGCTTTCTTTAAAATGCTGTGAGAAGAGAAGGCGAACGAACATGACGCACCCTTGTCCTCCATGCACAATTCCAATGCAATTTTTGATCCCGATGCTGGCATATTGCGCGCCGCACGGCTGACAGGTAAATATCGGGTTGATGATACCTGCACGCTCTTTTGCTTTCACTTCACAATGCATAGCCCTTCTCCTTCCTTGCGTTTACTAATACCGAGGATCGTTCAGTTCCTCGTTTAAAGAACCTTTGATCGTTAAAAAGTCGATCCGCTCTTTGAGGCCTTCCATCAACCCCTTGATTTCATCCTTGCCCATCGCGTTCAACCACGGATAGCGGGTTTGGAAAGCTTCGGCCAAGCTCTTGGCATCAACCCAGTAGCATCTGGCTTCCGGCGTCTCCTTGTCGACCGGTTCATCGCACAGAATCTGCGTTGTTTTGGCGAGAATCTCCTTGTTTTGACGCTCCCGATCCCAGGTCCGCGAGTGAAATTGCCACAAGCAATGCTTCATAATATAGTCCACCAACTGCTCGACTTTATGATTCAGACTATCTTCCATATCACTTTCCATCTCCTCTTACGTTGCGGAAAGCTGCGTTGACGTACGGGGAAAACTCGGATAGGTCTTGGCTCGCAGCGCCGCAATCGTGTCGTATTTTCCACTATACTGCCGCATCTCGGTGGATGACGTAATCTCCGCGCTCAAGGTCGCGTCGGAAATCATCCGCTGCGTCATAAACCTGGGCTCCGCAGGAATCTCATCCTTACTGATATCCACCAGGGAAAGTTGATGAATCGGCGAGTAAATCGCATTGTAGATGTCCCGGGCAAATCGCACCCACCCTTCGTATCCTTTGTACGGCCCATTGTGATACGCATGCGCGTTCAAGTACGGCACCCCGACTTTTTTCGCGACTTCGCCCGGGCGCTTGCCGGTAAAGATAACGTCAGGCTTCAACCTTTCCAGCGCCTCCAGCCCTTCCAGCTCATTCGGGTCGTCAATCGCCAACGCGCCTTCTTCGCAACGCGCGATTCCTTTTTCCATATCGCCTTGGTGGCCGAATTTCGTGTATACCGAGACGACATTGACCCCCATTTCGGCATGAATGACATGCGCCCAGTGCCACAGTTTGGACCCGCCCGGCCACAGGCAGACCTTTTTCCCCGTGAGCCGCTCTCGATACCAGTCCAGCTCCGGCTTCCATTTGGCGGTTTCTTCTGCAATAATCGCTCTGGCCCGATCCTCTATCCCGAAGAACATACCAATCTTCATGAGGGTATCGGACATCGGCCCAAATCCGAATCCATCGATATCCAGTCGCGGAATTCCATAGCGCACCCGCAGCTCATTGCAGATATACTCCGCCGAACGAGCGCATTCCAATACATTCAGATGCGCCTTGTGCATCGCTCTGAGATCATCGTAGGACCCATTCCCGGTGAATGTCGACAGCACCTGAATTCCCATGCGTTTAAAGAAATCCAGCATTACCTCCTGATCGCCCTGAATGTTGTACTCGCCCACATAATTGATCACGTAATCGCTGGTAATCTTGGGCTCGACCTGGCCCACTTTTTGATTGATCCAGGCAATATTGATTTTATGATGGCCGCCTGATTGGCTGGGCCCGGCAAAACCGGGCGAATTGCAGACGAAGATATCCACATCCGGCATGTCATCCATGACTTCTTGGGCAATGGCGTTCATGTCGTCGCCGATCAGAGCCGAGGCGCACGTCTGGTAAATCGTCATCCGCTTCATCGTGGGAAACGCCTTGAACGCCTCGATGATATTTTGCTTCAACAGCTTCTCCGCTCCAAACACAATATGCTTTTCCTTCATATCGGTGGCATAAGTGTATTTCAGCTGAAAATTGTCATTATCACTGATATAGCGTTTCGTCTGCCACGTATCGTAGGTGCAGCCGACCGGTCCATGGCTCATATGGATAACGTCTTTCATCGGCGTGCCAATCACATGCTTGGCGCCGCAATAAGCGCAGCCGCGTTCTGAGATCGACCCCGGAATGGTATTCTGATAACCCAAGGGAAGAGCGTCCGTCACATTTTCCCCCGGCCCCTTGTCCACTGCATGTTGTTTTCGCTCCGGAATACATTTGCTGCATTCAAACTCATGATACGGCATGGCTTTTCCCTCCTTCGTTATTTCGCGCTACAGAGCCGAGTCTCCGGTTTCTCCAGTTCTCACCCGGATGATATCCATCACCGGCATGACGAATATTTTGCCGTCACCTACTTTGTTTTCCGTACGATTGGCCTCGATAATCGCCGCCACAATTTGGGGAACCTCATCATCATGAGCCATGATTGTAAACAGGCGCCTGGGGAACAGTCTCGTCCCATCCAAAAACTCCGTGACCAGTTTTTCTTTGCCGGCCTCCTGGACCGGATTGATGGCCAGCAAGGTCTTCTTTCGCTCCTCAATAACGGACGGATCTTTGACCAGGCGTCCACGCCCCAAAACCTTGACGGCGGTGAACCCGGCTACCCCTGCGTTTAGCAGCGCCTTCTTCATTGCATTTACCTTGTTCATCCGGATAATCGCCATAATTTCCTTCATATCAATTTCTCCTTATAGCCCCAGCTCGCCACTGGAGACTGTATAAGCTTCCTCAACAGAAGTGACGAATATCTTCCCATCGCCAAAAGCGCCTTGCTCTCCGCTCCTGGCATACCTGAGCACAACACCGACCACCGCGTCTTTTTGTTCATCAGGCACAGCCATCATGACTAAAGTTTTGGGAATTTCGTCATAGACGATATCACCGAATTTAATCCCCTTTTGTTTGCCCCGACCGACTACATCCACGACCGTAGCGGCATGAAAACCGGCGACAGAAAGCTCGGCAAGCAATTCGTCCTTTTTTTCCGGCCTGACAATAGCCCTGACCATGATCATCTGGCATCCATCCTTTCTACTTTTAGTCCGCCGCGCGCCGGTTAATCCGAAATGCCGTATTTCACAACCATCGCTTCCAGCTCATCCATTTTCAGCGGTTTAGGGATAACGAAGTTCTTGTTTTCAATGATCTTACGCGCCAACTCGCCGTATTCTTTTGCTTGGTTGCATTCAATATCGTATTCAACCACCGTTTTTTTATTAAATTCCGCTTTTTGCACAATGTTATCGCGAGGCACAAAGTGAATCATCTGTGTCCCAATGGCGGCAGTAAACTCATCTAGAAATTCTCTTTCCCGATCCACCTTGCGGCTATTGCAGATCACGCCGCCGAGGCGAACCCCGCTCTGTTTGGCGTATTTCAGCAGCCCTTTGCAAATATTATTGGCCGCGTAAATCGCCATCATTTCACCGGAGGCGACGATGTAAACTTCCTGTGCCTTGCCGTCCCGAATCGGCATGGCAAACCCACCGCAAACCACGTCACCCAAAACGTCAAAAAATACAAAGTCCAAATCCGGTGTATAGGCGCCGTTTTTTTCCATCAGGTCGATTGCGGTAATAACTCCGCGCCCTGCACATCCCACGCCTGGCTCCGGTCCGCCGGACTCCACGCAGCGAATTCCTTTAAATCCGGTTTTCACAACCCCATCGACCGTGACTTTTTCTTCACCTTCATCCCGCAACACATCCATTAATGTCTTTTGATTCATGCCGCCTAGAATCAACCGGGTCGAGTCGGCTTTAGGGTCACAACCATGGATAAAAACCTTTTGATTGTAAAATTCAGCCATAGCACCAGCCGTATTCTGTTGGGTTGTGGATTTGCCAATCCCGCCTTTACCGTAAATTGCTATTTTTCTTGTCATTATTTTCACTCCTTTTAAATAACTGAATTTTTCTATTTCCTTCCTTGTAAAACGGAAATCATGTTGCTATAATGTAGAATGGGTAAATCAAATAAACCTAGCATCACTGGGAATAGGAGATTTTCCTGCGCTTCATGGGTATTCGCAGTATCCATGAAGCATTTTATTTGGGCTGATATAAAGCGCACATTTCACCTATAGGACCACCTCCTCAAATATCACCCATTCCATAGTGACATGCATAAATCCATTATAATTAAGAAGAGGCTTATAAACGTAATAACGTTTATAAGCCTCTTTGCTTATGAAGATGAGATGATATGCAGTAACAACTCCAGCCCCATAACATCTATATAGAGAAACCTGTTTTCAATACGGATCGCACTACTCAAGCTTTCTTGCAGTATTCTCTTTTGCGCAGGTTTTATTTGTTCGTATTATATAACTACAATTATATTTTTACAAGCATTATTACGATAAAAAACTAACTAAACCTAAATCACTTTATATTTCCCATGAATGCATCTATTTGGCAAGTGCTATTAATCAACACTTACAATGGCAAAAACGAAGGCCGAGCGAGCTGAACAAGAGCCCGCTCGGCGGCGGTATTCAAAAAACCCAGGCCGGGCTCATTGAGTATACCTTGGATGCATTTTATCAAACCAAACAAACAATTTCAATACAGTTTTTAAAATTAGTTAGTTTTATATAGTTTTATTTTTAATTAATGTGTTTAGATGGTCTACTCAAAATTTTGTTCCAGGTTATTAAGTTAGTTGAGTCGACTGTCCTCGCTTTTTGAACCCCCTTTTTTGTCACCTTGGGGGCACCTGCATGCCGTTGATTTTCGTTTTTCAACTCTTATTTCCAAGAAGCATTTGCCTGAATGATTTTCTCGGCTATCTTTTTTTATCGTCTGCAGTAATGACCCCGAAAAAACCTGCCGCTCTCCTTTGTTTGCTTTCAAATCGCTCTTGCGGCGAAAATCCGTCAACTGTTTCGAGCGAAGCCCCGTATTTCGTAGCCTGCGCCTCTCTCCATCACGCCGCCGAACAGCGAGCCACCTTTGCCGAACTGTTCGATTCCGTTGGCGATCCCCACCGCGCACTGGCGCTGCAAGAATTTGTCGACCAACATTTCCCGGTCCTTGTCGTTGGAGATGAACGCCAGCTCGACGAGTACGGCCGGACAGGCGGTTTCCTCCAGCACGGTCCAATCGTCGTTCGCCTTGACGCCCCGGTCTGTGGTGCGGCAGTTGGCGATGAGCGCGCTTTGAATGCAGCGGGCGAGACTCCGCCCCCGTTCGCTGGTCTCATAGTACCAAGTTTCCGTGCCGTGGGCTTCCGCACTGGCTGAGGAATTGCAGTGAATGCTGATGAAAATATCCGCCCGGAATTTCCACGCCGCCTCGCAGCGCCAGCTCAAGGAATCGTCTTCGATATCATCCTCGCGGGTGAGCATCACTTTGTGGCCCGCTTTCTCCAGGATCTTCGCCAGCAGCTTCGCAATTTGCAAATTCACCGCAGCTTCGGTGA
>Ga0316604_10002691_pt1 | contig 13234 bp, 12 predicted proteins | sample OWC_soil_day20_C_FD_207650 | JGI IMG/M metagenome (GOLD analysis project Ga0316604, IMG submission 207650) | Wetland soil microbial communities from Old Woman Creek delta, Ohio, United States - OWC_soil_day20_CT | ecosystem: Environmental > Terrestrial > Soil > Wetlands | place: USA: Ohio... | reverse complement strand
GCTTGGGAAAGAATCCATCTGGCCAGTTGCGCTAAAATCGGGCAATTGTTGGCGATCAAGCGGCATGTCGATCCCGAACTGGCTGCTATTGCGTGCTCGGTACACGACTTTGGCCGGATAGTGACAGGGAAACAAGCCGGTCATGCGGACGCCGCTTATCTGCCGCTCAAAGAATTTCTGACCGCTAGCGGCGATTTTACTGCCGTTGAGATCGAAGCTTTGGTGCAGGCGGCGAAAAACCACAGCAATAAGCAGGAGGTTGGCGCCCCGCTGGAAGAAATCGTGAAAGACGCCGATGTATTGGACTGCCATCAGTATGGACAGTTGATGGAACGGCAGGAACAGCGGGACCGACTGGAAAAAGTTCTGACGGAACTGGGCTAATGATAAAGACAAAGCGACTGATTATTCGCAGGTACACTGAGGAAGACGAGAGTGAGCTATACGGAATTTTATCCGATCCCGTGACAATGGCCTATTGGCCGCAGCCTTTTTCACTATTGCAGGTCCGGGATTGGATCAGGCGCAGTATCGATAGCTATGAGCAAGAGGGATATGGTGGGTGGGCAGTCATAGAGAAAGAAACAATGGAACTTATCGGAAATTGTGGCTTGACGAAACTGGAACTGGAAGGCCGGATTGAGAACGATCTGGGATATATTATTGCGCATGAAAAATGGAACTGCGGCTACGCGACAGAGGCGGCGGCAGCTTGTAAGGAATATGCTTTTGCAAACGGAATAACGCGATTGTCCGCTAATATGCCTTTTGATCATGTGGCGTCGCAGCGTATCGCCGAAAAAATCGGGATGAAAAAAGAAAAAGAATTTATCAACCCGCGGAATCGCGATATATTAACCTTTTTATATTCGATCGAGAAATAAATTAATGAACCCGTAGGCGGCATTGCCGGGGAAATCAGAAAGGGGATAATATTATGAGCAAAATAGACCAGCTGCAAAAAATCATTTCGGCTAGCGACAACATTGTGTTTTTCGGTGGGGCGGGAGTGTCGACCGAAAGCGGCATACCCGATTTTCGGAGTGTGGACGGGCTCTATCACGAACAGTACCAGTATCCGCCGGAGACGATATTAAGCCATACTTTTTATCGCAAGCATACTGCCGAATTCTTCGATTTTTACAAGAAAAAGATGATTTGCCCCGAGGCGAAGCCTAATAAAGCCCATTCAAAACTAGCAGAGCTTGAACAGGCAGGGAAACTAAAAGCGATCGTTACGCAAAACATCGACGGCTTGCATCAGATGGCTGGGAGCAAGAAGGTGCTGGAACTTCACGGCTCGGTCAAGAGGAATTATTGTGAGCGATGCAAAAAGTTTTATGACGAATCATTTATTATGAATAGTGTTGGGCTGCCAACATGCTCCTGCGGCGGACCGGTGAAACCCGATGTGGTTTTGTATGAGGAAGGGTTGGATCGGGACACGATGCAACAGGTGGCGTCTTATATTTCCAAGGCCGATGTGCTGATTGTCGGTGGAACGTCCCTGGTGGTATATCCTGCCGCCGGGATGATCGATTATTTTCGGGGCAGCAGCCTAGTTCTTATCAATCGGGCAGCAACGGCCGCCGATAAAAAGGCTAATCTTTTGATTCCCGATAGCATCGGCGAGGTGCTTGGACAAATATCGGTGTGAATAATTTTCCAGTGATGACGCTTGTAAGAAAAGAAAGAGGAGCGAAATTGACAACTTAGCTCTATTCAGCGAGAAAATCCAACGCTATTTTGGCGTGTACGGCGGCGGCAATCGCAAGCGCATCTTCATCGATATCGAATAAATGGGTGTGAACCGGGTGTGTAATTCCTTTTGCCTCATTTTTTATACCCAGTTGATAAAAAGATCCGGGTGCTTTCTGTAAAAAATAAGCAAAATCTTCTCCGCCCAATTTCGGGTTTTCGACGACGATAACATTTTTTTCGCCAAGCAATTCTGTTGCGCTGTTTTTTATAAAGTCGGTCATCCGATCATCATTGATTAGACTTGGATAGCCGAGAGTATATTGCACGGTTGCCTCTGCGCCCAAAGACTCCGCCACTCCCTTAATCAGCTTTGGCAACCGCGCCATTGCCGCTGCTCTGACTTCGGGATTCAAGGTTCGTACGGTTCCGGCGAGTTCAACTTTGTCAGCAATAATATTTCTCTGATAGCCTCCGATAAATTTACCAATGGTAACTACGGCGGAATCTATGGGGTTTACATTTCGGCTGATAAAGCTTTGCAATGCACTCACTACCTGGCTACCGACAACTATAGCGTCAATACCGTCGTGCGGTCTGGCGCCATGGCTTGATTTTCCATGAATCACAACGTCAAATGTGTCACAAGCCGCATAAAATTGCCCATAACGTACACCAAGCGTACCTGCTTCCAGTTCCACCGAAACATGCAGCCCGAAAACCCCGTCCACTTTGGGGTTTTCCATAACGCCTTCTTCGATCATAGGTAATGCCCCACCCTCGTTTTCCTCGGCTGGCTGAAAGAGAAATTTCACATTTCCGGCAAAATGATTTCGATATTGACTCAGCAACATCGCTGCTCCCAATAACCCTGCAGTATGAGCATCATGTCCACAGGCATGCATTTTCCCGGAATTTTGTGATGCGTATTCTACATTTTTCTCATCATGCATGGGGAGCGCATCCATATCAGCTCTTAGCGCCACCGTCTTTCCCGGTCCTTTTCCTTCCAACAGACCCACCAAGCCGGTGCCGGCAACTCTTTGAGTTTTAATGCCTAAGGATTCCAACGTTTGTCTGACGATTTCTACCGTCCGCTCTTCTTCCCGAGCTATCTCCGGATGCATATGAAAGTTCCGTCGGAGCTGAATAACCTCTGATTTAATTTTTTCTGCCTCGCTTAACAAGTTTTCAAGTTTCATTGAAAATCCTCCTCGTATATTGTTCTTATTCATAAACCAAAATGATAAAAGTAGAAGCATTTGCTTCTACTTTTATCATTTTACTACGTTTGAAGCTTTTTTAATTACCTACATCCCATTTTTCCAGGTCATTATACATGCCAAAAGATTGAGGTTTACCGAATTTAACTCTTTTGGAAACAACTTTAAGCGCGTTTTGTGCGTATATGGAAGGGCTGGGCAGGTCCCGCGCAAAAAGTTCCTGAACTCTATCATAAATTGCCTTGCGCTTGTCGGGATCAACCTCACTCTTGCCTGCTAATAGCAAATCATCCATTTCCTTGTTGCTATACCCTGATAAATTAAGTGGTTCGCCCGTTTTTAAAAGGCGCGAAGCGTCCGGGGTGGCCGGATATACCGTCAAGCCAATGATGTAGATATCGAATTCCCCTTTTTTCGCTTTGGCCATACTGGTGACAAAGTCATACTTTTGAATTTGAACTTTAATTCCCACATTTTTAAGATTATCTACAATGATATCCGCAACCTGCTCCCGAACTTTCTGCCCGGAGGGAACGGCAAAATTGATGGTTCTGCCGGCATCCCAGCCGGCTTCCTGCAAAAGCCGCTTCGATTTCTCGGGATCAAACGGAGTCAAAGGAAGAAGTGTTTTGTTTAAAAACGGACTGCTAGGGATATAAGGCAGTTCGACTGACACGCCGTCGCCCTTGAGAAGCTTTTCCACGATCATAGGCCGATTGATCGCGTGAGAAATGGCTTGGCGAACTTTGACATCAGGTATCGTTTTCAGATTGATCATCAATGTTTGAACTGCGCTTTGTATCCCGCCTGCGTCAGCAGTGACATTGGACAAAGATTTCAGGGTGGCGGTATCTTCGAACGGAATCATGCCCAGATTAGGATCGTTCATGTCGATCTCGCCACTCTGCAACTGTGCGGTAATGTTGGCGCCAGGCATAATTTTAAAGTACAAAGCATCTAGTTTTGGGGTGCCTTTGAAATAATCCTTGTTTGCTTCGAACTGCACATATTGACCTTTTTGGTAGGTAACAAGCTTAAAAGGGCCATTTGTCACAGTCGGTTTTTGCATAAAAGGGTGTTGGTACAATTTTTCAGGAGCAACATCTTTGAGCACATGGGAGGGCATGGTTTTCAGTCTTGTACCGATTCCTTCTTTAAATGAGGTTAAATCAATCGGCCCTTTGGTTTTAAAAGCAATAGTACGGTCATCAATTTTTTTTACCCCAGATATGATTGCGCCTGAGGGATTCTTCCCATTCCCATCCAATCCCTCAAGAATATTAAAATTTGATGCCACAGTCGCAGTTACTTTGGGATGACTGATAAGATTCAATGTAAATATTACATCATCGGCAGTAACAGGCTTACCATCGGTCCATTTGGCATTGGCGTTTAATTTTACGATAAAAGTTTGATTATCCTTGGTCTCAATGGAATCTGCCAACATTGGCTGGTGTTTCATGCTTTCATCAAATTCTACCAAAGGCTTGAACAGAATCGCGGTACATACATTCTGCGCCAAATCAGACCATTCTAAAGGATTAAATCCGCTAGGAGCATTCATCATGCCAATACTGATTGTTTTTTTTGCTTTGGTTCCTGAATCGCCAGCTCCGCCGCAAGCCGAGACAGCGAACATAGCTACAATTAGGATGCATGTAAGCAGCGTTTTATTCCGAGTAATAGAATTCATATGCAGACCTCCAACATTTTTTGATTATAGCGCTAGAATTGTTGCTTGCATGGCTCATTTTAAACTGCGCGGATCAAGCGCATCACGTAGACCGTCGCCGATGAAATTTACTGACAACACACTTGCGATAATCAGAATTCCCGGCGGGAGCCACAACCACGGTTTGGATGTAAGCACCGACAAGGTCTGCGCATCAGTCAGCATATTGCCCCAACTGGCGGTAGGTGGCTGTACTCCTAACCCCAGAAAACTAAGGGAAGCTTCAACAATAATGGCGTTGGCGATTCCAAAAGTGGCGTTGACGAGAATCGGCGCCATGACATTGGGCAAGATATGCAGGAATAGTATTCTAGGCGTGCTGAAGCCCAGCGCAACAGCGGATTTGATATAGTCGTTTTCTTTGACGGACAGTACGCTTCCTCTCACCAGGCGGGCGACGCTCGGCCACCCTAAAAGTCCGAGGATAACAATAATGTTCAATAACCCGGGCCCCACGATGCTGACCACCACCAGGATTAACATCATCTGGGGAAAAGACATAAATACGTCGGTTATCCGCATTACGATCATGTCGATCTTGCCGCCGAAATAGCCGGACAAAAGCCCTAACAAAGTGCCAATAACAATGCTGATCACTGTCGTTCCGATGCCAACCACCAGCGATACCCGGGCTGCATAAATCAAACGGCTTAATACATCTCGACCCACTTGATCCGTTCCAAACCAATTTAGCGATGTGGGTTGCGCGCCAAACACTGTGGTCACCTGGTACGGATCATGCGGTGCGATCACTGGCGCAAAAAGAGAACACAACACCAGAACGGATATCACGCAAACCCCGGCAACAGCCATTTTATGCTTTAAAAAGCGGCGCAAAACCATTTGCATATAGCTTTCTTCGCCCAGTTTATCGTTATCCACTTGCGTATTTAGATCACTAGGTTTTCTGAGTAACGCAACTTCTGTTCCCATTATGTTTCTCTCCCTAATTATAGCGAATTCGCGGATCCACGATCGAATACACGATATCCGTCAGTAAGTTTACAACCAACACGGTAAAAGCTGCCAATAGGTTAAGGCCCATGAGCGTTGAGTAATCCCTGCTCATAACGGACTCCATCGTCAGTTGCCCCAAGCCGGGCCAAGCGAATATTTGCTCGGTAATAACCGCCCCGCCCAGCAGTGTGGCAATCTCAAGTCCTACAACGGTAACGATGGGAATAAGCCCATTGCGCAAGGCATGACGGTTAATTACTATAAACTCATGCACTCCTTTGGCCCGTGCCGTTCGCAAATAATCTTGTTCGAGGATTTCCAGCATACAGGATCGAACATAACGAACGACTTTCCCGGCTACATGAAACCCCAACACCATCATTGGCATCAGTAAATGTTGGAATCGGTCAATCGGGCCGCCGCCGCTTCCCAGTGTTATCATGCCGCTTGAAGGTAGTATTTTTAGCACTAATGAAAACACATAAATTGAACTAAGGCCCAAAAAGAATGTAGGCACTGAAATGCCCAAAAGCGACACGCTGCTAAAAAAGTAATCCAGTTTGGAATATTGCTTGGTCGCACTTAAAATTCCCAACGGAATGGCAATTACCAAGCCTGTAAACAAAGCGGAACCCATCAAGAGAGCAGTGGGTGCAATTCGTTCGCCAATCATTTCAGTGACCGGACGAAACGTTGTCATTGAATAGCCCAAATTACCCTGCAACAAATTCGCCATCCAGTTCATATACTGGACGTGTAGCGGCGCATTCAAGCCAAGGGCTTCTTTCTTCGCAGCGATGTCCGCCGCCGAAATATTGGGATCGATAATCATATCTACGGGGCTGCCCGGCGCCATGTTAATGATGATGAAGCTAATGACTGTAACGCCCAAAAGCACCGGAACAGCAATCAAAATACGTCGAAGGATATAACTAAACATACAACGTCCCCCATCAATTCATTACCCCTGATGAAAACAGGCAACTTTATGCTCGATGCCCGTCAGATCGGGAGTGCTTTCTTTGCAAATACTTGTAGCTATAGGACAACGCGTATGAAACCGACAACCGCTTGGCGGGTTGGCTGGACTCGGGACATCACCTTGGATAATGGTTCTCTGTTTGTCTCTCAGGTGTGGATTCGGCACGGGATAAGCACTGAGCAAGGCTTGTGTGTACGGGTGCAAAGGGTTGCAGAAAATATCTTTTGTAGGGGCGATTTCCACCACTTTTCCCAGATACATTACCGCAATGCGGTCGCTGATGTAGCGAACGGCCCCTAACCCATGCGCGATAAACAAATAAGTGAGGTTCATCTTTTTCTGTAAATCTTTCAGCAAGTTCAATACCTGTGCTTGTGTCGATACATCCAGAGCTGAAACCGGTTCGTCGCAGACCACCAGCTTCGGCCTGAGGGCCAGTGCCCGTGCAATGCCGATCCGTTGCCGCTGTCCGCCGGAAAATTCATGAGGATAGCGATTTTTATAGCTTGCTGGCAAATCAACGCTGTCCAGAAGATTTTCTACCTCTTGGGGGATATCACTGTCGGGTACAATGCGATGAACCTTGAGCGGTTCTGCCAAAACGTCGTGGATGCGTTTGCGCGGATTCAGGGAAGAATAGGGGTCCTGAAAGATGATCTGTAAATTCGAACGCACTTTCGCCATATTCTGATTCGAGTAGCTGGCGATATCCTGCCCTTCAAAGACGATACGTCCCTCATTTGGTTGTTCCAACCGGACAATTGTCCGACCAATCGTTGATTTTCCGCAGCCGGACTCACCTACCAAACCCAGAGTTTCTCCTGGGTAGATGGACAGGTCCACTCCATCTACCGCTTTTACATAACCGACCGTTCGCGAAAAAAGCCCTTTGCGAATAGCGTAATAAGTTTTCAGTTTTTCTACTGATAATAATGGTGCGCGTTTTTCCTGATTAACCACAAGCGACACCACGAAGCAGCGGCGATGCTTCTTCCTCAATATGCCAGCAACGCGCCCAGTGATTTTGGCCCGCGTCCATCAGTGCCGGAACTTCCTGGCGGCATTGTTCGGTTGCAAAGGCACACCGAGTATGAAAACGGCACCCCTGGACCATTTGATACGCGGTAGGAACCGTTCCCGGAATAGAGACGAGGCGCTCACCCTCTGCAACATCAATCTGGGGAATTGATTTCATCAAGCCTTGTGTGTAAGGGTGTTTCGGATGATCGAACAGCGTAAACACATCCGCTTCTTCCATTACCTGACCGGCATACATTACGATTACCCGATCCGCCATTTCGGCAATGACCCCGAGATCGTGGGTAATCAGCATAACAGCCATATTGGATGCTTTGCACAGTTTTTTCATCAAATCAAGAATTTGTGCTTGGATGGTTACATCCAATGCAGTTGTCGGTTCGTCGGCAATCAGAAGTTTGGGGTTGCACGACAGCGCAATAGCGATCATTACTCTTTGCCGCATGCCGCCTGAGAGCGTGTGCGGATAACTGTCAAAGATAGCTTCCGCACGCGGGATGCCTACTTTATTCAGCATATTGATCGCATAGTCCCGTTCTTCTTTCTTGCTCAGATGCAGATGCAGATGAATGGCTTCCGTCATTTGATAACCTATAGTGAAAACTGGATTCAAGGAAGTCATTGGTTCTTGAAAAATCATCGCAATTTGGTTGCCTCGGATATCTCGGAGCTGATCATCACTCAACTCCAACAAGTTTGTTCCTTCGAACAGGATCTCGCCTTGGCGGACCCGGCCCTTCTTGCCCAGCAGCCGCATGATGGAAGAAGATGTTACACTCTTTCCGCAACCGGACTCCCCAACAATCCCCAGAACTTCGCCCGGTTTCAAGCTGAAACTGACATCTTCGACAGAAATAACTTCTCTTCCATCAGTGGTAAATGCTGTTTGCAAATTTCGTACTGTCAATAAATTTTCCATATCACTCACCACACTGATTTTTTTAGCGATTCTTACCTTATTGAACATCCCACAGATATACGTCGATATACATTCCAAAACTTTTGGGTTTGCCGACTAATAATCTTTTTGATACTGCTTTCAGGGCATTTTGCACGTAAATCGTTGGCGAAGGTAGGTCCTTCATAAAGACCTCTTGCACTTTGTTGTAAATTTCTTTGCGTTGAACCGGATCAACACTGTTCGCGCCACTTGTCAATAACGCGTCCATTTCCGGGCTACTGTACTTGGATAAAGTAAGTGTGCCCCCTGTTTTTAAGAAGTTGGAAACATCCGGATTGATTGGGTATTGAGGAATACCAACGATATAGATGTCATACTCACCTTTTTTTGCTTTGGCTAAACTGGTGACAAAGTCGTATTTTTGAATTTGGACATTTAGGCCAACCTTCTTCAAGTTATCAACGATAATGTCCGCGACCTGCTCACGCACTTTGTTCCCGGATGGAACATCGAAATTGATGACGCGGTTTGCATCCCAACCAGCCTCTTTCAAAAGTTGCTTGGCTTGTTCCGGGTCATAGGGCGTCATGGAAATGGATTTGTTAATAAAGGGGCTGTTAGAGAAATATGGCAGCTCAATTGCTTCGCCATCGCCTTTTAGCAAATTGTCAATAATCAGTTTCCGATTTATCGCGTGAGAAAGTGCTTTTCTCACTCTCACATCTGTGATCGTGGTTGTATTAATCATCAAGGTTTGAATTACACTCTGGAGGCCTTTAGTGTCAGTCGTTACATTGGCCATCCCTTTAACTTTATCGCTATCTTCAAACGGGATTAGTCCGATATTCGGTTCGTTCATGTCAATTTCGCCGCTTTGCAACTGAGCAGTGATATTGGCGCCAGGCATAATTTTGAAGTAGATTTCATCAAGTTTAGGTGTACCTTTAAAGTAGTCCTTGTTGGCTGCCAGCTGAACATATTGACCTTTTTGGAAGGTTACTAGCTTAAATGGTCCGCTAGTTACTGTTGGTTTTTGCACAAATGGATTTTGGTAGAACTTTTCTGGGTCAACGTCCTTCAGCACATGAGCGGGAACCGTTTTCAGGCGCGTACCGATCCCATCCATAAATAGCGCTAAGTCAACCGGTTTCTTGGTCTTAAACTCAAGCGTTCGGTCATCCACTTTCTTTACGCCGGAGATACTGCCGCCGGTAGTGTTTTTGCCGCCGTCATTCAAGCCTTCCAGCAAATTAAAGTTGGAGGCGACGCTGGAAGCGACCTTGGGATTGCTGATGAGATTGAGCGTGAAAATTACATCATCTGCGGTAATGGGCTTGCCATCTGTCCATTTTGCCTTCGGATTCAATTTGATGGTAAAGGTTTGGTTGTCTTTAGTTTCAATGGAATCCGCCAACATCGGAACAAATTTCATATCATCGTTAAGCTCCACAAGCGGCTGAAACAGGATGCCCGTCATGTAATTTTGCGCCTGGTCAGACCATTCCAATGGATTGAAGCCGCTGGGAGCGTTCATGATCCCGATGTTGACAATTTTTTTTGCCGCCGTCCCGGTGTTTGTCGGTTTCGAATTTGAGCCACAAGCGGATAAGGTAAATGTAAGTGCGATACACATAGATACGAGCAGCAACTTTTTCATCATCCTGATTTTCACAGTCATTCCTCCAATGTAAATTTGTTTTGAATCTAATATTTTCAACCGGAAAATCCGAAATATTTTATAAGTTGAATATTGAAATTAATATAAAAAAGTCGTGAGTAGAAAAATCTTACTCACGACTTCATTGCCGAAAAGCTAATTCAATAATTAGCCTATATATTATGTTTGTTTGCAAAAAAACGATGCGTAATTCAATACATGGTAAAAACAAATTGTAATTTGACTCTAGAATACAAACATTTGCTTCGATTGTCAAGTCATCGCATAACTCCTGCCCGGCGGTCTTTTCTTTTTTGAATTTAGAATGTGAATTTTTTGGGCGGGTTGCCGCTGAAATCGGATAGGGTGGCTTCTCCGTGTTCTACGCAAAATGCTTCGAAAATTGGATTGTCCGCTGTCTGATAGATCGATTTGACCAAGTCGGAGTGACTGATTATTGTTTGCTTGATAATAGGGTCCTGGCTAAAATGGACACTACCGGTAATTCTGACAGTCACCATTTCTTTTGATGTGGAGCAGAATGCGATGGCTGGATTGTTTTTTAGTTGCTTGAATACAGGTTTTGTATTTGCCGTACAAAACCACAGCTTGCCGTCTTGCTCGAACATAAAGCCCCAAGGACGCAGCTGAGGTTTGTTGTTTTCCACGGTTGCCAAACTTCCCATCGGATTGGCGTTTAAAAATTCGACGATTTCTTTCATGAACAAATTCCTTCTTTCAATTAGTTTGTCATCTAACTATAAGTTTATAAAAAATTGACAACCTCGTCACTGAAGATAATGTTGTCAATGAATGATCAAATTATATACGTTCCAGATTTCGCTCGATGAGTGTCAATGCTGTTTCGAGGCCCACCGCATCAGCCGAACTCATACCGGCATAAACGCGCGCATTTAACTTGCTGGAAATCCTTTGGAATAAAGGTTCTAATTCCTGCCCTTGAGGTGTCAACCGGATGAAGGTTACTCGGCTGTCGGTCGGACTTTTGGATTTTTGTACATATCCATAAGCAATAAGCTTCTCAATCAATACCGTAACCGTCGGCTTACTGCGATGAATTTTTTCGGCGATTTCCTTCATGGTTAGTTCTCCCCCGCGGAACAACTGAACCATAATATCGCCGTGAGACGGCACAATTCCTTCAATTCCGTTCTGCGATAGTTCTTGCATTATTAGTTTATTTGCTTTGTCCCGGATTCGGCTCATCAGTGCGATTGCATTTCCTTGTTTCATAGTTGTATTTTAATTAGATATAAAACAATTGTCAAGCAAGATTGTGAATTAAAAGGATGCATATATACGATGGAGATGTATTGATAAGTTTTGCGTTTTATGAGATACATAAGGAGGCGAACAACATCTTTTATAAAGTAATTGCAGGGAGTGTTGAGATTTGAAGTTGGTATCGTGGAATGTCAACGGATTGAGGGCTTGTATGGGTAAAGGGTTTGAAAATATTTTCACTACTACGGATGCTGATATTCTTTGCGTTCAGGAAACGAAAATGCAGCAAGGACAAGCTGAAATTGCATTTGGCGGCTATGAACAATTTTGGAACAGCGCGCTAAAGAAGGGGTATTCAGGCACTGCTGTTTTCTCCAGGATACAGCCATTGGCGGTTTCATATGGGATGGGGCAGGAAGAACACGACCAGGAAGGTCGCCTGATCAGCCTGGAATTTAACGAGTTTTACTTAGTAAATGTGTATACGCCCAATTCCCAGCGAGGACTTTTGCGACTGGAATACCGGATGCGATGGGAAGACTCTTTTCGCGAATATATTGAGAAGCTGCGCGCAGAGAAACCGGTTATTATTTGTGGCGACCTGAACGTAGCACATCAGGAAATTGATATCAAGAATCCCGCCGCCAACAAAAACAATGCCGGGTTTACCCAAGAAGAGAGAGATAAGATGACGCAGCTGCTGCGAGCTGGGCTAACTGACAGTTTTCGCCATTTGTATCCCGAACGCCGCGACGCCTATTCATGGTGGTCATATATGGGGAATGCACGCGCGCGAAATGTTGGTTGGCGAATTGATTACTTTTTGGTTTCGGACGGACTTTGTTCTATGATCCGAGAGGCGGAAATTCTCCCGGATGTGCAGGGCAGCGACCACTGTCCGGTTATGCTGGAGATTTTCTAAAGAATGGGATTGTTCATTTGCTTTCAATAGGAATGTTGAGTAGAATAACCCTGTAGAGACCAAGGGAAATAGTTGATCGTTTAGGTTTGGGGGTTGGCATGAAGAGCGCAGCAAGGGATATTGTAGGTATTGCAATGGCGGAGCGGCAATGGACGAAAAGTCTGATTGAAGCGATTTGCGATGGAGTTCTTATAGCCGACGCCATGGGAAATATATGTTATATAAATGGTGGATACCTAAAAATAACCGGTTTGGTGGAAGCGGATATCATCGGGCGCCCACTGTCGGAGATCAGACCCGGCAGCGTACTGCCGCAAGTTATAAAGTCCGGTGAAGCCCGCATGGGGGTTTACCGAAGGGAAGGCCGCGCCGAATACGTTGTTGACATGGCGCCGATTCGATACGAGGGAAAAATTGTCGGAGGTATTTCCACCGTCAAAGAAATCGCCCGAATTCAAGCCCTTTCCCGAGAGATGGAAAAGTATGTGAAAAAGAACCGGGAACTTACCTCGGTTGTTAGTACCATTTATAACGCACGCTACACTTTTCATGACATAGTTGGCGCCTCACCGGGCATTCGGAAGGCAGTGGCGTTCGCGGAGAAAATTGCGCAATGTGACGAAGATATTTTGATTTGCGGCGAAAGCGGCACTGGGAAAGAAATGTTTGCGCAGGCGATTCACAATGGGAGTTCCCGCGCTGTCATGCCGTTTGTGCCGGTGAATTGTCCCACACTGCATTCAACACTTGTTGAAAGTGAGCTGTTCGGCTACGAAGATGGAGCTTTTACCGGCGCCCGCAAAGGGGGAAAGGTCGGCCTGTTTTTTGTTGCGGATAACGGAACGATTATGCTGGACGAGGTTGCCGAACTGCCCTATG
>Ga0316604_10002690_pt1 | contig 13234 bp, 13 predicted proteins | sample OWC_soil_day20_C_FD_207650 | JGI IMG/M metagenome (GOLD analysis project Ga0316604, IMG submission 207650) | Wetland soil microbial communities from Old Woman Creek delta, Ohio, United States - OWC_soil_day20_CT | ecosystem: Environmental > Terrestrial > Soil > Wetlands | place: USA: Ohio... | reverse complement strand
CCTGTTTGAACGGCAGCTAAATTTACCTTGAGATCTTCCTGTTTTACAAATGCCGCAAATATGTTCTCGGTGTGGTCGAGTTTTTCGCCAAACAGTTTTAAAATTGCGCCGATCAAAATACTGCCGATTACCTTCGAATTGCCAAGTTTCTTTGCTAAATCATTTATATCCAGTTTTATTACGTTTTTTCCTTCAATCGGTAAATGGCTGTCACAGAGAATAAACCCGTTGGTTCGCAGTTCGTTTTGATGTATTTCTACTGTTTTTTGATCAAGAGCGACAATTCCGTCTAAAATGAAGCTGTGTGAGGTTATTGGTTTAGAATCAAAGCGCATCAACGTAAAATTGTGTCCGCCACGGATGCGGGACATGACATCTTTCGTAGAAAAAACCTGGTAACCGGATCGTTTCAACAACTTTTCTAAAATTGCAGACATTGTATCTACGCCGAGACCTGCAGCTCCGCCAATCAAAATATTGTACATGTCGAATCACCTCACCAATCGATAGTATTTATATAAATTTCATAATACTTATTTTTATTATAGTACGAAATGCAAATGGTTTGTTTTATTTTTTTTAATATTCAAACAATATAAAAAATAATTATTATAGAATTCAAAATTATTTGACAATAAGATGCGAAACAGTATTACGATGTAGTATAATATGAATAAGTAGTTAGAATTTTTCTCATAATACAGGGAATATAGAGATTGGCAAACTTGCTAAAAGGCAAGGACGCAAAGCCGTGGGTCTAAAAGCCACGGAAGAGGGGCTTATGACTGCCAGGCCGCACCGGACTATTCGGTTGTGATATGGCAGTTTTTGTGTTGTTCACATGGAAATGGTTTTACTTGAAATTATGTTTCGCCTTATTTCTGAGAAAGGCTGGATAAGTTGCTATTAAAAAATGAGAGGAGGTTTTTGCACTGAAAATACCGATAATATTGGGACAGCCTCTCCATCTTTGGTTGGGTATTGTGTTGCTGATTTTAGTTATGTTTGAAATTGCTGTCGTAAAAAAACTAGTACCGATTTCTTTTCGCTGGCATCGAATTATGGGGTATGTAATTCTAGTGCTGGCAATTCTGCACGGTTCTTTGGTTTTTGGATTACATCGAGGCCTATTCACATTTTAGAGGCGCATTTCATGGGAAATAGTGGTTATCGTCATATATTTAATATAAGTGAGCCTTAGGTTCGGAGGGGGTTATTGCCCCCGCCGAACCCTTAGAGCGAACTTAGTTCGAGTGTTATAGCCTGTTGATCCCCGACCTAAGAGGGCGGGGTCTTACAGGCTGTTAACGAGATAAAGAGAGGTGTTTTATCGTATGGGTCAGTAAATGATGCCTCGAAAATTTTTAAGGGGAGACTTTTTCTAAAGAATGGAGGTTATATTGTGGATGTTTTTGATTATGCTTTAAAAATGGAATTAGATGGTGAAAAATATTATCGGGAGCAGGCTCAAAAAGTAAAATACGATGATTTGAAAATTGTATTGGAAGGTCTGGCCGACGACGAATTGCGGCATTACAAGATTATCCAATTGGCGAAAAACCAAATTTTTCAGTATATCGAAACCGATCCTTCGTTACGCAATAGGCCCAATGTTTTCTCTGTCAGAGAAAGCAAAACCGATGTTTTAAAACACAAAAGTTCCATTGAAAAATTAAAAGATGAACAAATCGATATATATCGTGAAGCATTGAAAATAGAAAACGAAAGTGTAGATCTTTACAAGAAAATGAAAGAAGACGCGAAGAGTGAAGATGAGAAGACAGTTTTCGAAAAACTTATGCATGAAGAAGAAAAGCATGTACAGGTAATTGATACAATTATTGATGCGTTAAACCATGTCAAAGACTGGGTGGAAGCTGCAGAGTTTACTCACACAGACACTTATTGATGAAATATTGCAAAACATAGCAAAAAACGGTTGTATTTATGACTTAAAGTATGTGGGAAGAGGTGCGTGTATGAAGAAAAGAAAAGTGTTGTTATTTAGCGTGTTGTTATCTATGCTGATTCTTGCAACCGCCGTAAGTGTTACATCCGCAGAACCAGTTTCTGAAAAGAATATTGTTCTTATTCAGGGTTATTCTTTTCAACCTCCGGAGTTAACCATACAAAAAGGTGAAACAATTACATGGATAAACAAGGATTCAGCGAGCCATGATGTCAAAGGGAGTTTTTTTTACAGCGGAATATTGCGTGAAGGACAGTCTTTTCAACAAACTTTTAATGATGCAGGAACGTTTGATTATTCCTGCTCGCTTCATCCGGGAATGAAAGGACGAGTGATTGTACAATAAGTTAAGTCCTTGAAATATATGGATAGTGACTCGGAAATATGAGGAGGGGATCAAGAAATGGCGAAGGTAACAATTGATCGGGAAGGTTGTATTAGTTGTGGAATGTGCTGGGATACATGTCCGTCAGTCTATGAACAAAATACAGAGGATTCAAAAAGCCAAATCATTTTCGCTTTACAAGATGCTGGAAATCCTGCTATAGGTAAAATATCTGAAAAAGATGTTGCTTGTGCTCGCCAAGGAGCAGACGTTTGTCCGGTAAGCGTGATTTCCGTAGAGTAATAATCGAGTCTAGGATAAATAAAAGTATCTTCTTCTCCTAATACGAAAATATAGTGATTGGCAAACTTGCTAAAAGGCAAGGACGCAAAGCCGTGGGTCTAAAAGCCACGGAGAATGGGCTTATGACTGCCAGGCCGCACCGTACATCCGGTTGTGATCTGGCATTTTTGTGTTAATTGAATATCAGCAAAGTATCTTTTCCCCGCCGGTCCATTTCAAAGCCAACAATGAAGAAAATAAATAGTGTGATGCAGTGGTTGTTGGAAATTGGTTATTTACTGACCTGACGGTTCGACTATTGAATAAAGTGAGGTGTATTATCGTATGGGTCGAGCAAATGATGCTTCAAGAATTTTTAATGGGGCACTTTTTCCAAAGGCAGGAGAATACCTTATTGATTCGGTTCACAGCTTTGCCGGCTTCTCCATACAACACTTTGTTGTGGGACAAGTGAGAGGGCAATTTAGTTCTATTGAGGGAAAACTGGTAATTGCAGATAATCCGCTTCAATCATTGCTTGAAATTAGTGTGGCTGCCGCAACGATAAATACCCAAAATCAAGCACGTGACAATGATTTGCGCAGTGCTAAATATTTGAATGTAGAGAAATTTCCTGCCATGACCTTCCATAGCACCGGTTTCGTGCCGGAACCATGCGGAAAATGGACGATCAACGGGAATTTAACGGTTTGCAATGTCAACTATCCGGCAGCTCTGACAGTGCATTTTTGTGGTTTCGTGGATGATCCGTGGGGGAAAACACGAGGTGCTTTCCGGGGCAAAACCAAAATTAACCGCAAGAATTTCGGACTCAGTGCTGATTTAGATATGCACACGGGCGGGACGATAATTGGCAACGATATAGGGATTCATTTTTCTGCGGAATTTCTGCTTCAAACATGAAGTTATGTTGAATGCCAAGAAGATGCCGAAAAAAAGATCATAAATATATTGGCTGGGATTAGATCGGCTACACTTGAAGAAAGAAAAAATAGTATTGAGGGGGATTAAAAATGTCAGATATTGCGATCCTTACCAGAACCTCTTTACAGGAGCGGTATGATGAATACGGTTTACGGTTCCGCATCGAAGAATTGAAGTTGGCGAATGGTGAAAAGGCGGTAATGTTCCAAGATTTTGATGAAACCCATTATATAGTTTATGACGAACGGTTTAAGAACATGGATGTAATGCATGATGACCGCAAAGGGTATATTTTTGAAAATGGGGAAGCAATTGATTGGACGGATTATCCTCACAAACTAAAAGAAAAAGAAGGGAACGAGTGAAATACCAGTTCAACGGAAAGCCAAGCCTAAAAAACTTGGCTTTCTGTCGCCATAATCCTTCTTAGTAAATTTACTGGCATTGGACGACGGATTTATTTTTGGCAAAATAATGCTTTGCCGAACTCCAAAATTCTAACCTGCTTTTGCAGTGGATAAATTATTTTCCTGAAATAGGGAAAGAGGAGTGGGAGATATGGGCACAGTATCAAAAAACGTTGACATTATGAAACTTCCGGAGAATTACCGCAATTTTCATGAAGAAGTTTTATCGTTTATCCCCTCAAATAGAATATTCGCCGATCCGATCCGGCGGTTGGCCTATGGAGTAGATGCTAGTTTATACCGTATTACGCCTAAATTGGTCGTGAAAGTACGTACGGCGGAAGAAGTGGCTGCAATCGTTAAACTTGCAGCGCAGTATACTGTTCCCGTCACTTTCCGGGCCGCCGGAACAAGCCTTTCCGGCCAAGCTCTTTCTGATTCTGTTTTACTTGTTTTGGCTGGCGGATGGAGCAAGTACCAGGTCGAAGATAATGGAAACAAGATTGCGCTCGAACCGGGCATCCTTGGTGCAGAAGCAAACCTATATTTGAGCCCGTATTCGCGGAAAATCGGGCCGGATCCGGCGTCGATCAACCATGCCATGATAGGAGGAATTGCGGCCAATAACGCGAGTGGAATGTGCTGTGGAACGGCAGATAATAGTTATAAAACGGTTGCAGCGATGAAAATTATTTTTGCCGATGGATCTTTGTTAGATACCGCCGATTCTGTTTCGTGCGAAAATTTTAAGAAAGGCCACGAAGCATTGATCGCCGAAATTGTGCGGATTAGGGATGAAATCGCTGCTGATGCCCAATTGTGCAGTCTTATACGGCAAAAATATAAAATCAAAAACACGACCGGGTACAGCATGAACGCTTTTGTTGATTTTCAGGATCCTATCGATATCATCACTCATTTGATGATTGGATCAGAAGGAACCTTGGGCTTCATCGCTGAGATAACATATAAAACCGTTATTGAACATCCCTATAAAGCATCGGCGCTTATGATTTTTGCTGATATGGAACACGCTTGCCTTGCGGCCATGAAACTGGACCGCCCGTTGGTTTCGGCAGCAGAAATGCTTGATCGCATATCGCTTCGTTCTGTAGAAAATAATGAGGGAATGCCGACTTATTTAAAAGACTTAGATGAAGCGGCTACTGCGCTTCTTGTCGAAATTAGAGCAGCAGACAAGGAAACTCTTGAAGACAGCATTGAAAATACGAAAAAATGCCTGGCGGATATCCCTGTTCTTTTTCCGATTTCGTTTACTGATAAGAAAGCAGAAAATGATAAGTTGTGGCGAATCCGTGCCGGAATATTTCCTGCCGTCGGCGGTATTCGCCGCCAGGGGACCTCGGTAATCATCGAGGATGTTGCTTTTCCCAAGGATCGTCTGGCGGAAGCGGTCCTCGCTCTACGAAACAGTATGAATAAATATGGCTATCAAGATGGTGTGATTTACGGGCACGCGCTAGATGGGAATGTGCATTTTGTATTTACTCAGAATTTTGACACGGCCGAGGATATTGAACGTTATAAAACGTTTATCAATGAAGTTTGCAGTATGGTGGTAGGGCAATTTGACGGCGCCTTAAAAGCTGAGCATGGCACTGGGCGCAATATGGCTCCTTTCGTAGAATTAGAATGGGGGCAACAAGCCTATAACTACATGAAACAATTAAAACAGGCTTTTGACCCTTCAACTTTGCTTAACCCTGATGTAGTAATCACCCATAAAGGTACTGTTTATCTTGAGAATCTTAAACTGATGCCGCAAGTCCATGAGATTATCGATAAATGTATGGAGTGCGGTTTTTGTGAAGTGAATTGTCCTTCTCACAAATTAACCAGCAGTCCACGGCAGCGCATTGTTCTTCAACGTGAAATTGCCCGCCTGAAGGCGGATGGTGCAGCGGAAGATCAGTGGAAACGGTTAGAACATGATTTTGCCTATTTTGGCGATGAAACTTGCGCGACAGATGGTTTATGCGAGACAACCTGTCCGGTGTCCATTAACACCGGCAGCTTTACGAAATTCATGCGTTCTACCAGAATCAGCCCGCGTGGACGAAAAATTGCGAAATATATGGCGCAGCATTTCAAAGAGGTAACTTCGTTTGCAAAATTAGGTTTGGCAGGGGCGCATCTTGCCCATACTATGCTGGGAACCTGTACAGTCGGTAGTTTAGCCGGAATGGCTCGTTCTGTGAGCCGGGGGAAAATTCCCAAGTGGAATAAGTGGTTGCCGCAGGCAAGTGCAAAACTGAGTGCACCTGCTTCAGGGTCGAAGGCAGGGAATACGGTTGTCTATTTCCCCAGCTGCATCAGCCGTACTATGGGACCGGCTAAGGATGACAGTGATCAACGGTCTTTGCATCAAGTGATGTTATCGCTTTTGGACAAGGCGGGCTACCATGTTATTTTCCCTCCTAATCTTGAAAAATTGTGCTGCGGCATGCCTTTTGAAAGCAAAGGATACTTTGAAGCGGCGGATGAATTGAGCGCAGCCTTGCAAAAAACGTTGTTGGAGTGCAGCAACAATGGAGAATACCCAGTGTTATGCGACACGAGTCCCTGTGTTTACCGTATGAAACGCGTGATGGATAAGCGGTTACTTATCTTAGAAACCGTCGAATTTATTCATGATTATATGCTAAACCGGCTGGAATTCAACAAAATCCCTCAAACTATCGCGATCCATGTAACCTGTAGTTCCATCAAAATGGGTCTTGCCGATAAATTTCGCGCAGTAGCAGAAGCCTGCGCAGCAAAAGTAATTGTTCCTGAAAAAGTAAAATGCTGCGGTTTCGCCGGGGATAGGGGATTCACTGTTCCGGAGCTCAACGATTCCGCGTTGGAACATTTGAAAGAAGCGTTGCCGTTGGATTGCAAGTTTGGCTATTCGAACAGCCGGACTTGTGAAATTGGTCTGGCCGATCACAGTGGGATCAGTTATCAGTCGATTGCCTACCTGGTGGATCGCTGCAGTCTTCCGCGGAAAGATACTTTTTGATGAAATTAGGTACGGTACGGGTATTGTTATACGCCACAGTTGCTCCAGTAATACAATCAAGAGAGGAGCAGGGGAAAATGGAAACAAAGAAGAGGGAAGGCTTTTCTTCCGGGGTCGCCGTATTTTTTGCGACCTTGGGTTCAGCTGTGGGGTTAGGTAATATATGGAAATTCCCTTATTTAACCGGCGAGTTTGGGGGCGGCGCATTTTTGATGGTATACTTCGTATGCATTCTATTTGTCGGTTTGCCGGTCATGTTTGGTGAATTTTATGTAGGCCGTAAAACCAGAAAAAATGCGATTGGCGCCTTAAAACAGTTAAAACCGGGCAGTGCCTGGAAACATATCGGTACAATGGGGGTAATCGCTGCCTATTTAATCATGTTTTTCTACAGTTGCGTAGCCGGCTGGGTGTATTTCTATTTGTTTAAAGCACTCGCTGGTGATTTTGCCGGCATTACTATGGAAACTGCAAAAAGTCAGTTTGGCAGTGCGATTGTTGGGCCGCTTTCGCCGATTTTTTGGCAAGTTATCGTCATGACAGTGGTTGCCGCTATTTTGGCGGCCGGAGTAAAACAGGGAATTGAGAGGATCACAAAAATGTTGATGCCGATGTTATTTATTTTAATCATCATTTGTGATGTTCGGGCCTTGACGTTACCGGGAGCCAGTGAAGGTTTGAATTTCTTGTTCCAGGTTGATTTTACAAAACTGTCGGCAGCCGCTATTTTGACAGCGTTAGGTCTGGCCTTTTTCAAACTGTCCCTAGGCGTTGGTACCATGATGACTTACAGCAGTTATTTTACTGCTGACAATCATTTATTTGCTACTGGAGCTAAAGTAGCCATATCGGATACCGTTGTATCTCTTTTGGCCGGTATTGCAATTTTTCCTGCCGTCTTTTCTTTCGGCCTGGAGCCTGGCGCCGGTCCAGGATTGTTGTTTATGACTATTCCGATGGTATTCTCGCAAATACCTCTGGGAAATGTGTTATTGGTTGCCTTTTTCTTCCTAACTTCAATCGCAGCGACTACGGCCATGTTATCGCTAGTGGAAGTACCGGTTGCGTATTTTTCCGAGGAATGGGGTTTGTCGCGGAAGAAAGCGGCTGTTGGGAGTGCGGTTGTTATTGCGTTAATAGGAATACTGGCTACGTTGTCCGTGGATAAGAGCAGCCTTTTTGGAAGTTATACCTTTTGGGGCAGAGGTTTTTTTGACTGGTTTGACTACCTATCGTCTAACGTCATGCTGCCGATCAATGGCCTATTGATTTCCCTGTTTATTGGTTACCGTGTCAAGAAAGAAGATTTGCAGTTCGAATTTTCCAATCAGGGAACGAAAGATATTCAATATATTATGCCATTGTTCTATTTTAGTATCCGCTACGTATCGCCAGTGCTGTTGATCGTTGTGTTCCTCAATGCAACCGGGCTATTGAAGTTTTAGTTGATTGTATGAACACAACAGGAAAGTCCTTAAAATTACTATGGGGGTAGATGGTATAATTGTTGATAATTAAAGAACAACGGTTATTTAGTGCGAAATGTCTTGTTGTTATTAGGTAAATGTAATATATTAAAATTATAGAATATTCCGAAATTGGTGAAAGGAGCATGATAGGGATTCGGCACTTGAGTGCATTTAGCCGCTAATGCCTCATAGGAATTTATATTAAGGAAGAAGAGCATGCTGAATGCCTTGCAGACGATACAAGTGTTTATCTCATATATTTACTTACGATGAAAGTGAGTGGAGGGATGAGGATGGAAAAGGATCGTGGCTGGAGCCCTTATTTGGCTGGAGCTCTCAGTGGATTGGTGTCGATTGGTTCAGTTTGGTTTGTGGGCAAGTATCTTGGTGCATCAACTACCTTCGTCCGAACTACTGGCATAATTGAAAAACTGTTCTCGCCTGAGCGGGTTGCCAAAATGCCGTATTTTTTGAAGGAAGCGCCAATCATCGATTGGCAGTCAATGTTTGTTCTCGGGGTTGCCATTGGCGCGTTTATTGCGGCAATCACCTCCGGTAGTTTCCGTTGGCAGGGCATACCGGATATGTGGCGAAATGCATTTGGACCATCAGTAAGTTATCGCGCTTGGATCGCCTTTATTGGCGGGATTATTGCCATGTTTGGCGCCAGGCTTGCCGATGGCTGCCCAAGTGGGCACGGTTTGAGCGGATCACTGCAGTTGGCAGTCAGTGGTTATGTTGCGTTAGCCTGCTTCTTTATTGGCGGCATGATCACTGCTAACTGGCTTTACAAAGGCGGTGGCAAATGATGGACTTGATGTACGGTTTGATTACCGGCATATTGTTTGGATTTTTACTGCAAAAGGGCCGAGTTATTCGTTATGACAAACAAATTGCTGCGCTGCGGCTTCAGGACATGACTATTGTGAAGTTCATGCTCTCGCATATTGCGGTTGCGATGGTTGGGGTCTATTTCCTTTACGATATAGGCTTAGTTAAACTGTCGTTAAAAGCGACCATTTTGGGCGGCGTTGTTATCGGCGGGCTGATGTTTGGACTCGGCTGGGGTCTTCTCGGTTACTGCCCTGCCACGTCGTTGGGTGCTTTGGGAGAAGGCCGTTGGGATTCGCTCTGGGGCATTATTGGAATGCTGGTTGGTGCCGGGCTGTATGCCGAAGCGTATCCGTATCTAGTGAAAACGGTGTTGACATGGGGAAACTATGGTAAAATCACTATCCCGCAGGTGTTGGGGATCAACCATTGGTTTGTGATTGTCCCGTTTATTGTTTTGACGCTGCTGCTATTCCGCTGGTTTGAAAAGAAAGGGCTTTAGGAAAAAAGTCTCATGAATATTGCTTTGATTGATGCATGTGCTTTAAAAAGAGAAATGACAAATTGAGAACGCAGGAGGGGCGGCTAGTCTGCCTCTTTTGTTTCTTTAAATTGGGTTGCTGATCAGGGCTGCACAGATATCGTTGTGGGCGGAATGGGTGAAGTGGCTCAATCGATTTTTGCCATGCGCGGTATCCTCGTTACCTGCGGCGCTCCGGTCGACACTCCGGAAAATCTCGTTGCTTTGTATACTCGCGGCGAAATCATTTCTTATGGCAATGCCTGCAATCATGACCATGAGGGGCATACTCGCGGCGGCCATTGACAACTAAAACGTGAAAAATGAGCCGGTTTGGATAATGTATTGTTGTCTTACCGGCTTTTTGTTGCTGGAATGACAGAGGGCAAAACGGCGCAAAAGTTTGTCTCGGCGAAAAAAGGAAAGAATTTGTTTCGGTGGAATATTTAGAATTGATGTAATTTATCGGGAGGGGGCTGGATAATTTGGTTGTTGACGCGATTGCTCTTCATTCAACGGACAATGTAGCCACCACGGTTCAAGATCTCGTGCCTGGCCAGACGGCAATGGTTCGGTTAAACCGGGATGTGCTGCAGGTTGTTATTCAGGAAAAGATCCCATACGGGCATAAGTTCGCGCTTCGTTTTATTCCCAAAGGGCAAGAGATACTTAAATATGGCGAAGTGATTGGACGGGCTACGGCAGATATTCAATCCGGCTGTCACGCTCATGTGCAGAACATCGAGAGTTTGCGCGGACGCGGCGATTTGCCGAAGGAGGGTTAATATGGAATTCATGGGATATCGGCGTACAGACGGCACTGTTGGAACCAGAAATTACGTGGGAGTTTTATCGGCCGTTGTATGCGTAAACGAAGTAGTGGAGAATATTGTTCGTCAAGTTCAGGGAACTGCGAGATTTACTCATCACCAGGGATGCTGCCAAACTCCCTTGGATATTGGCAAGGTGAACCACGCATTAATTGGACTGGGCCGCAATCCGAATCTTCATTCGGTGATTGTTGTAAGTCTGGGGTGCGAGAGTACGGATCTTTCCGGTGTCATTGCTGGAATTCAAGCTGGCGGAAAACGGGTAGAACATCTGGTGGTTCAAGAAATCGGCGGGGCGGCGAGAACGTCTGCGCAAGGAGTATTATTGGCCCAGGAAATGGTGCGGGAAGCCTCTTTGCAGCAACGGGAGCCGTTTCCTATTAGCGAACTGGTGTTAGGCATGAAATGCGGCAGTTCGGATACGACATCGGGCCTAGTACCGAATCCCGCAATTGGAGTAGCTTCTGATCTGCTGGTGGCAGCCGGTGGCGTTTCCATTCTGGGAGAAGTTACGGAATTCATCGGGGCGGAACATATCCTGGCGCGCCATGCTGTCAATGATATGGTCGCAAAGCAGATCCTTCATTTGGTTGATCGTATGGAAAAACGGGCAATGGCTGTGGGAGAAGACATTCGGGGCGGACAGCCGACCGGCGGCAATATAAAAGGCGGTTTGACAACGATCGAAGAAAAATCGCTCGGGGCGATTGCCAAAGCAGGTTCTGCTCCTATTCAGGCAGTCTATGAGTATGGTGAACGGCCTGCAGTGAAGGGCTTGGTCGTCATGGATTCCCCAGGACGGGAACCGGAAATTCTTACTGGCCTGGCTGCCGCCGGAGCGAACGTGATTGCTTTTGCTACTGGCCGAGGAGCACCGCAAGGGTTTCCGTTTGTGCCGGTCCTCAAAATAACCGGCAGTCGCACGGCCGCTGAAAAGATGAGCGATCACATTGACATGAATTTAAGCGGCGTCATTGAAGGGACGGATACCATTCCTGATGCCGGCAAGCGGATTCTTGAAGAATTGGTACGGGTTGCTTCAGGCGGTATGACAAAAGCGGAGATATCCGGTTATTCCAATGCCATGGATATTTTTATGTGGGGCCCGGTTATTTAACTCGCGTAACGAGTGATCAAGAAGCCATTGATTAAATATGACGGTGATTCTATGGCATTGAATAATAACAAACATCGTCCGATCCAATCAACAAATTTGGATCGGACGATTTATTTTCGATTGCGGTTTTTCCTTCATTTGTATATACTCAACTGTATTCTTTATGATTATTGACATATGACCAAAAAAGCGTATAATAAAAGAGGTGTAAAGAACATATGTCGATAACTGAGGGAAGACATTAGCAAGATAAGGCGAGATGAAGAAAGCCATATAAGATGCAGAAACGTGGGTGGAAGAGGCTTTGCAGTTTTCGTGATCGCTCATCTCTGTTCACTATTTTGAAACTATGAGGTGAAAGAACTATGCCTAGGCCTAGAAAATGGCGAAAAGTTTGTTGTTTGCCGGAAAGCAACCGGTTTGGGCCTCTTAATGCTCCAAGTAATCCAGATCATTTTATTGTCATGACGGTTGACGAATACGAAACGATCCGGTTAGTTGATTTAGAAGGGTTTACGCAGGAAGAATGTGCCGAACAAATGAAAATCGCGCGCACAACCGTTCAACGTATCTATAACGAGGCGAGAAAAAAACTGGCAGAAGTTTTAGTGAACGGAAGGGTATTGAGAATAGAGGGCGGAGATTATACGCTATGTGATGGCCATGAGAAATTTTGTGGATGTGGCGGTTGCCCCAAACATCGATACGGCGAAAATTTATAAAATGTAATGAGACGAATGAATGGGTATCTGTAATGAAGAAATCATGAAATATTTTTGATGTTATTTCGGGTTAATATCTTTCCATATAAGGAGTGAGAAAGTGCAGTGTGCATTGTGTAAAGTTAAAAAGTGCGCAAAAGGACAAAATTGTCCTGGCTTATCGCAGGAGGTCATTGGAAGTTTGTACAGCGCTGAAGACCGTCGGTTGCTTTCGGCAGCAGCTGATGTTGAAAGCCAGCACTATATGAAAGTGTCACGGATAGAAGAAAGCGTCATGTTCGCAAAAGAAATGGGCTGTTCTTCTATTGGGTTGGCTTTTTGCATTGGATTGGCCAATGAAGCCGGTTATATTGCCCAATATTTTCAAAAATTCTTTACGGTGCACTCCGTGTGCTGTAAAATTTGCGGTTCCGATAAAGAGCAATTGGAATTGGTAAAAAGACAGTCTGATCAGATGGAAGTTATGTGCAATCCGGCAATCCAAGCCAAAGTGTTAAATAATACCGGCACGGAATTGAATTTCTCTATTGGCTTGTGCATTGCACATGAGATGATTTTCAATCGGTATTCTAATGCGCCGGTTGCTTCGCTGGTGGCGAAGGATCATGTATTAGCCCATAATCCGCTAGGAGCTGTTTATTCTGCTAATTGGCGCAAAATGAAATTAGGGCCTCAATTGCAATAGCAAATTGAACTAATTGCAAACTGTAATAATATGGTTAATCACTGATAAAGGATCTCTCTGAGCTGATCTTCAAACGCTTCATCCGGAGTGAGGTATTTTAATATCTTTCG
>Ga0316604_10002689_pt1 | contig 13236 bp, 9 predicted proteins | sample OWC_soil_day20_C_FD_207650 | JGI IMG/M metagenome (GOLD analysis project Ga0316604, IMG submission 207650) | Wetland soil microbial communities from Old Woman Creek delta, Ohio, United States - OWC_soil_day20_CT | ecosystem: Environmental > Terrestrial > Soil > Wetlands | place: USA: Ohio... | reverse complement strand
AACGTCAATTCGATACATTTTGCGGGGTCGCCCCGCGCCGCGATATTCTTCGCCGGCCTCAACAGCCATTCCATGCGCCGACAACGTTCCAAGCAAGCGTCTGGCATTGCGTTCCGTCATGGAAAGATGGCGGGCCAATGTTTCCGCACCCAGTGTCTCTCCATCAATCTTAGTAAAGACTGATATCAGCCTGTTCAACGTCGTCCCGCTGACATTCAACTGTTTCGCCAGTAACAACGTGTCAGCATCCTCGCTGCGAATGGAATATTTTATTTGCAGTTCTGAATCCAAAGGACCAATGACGGTCTGATCATCCAATACGACCATCCACTTGCTTTTTCCCTTGCGGCGCGCCAAGCCGAGCGCAATCATTGCATTTTCATTGGCGTTGTAGGCGGTATCGCCAAACCCTATGCCGCCACTGACGCTGATTGACAGACATCTGCCGATCTCCTCCGTTATGGGCATGTGGCTAAAACCACGGGTGATTTCCTCCATGACGCCACGGGTCGAGTATATGGTAAATCGCCCATTTCCCTGCATGACGATCGCCCCTTTAACGCTTTCCGCAAAACCCAACAGAATTTCATGCAATTGCAGTTCAACTTTCAGCACTGCGTAGCCCGAAACCGCGTCACGGCTGAAATCATCGAATCCGTCAATCGAAATATGTTGGATCGCAATCTGTCCAGCCTTGGACAGAATCGCGTCCGCCTTGCTCACCGCCAAATCCAGCATCGTACGGATATTGCTTTTGGTGGGCCATATCCGAAAAGCGGTGACTCCCTGACGCTTAAGTTCTTGATAGGTAGCGTAAAAGCATGTCACAGCAACTTTTGTCTCGCCTGCATTCCACAAGTCGAGGTGAAATTTCGTCAGTGCACTGGCGGATACCACGCCATCGTAATCATTGACAAAAATTCGCGGCAACGGCGTCTCCGCGTCATCAAAGGTCTCGACAATCTCTTGACGACTGAAAGTGTCAAAGCTCATGCTGCCGACAGGAATCTGCTCTTTGGCCAGATACAATAACACCCGATAGATGCTGGTTCCCGTATGAGGCATATATAGTTTGGGCTTAGAGCTTCTTTTCACCGCTACGGCATAACGATAAGGAACCTTGCCGGAAAACATCCACATATCGACATCTGGATCATTTTGGGCAATCAGCTCCGGCACTTCCGAAGCATCTTCATATATATACCCTGTCACACTCATTCTATCCAGGTATTCGACAGCGACTTCTTCTATCAACGCTACGGAATCTCCGGGTCCAACAACGCCAATTCTGATTTTTCGCATCTTACCACCCGCTTTCTTTTATGAGTATACAATTTTTTACTATATTTTTGTATCTTTTTAAAAAAATCCGCAGAATCACCCCAGCATCTTTTTGATTTATAAACTCCGCATAGAATTTGCATATTCATGAATTATACGGAAATGTCTTTTATTTGTCCTTTATATGTGATAGTATTTTTTCAAGTAAATCATAGCATTTCAGGCATAATCCAACAACTTATTTTGGGACATATTGCATACATATTATATGAAATGGAGGAAATACCCGATGACGGCGGCAGCAATTTTACCCAAAGAACTCGGGCAAATGATCGAATGGAGGCGAATACTGCATCAAAACCCTGAAGTGAGCGGCGCCGAATATCATACCCGAGACTTCATACTCCAGCAACTTCACAAGCTGGATATTCCGGCGAAGACCTTCGATGGGCATATGGGAATTTTAGCGACAATGGAAGGAAAAGGCCCTGGCGGCGTTGTTGCATTGCGTGCCGACATGGACGCTTTGCCCATCACCGAAAGCAACAATCTTCCCCATCGCTCCCGCAACGAAGGAGTCATGCACGCCTGTGGCCACGACGGACACATGGCCATGTTGCTTGGCGCAGCAACCGCGCTAAAAGAAAATCGCAATGCGTGGCGGGGCACAATCAAGTTGGTTTTCCAGCCGGCGGAAGAAGCAGCTCCCCACGGAGGCTCCCCGCTGATGATTGCCGACGGAATTCTTGAAAATCCAAAAGTTGACATGATGTTTGGAATGCACCTGTGGCCCGATTTATTATACGGAGATATCGGTATTTGTCGGGGAACCATGATGGCGTCATCCGATCGTTTCAAGCTGAAATTAATCGGCGCCGGCGCCCATGCAGGCGCTCCTCATCAAGGAATCGACGCCGTCATGATGACTTCCGACGTTTTGACCGCCCTGAGCCGTATCATTCACCGGCAAATCGACCCCCGAGAGACCGCCACCATAAATATCGGGACGATCCATGGGGGCGAGCGCTATAACGTAGTTGCCAAAGAGATCGTTCTAGAGGGAACGGTCAGAACCTTAAACGAATCCGTCCGCAAGGACATTCCCGAAAGAATGCGCCGTATGATCCAGGGAGTATGCGATGGCTATGGCGGGCGGTATGAACTGGACTACCAGTTTGGTTATCCCAGCCTGCAAAACGCACCTGATGAAACCGGCTTTGTTGTTTTGACCGCCAGTCGTTTTCTGGGCGCCGCACATGTTCTATCCGATCACAAACCAGTATTGGGAGCAGAAGATTTTGCCTTTTTCGCCGAAAAGGTACCGTCCGCTTATTTCTTCGTCGGCTGCGGCGCTCCAGGCGTTCCCGTCCGACCGTTGCACAGCGGCGGCTTTGATTTTGACGAGCGCTCATTGTTTGTCGGCGCGCAGGTAATGGAGGAAACCGCCCTTGCGGCGTTAACTTTCCTTGAAAGAAAAACAAAAAATGAAGGAGGAATTTGATTGAGCAGTCAAAACCCTAACTCCCATGTCGCCGGAGAAGGAACTTCGAGTATTCTGCAACGCTTTCTCGACTTTTTGGAGTTCGTCGGGAACAAATTTCCATCACCCTTTACCCTGTTTATTGGTCTTGCTGTAGGTGTTCTTGCGCTATCATTTATTTTCGAAGGCGCCTCCGCCACCTACATGGGCGCAGGCAACAAAATGATCACCGTCAAGGTTCTTAACTTGATCAACGTCCCCTCCTTCCAGTCATTTCTGGCGGACATGGTGAAGAATTTCGTGGCCTTCCCCCCGCTTGGCCTGGTAGTGGTCATGATGATGGCCATGGGAATTGCCGAAAGCACCGGCTTGGTTACTGCCTTGGTGCGCCGAGTTTTGTTGAATGTCCCGTCATGGGGAGTCACCGCAGCCATTATGTGTCTTGGCATCAACGGCAATCTGGCTTCTGACGCAGCCACCGTATTTATGCCGGCTGTCGCCGCAGCCGTCTTCGCCGGCATGGGACGAAACCCTCTGGTCGGTATGTCTGTTGCTTTTGCCGGAACACAAGCCGGATTCAGCGCCAATTTTCTCCCGGCAGGAACGGATGCTCTCATCGCCGGTATCACAGCCACCGCTACCCAGATATTACCTCAAACCATGCATTCTCCGGTACACGTTTTGATCAATTATTATTTCATGTCTTCCTCAGTTATTATTCTGACCATTGTCGGCACCATCGTCGCCGAAAAAGTGGTGGCGCCGCGCCTCGACAAATTTATGCCTTATATGCAGCTGGATGCCGTAGCGCAATCACACGAGTTGACACCTGAAGAAAAACGAGGACTGAAGTATGCAGGATGGACAACCGTCGTTTACATACTTCTTCTGCTCGCAATGACGGTGCCGGAATTCGGCTGGCTCCGCGATCCCAAAACTCATGAGTTGGTTCCCAAGTCCCCGCTGTTATCCGGAATTATTCCACTGATTTTCATCTTCTTTGTCGCCGTCGGAATGGCGTTTGGCATTGGCAAAGGTGTTATTAAGAGCGAAGCGGATATTCCCAAACTGATGGCCAATGGTGTTAGCGGTTCAGTCAGCTTCATCGTCCTCGCCATGGCTGCCTCCCAATTTATTGCCTGGTTCACCAAAAGCAACTTGGCAACAGTCATCGCCGTGCAGGGCGCTCACTTCCTACAATCTATCCATTTCACCGGCATCCCTCTGGTCATCGGTTTTATGATGTTGTCCGGTCTGGCCGACTTCCTGTTGATCAGCGGCTCAGCCAAGTGGGTTTTCTTCGCCCCAATTTTTGTCCCCATGTTTGGCCTGCTCGGTTATGAACCTGCAGTGGTGCAGGCAGCGTATCGAGTTGGGGAAAGCATCACCAACCCCATCAGCCCACTCAATTACTACATCCCTGTTATGCTCGGTATTATCAACCATTATGTCAAATCCGACGAAAAGAAGATTGGCTACGGTACGATCATCGCCGCCCAACTCCCGTTTGCATTCTGGTTTGCAATTGCCTGGGGCGGTTGGCTTGTCATCTTCATGTTGCTCAACTGGCCGCTCGGACCCGGCGCAAATATATACCTATAGAAGTACCCATTTGTAGTTAAAAACCCGCATCACATAAACGTGGTGCGGGTTTTTTTAAACTTCCCTTCCCCAAATTACTTCAGGCGGAATTTATTCCATTTGTCAGTGTAGCGTCATTCAACACCTTCAATTCCCCTTTAGCCATCAACCGCATCATGGCATCCACAACAGTTGGATCAAACTGCGTACCGCTACAACGCCGCAACTCTTCCAGCGCCTGCTGAATACTCCGCGCCACACGATAAGGGCGTGGACCGGTGATAGCATCAAAGGCATCCGCCACAGCAACAATTCGCGCCCCGAGAGATATTTCCGTTCCACGCAATCGGTCTGGATAACCCGAACCATCATAGTGCTCATGATGATTTCGCACAATATCGATCACTCGCTGACCCCAACAGGCCGCACCCAAAATTTGGCTGCCGATCTCAGGATGCCGTTTCAAGATAGCGAATTCACTTTCCGTCAGACGGCCCGGCTTATCCAGAATCGCATCCGGAACGCCAATCTTCCCTATATCATGCATATGCGCGCCAATATGAATCCTTTTTTGTTCACTTAGAGGCAATTTGAGTTGGCGGGCCAAAAGCAGAGCTACTTCCGCTACTCGTTCCGAGTGACCGCATGTACAGGAATTTTTCGCTTCCAGTGCAGCCGAAAGAGCCTGTACAACGTCATGCAACTCATTAAATTCAAGCATTTCAAACACACTATCCATCCTTCCTCAACTTTGTTCTAGAATTAAGCACCATCGTCTCCGGCAATTCACTTCTAATGACTTAACTCTTAAATCAAACGGTACTAATCCTTCATAAATTGTACCATTCATAAAAAAACTGGCACCTGGCGCTTTAACGCCGAGTACCAGCCAGATATTATGTAGACAGAAAAATTAGAGAAACTATCGGTAGCCTCATTATTATTCTTAGAAACCCAGTGCCGATCCACCCTGGTATACTATAAAAGACATAAGCCATGCCAGCGCCGTCGAGTAAACGAAGCTAAATGCAGGCCATTTCCAAGAGTTTGTTTCCCTCCGAATAACCGCAAGCACCGCTAAGCAGGGCGAGTACAACAGCGTAAACACCATCAGACTCAAGGCAACCAACGGGGTGAAATTCGAATCCGCCGCCAGTGCTTCTTGCAGCGACTGTGGATCCTCTTCCACATCGCCCGCACTGTAGATGGTCGCGAGAGTGCTGACCAGCACTTCTTTGGCTGCCACAGCCGACACCAGGCCTACCCCCATTTTCCAGTCAAAGCCGAGAGGTCTGATTGCTGGTTCTACAAAGTGCCCAAATTGACCGGCATAACTGAGAGAAAGTTTTTCCGAGGCTTGTTCCTTATCCAATTGCGCCAGCATCGGCTCTGCTGTTGGCGCGTCATATTTTTCCGTTACTTCCGCTTTTGCCGAGTCAAAATCTTTACTGTACTCTACATTCGCAGGGTAATTCGTCATAAACCAGATCAGAATGGAGGCTGTCAAAATTAATGTCCCCGCTTTTTTTAGATATAGGACACTTCGTTCCCACATGTGAATCAAAATGCTACGCACCGTCGGCATGTGATAGGAAGGCATCTCCATAAGAAAAGGCTCCGTAGTTCCCGGAAACAATACCTTGCGGAACACCAACGCCATGCCGATGGCTAAGACAATCCCCAGAAAATAAATCGAAAACAATACGCTCCCCGCCATGCTTTCCGGGAAAAACGCCGCGATCAGCAACGTATAGACCGGTAGTCGCGCGCTGCAACTCATCAGGGGCGAAACTAAAATTGTCACCATCCGATCTCCCCGGTTTTCCAAGGTTCGTGTTCCCATAATCGCGGGCACACTGCAACCAAATCCCAGCAACAACGGAATAAAGGATTTACCATGCAGACCTACAGCCCGCATTACCCTGTCCATGACAAACGCAGCCCGGGCCATATAGCCTGTATCTTCCAGCAATGCAATCCCTAAGAACAACAACAAAATGCTGGGAAGAAAAGTTATCACGCTTCCTACCCCGCCGATAATCCCGTCGGCAAGCAGCGACCGCAATTCACCTTCAGCCATATTTGCAGTCACGGTTGCTCCCAACCATTTTACGCCCTCTTCAATCCATCCCTGCGGGATCTCACCGACCGTGAAGACTACATTGAACAACAACCACATAATGCCAAAAAATATGGGCAATCCCATAATCCGGTGAGTCAGAACCCTGTCGATCCGATCGGAAACGCTTTGTTCACTGCGTGCGCGGGAATCCACGAAATCACGGTACACTTCGCCAACGTACTGATAACGACACTCAGCCATTGCGATTTCCGGTTCCTCACCAATAATGACCGTAGTTTTGTTACGAACCGCCTCAACAACAACCAGAACCTTATCTCCACCGTTAAGTGCAGCGACCGCGTCCTGCACATCGCTGTCATTCTCCAATAATTTAATTGCTAACCATCGTCTTGGATACTTGACCTCAGTCAGCGTTCTCAAGGCTTCTGAAACTTGTTTTATTGCCGCTTCGATTTTGGCGCCATAGTCTATCACAAACGGTTTATAAGTATGCGCTGCGGATGCATCCACCACTGCCTGCAATAACTCATCGGTTCCCTGATTGCGGTTACCAACCAGGCTGACGACAGGAATGCCAAAGCGTCTTTGCAACGCGCTCTCATCTAATTTAAGTCCAGCTTGTTCTGCTACATCTTTCATATTTAATGCCAGAACCATCGGACGTTCCAACTCCAGCAGCTGCACCGCTAGATACAAATTCCGCTCCAGATTGGACGCGTCCAGGATATTCACGATCAGGTCCGGCTTTTCATCAATGATAACATTGCGAGCCACCACTTCGTCCAGGGAATTGGCCGTCAAACTATAGGTACCCGGCAAATCGATCACCATTAAATCCTGCCCATGGAACCGCCGAAATCCTTCCCGTCGTTCCACGGTAACGCCCGGATAATTACCCACGTGCTGCCGCGCGCCCGTGATATTATTAAAAATAGTAGTCTTACCGGAGTTTGGATTTCCTGCCAAAGCCACGGTTACACATGCTGTCGACATCATGCATTCCCTCCTGTCACGCCTATTTCTATCAGCGCCGCTTCCGCTTTTCTCAATGAAAGATTAAAGTTTTTCACTTTGATCTCCATCGGATCACCCAGCGGAGCATACTTCTGAACCCGCACAAGGGTACCAGCCACCAGACCCATGTCCACAATACGCCGTTTTACCGGCCCAATTCCTGTTACTCGACTGATAACACCTGTTTCACCTGGAAGCAAGGAATCCAGCGTCTTCTTCATCGTATCCTCTCCTGTCGCATCTGTTTATTGATAATGTATTTCATTTGTACTTATGATATGCCAAACCATGTATTCTGTCAACGCATTATGAAAATATTTCTCATTTATTTTTTTATAAATACAATCACCAGCTAAACAAATGTGCAAGTATTTGATAATGATTATGCAGATACTTGACTTGTGCAAGTTTGTAAAATAATGAAACATTTTTAAAATATTCTCGCATAAATTAAGAATTAATATCTATTCGGCAAGCTCAATACAGGAAAAGAACCTGCCTATCGATCGATAGGCAGGTTCTTTTCCTGTGAAAATCATTTATTTATTTGATAATTTCTTTCGAATATCGTTCTTAATTTATTCTCGGATCACCAATAATACTCCAGCAAAAATCAAAGCCGACCCGATCCAGAAAGGTAGTCCGACTTGTTCGCCCAGAAAAATCCAACCAAATAAAGTACCGACGAGCGGTTGAAAGAAAAAATATAGCCCTCCGCTGCCCGCATCGACCAACTGCAGTCCTTTGTTCCAAAAATAAAAAGCGCCGGCCGTGGAAATCGTTCCAATGTATAGAATTCCGCTCCAAATCGCAGGCCGCGCAATAACTTGCAGATGCTCCGGCTGCATCTGTGAAATCGCGAGCGGAGTCATGGCGACCATTGCAACAAAAATCGCATACGTTGTGACCACAACCACCGAAGTTCCCTCAGGAATTTTTTTAACAAGCACCGACATCAACGCCCATGTCACTGCCGCCAACCCCAGAATCAATCCGCCCATTCGCGTTGATTCCCCGATGTCACCAATCCCGACTATACAAAGAACTCCCGCCGTTGCCATTCCAAGGGACGCGGCTTTTTTGATCGTAATCGGCTCCTTAAGCAGAAGTCGCGCAAATAGCACCATAAATGCCGGTGTTGCCGCCGTAATTACCGATCCCATCTGTGCCGACGACAAGTGTGTCCCAGCAAATTGCGCCCAAATCGAGATAAAATAGCCAACGAGGCCAATCATCGCAACTAACGGAAGCGTTTTGCGAGGAATCCGCCAAGACTCGCCGGTATACCAACCAAAGGCGCCCAACGTCACGAGAGCAATCACATACCGAATCCAAACAAGTTCCAGCGCCGGCAGCACTTCCAACACAACTTTGCTGACCACATAGACACCGCCCCAAATACTTGCCGCAAGCGTCAAATATAGTGGGCCCAGATACTTTTTCATTGCTTCAATCCTTTCGCCATACAACAAAGCCGGCAGGCATCACCCACCGGCTACGTTGCCGCGCTCCCTGCGCACAGGGCTTACGCTACTTATCTTACCAGAACCTTGAATCCAGGTCTATAGGGTGGCTCCCCGAGCATGCCTATCGCAAAATATTACCAGCAATAACCATGCACTGCGCTTGATTTGTTCCTTCGTAGATCTGGGTAATCTTCGCATCCCGCATCATGCGCTCCACCGGATATTCGCGACTGAAGCCGTAGCCGCCGAATATCTGCACTGCATTGGTGGTAACTTCCATTGCGGTATTTGACGCAAACATTTTGGCCATGGCCGCTTCCTTGCCATAGGGAAGATGATGCGATTTATGGAACGCTGCCTTGTAGGTCAACAACCGAGCCGCTTCAATTTTGGTTGCCATTTCCGCCAACATGAAGCTAATCGCCTGGTTGCTGGCAATCGGTTTGCCAAACTGAATTCGGGCTTTGGAATATTTGATTGCCTCATCCAAGGCGCCTTGCGCTATTCCTACTGATTGAGCCGCAACGCCGATCCGACCGCCATCCAGCGTAGTCATGGCAATCTTGAAACCTTCGCCTTCTTTGCCCAAAAGATTTTCCGCCGGGATGCGGCAGTTCTCCATGATCACTTCCCGTTGCACGGAAGACCGGATGCCCATTTTTATTTCTTTCTTGCCAAACGTCAATCCAGGCGTGCCTTTTTCGACGATAAAGGCGCTCATGCCTTTCATTCCCGCCGCTTTGTCAGTTACGGCAAAAATCACTTCAATTTCCGCTTCGCCGCCATTGGTATTAAACACTTTGGTTCCGTTCAGTACGTACTCATTGCCTTCCTTAACCGCTGTCGTCGAGCCATTCGCAACATCGGTGCCGGCATTGGGTTCCGTCAGACCAAAAGCTCCCAGCTTGATTCCTTCGGCCAGCGGTTTAAGGAACTTCTGTTTCTGTTCTTCCGTGCCATATTTGAAGATCGGCCAAGAGCAGAGGGACGTATGCACGGACAATCCGATGCCGGTAGAGCCGCAAACCCGCGAAATTTCTTCCACTGCTATAGCGTAGCTGACAAAGTCGCTGCCCGAACCGCCGTATTCTTCCGGATAGGGCAAGCCCAGAAAGCCGAGTTCACCCATAGCATCAAAAATTTCACGAGGAAAGCGCTCTTTTTCATCTCGCTCTGCAGCGGTGGGCGCTACTGATTTTTCGGCAAACTCTCGCACCACCTTGCGAATACTATCCTGTTCAGCTGTCATTACAAAATCCATGATTTTTCCCTCCAAAATTAAAATCTGTTAAGCAAGCATTGTTTTGTTACAATATGCCCATTTGCATCAGGGGAATTGCGACAAACAATGCGATGGTCGGAACTAATATTTGTGTCACTGCTATGTCCCAATATGCGTCCCTATGTGTTTGCCCGCAGATGTTGAGCAAGGTGATCTGAGCGCCCTGATGGGGAAGCGTATCCAACGTACCGGAAGCTATGGCTGCGATCCGGTGTACATGCTGCAAATTCACGCCCAGGCTGATGTAAGTTTCCTTCAGTGCATCGAAGGCCACCCCCATCCCGCCGGAGGCGGAACCGGCTGCTCCTGCCGCTATCGCCACTGTAATCGCCACAAATACCAACGGTGGCAAATCCAGATTCAACAAGCCCGCAATAATTGATTTAAAACCGGCTGTTTCGCGGACAATGCTGGCAAATCCAACCACAAGGGCGGTATTGAGGATGGCTGTACATGAGTTGACGCCACCCTTGTTCAATATCTCAATCCAGGCGCCGATTCCTCCTTTAACGTGTTTCCACAGGAGTGCGATAGCCAGCAACGTTCCCAGCAAAACTGCTCCTTCAACCGGCATGCCGAAGATATTAAACGCCACCAGGATAACAACTGGCGGAATCATGGAAATCCAGGGGTTGGGCAACTCCGATTCCGGGGTGGTGTGCGCATCCATATCATAGCCTGCCTGGGGGATAAACCCTTCGCCGGCAGCAGATATTTTTCGTGCACGGTACTCCAACCACAAAAAAATCAGTATAAATTGGGCAATGCCGGCAGCTGCACCTGCAATAGGCGATGCCATGGACGAAGTTCCCAATGCGCGCATCGGAATGATGTTTTGAATGGCAGGCGTTCCCGGACTTGACATTGACCAGGTCCAACAACCTGCCGAAATGGCTGCCGGCATCAGGCGACGAGTAATGTTGGCTGCTTTAAATAATTCCTGGGCAATTGGATAGATAGCGAAGAATACCACAAAGCCGCTAATGCCGCCAAACGTCAATATTCCCGTAATCACCATGATCAGAGGCGCCGTGAACTTCCCTTTGGTTACTTTACTCATTGAGCGCGCAATTGATTCAGCGGCTCTGGTATCTTCGTAAATTGCGCCAAATAAAGCGCCGACCATAAAGACCAAAAAGTAATTTTTTACGTATGCGGCACTGCCCGCCATGTAGGGGCCCATCATCGATTTGAAAACCGGCATATCGGCTGCCACTACCAACAAGAGAGAAATCAATGGACCGATGATAATGGCGCTCCAACGTTTGAATGCAAGTACGCCAAATAAGACTAAGGCAAGCGGCACCAACAATACGTCGTACATACTACACTCTCCCTACTATAATTTGGGCTCTGACGCTAGGGATACCCGATGCGGCGTCATTTTTCCGCCGCATCGGATGTTTTCACTTTGATTTTATTTATCGATGAATTCAGCTTTTCGCTTTTCCAAGAAAGCCTTCATCCCTTCTTTTTGATCGGCGGAAGCAAAGCAAAGTCCAAACAATTCCGCTTCATGGATACTGCCTGTGTTGAAGTCCGTTTCAATCCCTACGTCAATAGCAGACTTCGCAATTTTCAGCGATACAGCGCCCTTGGAAGCGATTTTTGCGGCAACAGCTCTCGCTTCAGCCATCAGATCGGCCAGCGGAACGACCTTGTTGACCAAGCCAAGACGAAACGCTTCTTCTGCGCCAAACATATCCCCTGTATAGATATAGTATTTGGCAGCTGTTTTTCCAACAAGGCGTGTCAACCGCTGCGTTCCGGCGAAGCCGGGGATAATCCCGAGGTTGATTTCCGGTTGGCCAAACTTCGCATTTTCAGCCGCGATGCGCAGGTCACAGGCCATGCATATTTCTTCGCCGCCGCCAAGGGCAAAACCGTTGATCGCCGCAATGACCGGTTTGGGACACCCTTCAATTGCCATGAAAGCTTCCTGACCAAGACGACCAAACTCAAACCCTTCAATAGCATTCAACGGCTGCATGAAGGCGATGTCGGCCCCGGCAACAAAAGCTTTCTCGCCTGCGCCCGTCAGAATAATGACTTTAACGGCAGGATCACTACCCAGCGCGGTGAATGCAGCCTTGACCTCCAATAAAGTCTCTTTGTTTAATGCATTGAGCACCTTGGGCCGATTGATGGTGACTGTGGCAATTTTTTCTTCCAGGCTGACCAACAGATTTTCATACGTGTACATGAAAACTCCCCCTTATTTTTTATCTTTTCCCTGCACCGATCAGGTCATTTTTCAACCCCATCAGTTCGGGTTTGAAGATCCTGACATCCATCAGCTTCAATTCGCTTGACACTTTGACCGGAAATTCAATATTTGCCAGAACATCTTTCTGCAAATCGACACCCGGAGCGATTTCCGTCAAAGTTACGCCTTCTTCTCGCAGTTCAAATACTGCACGTTCCGTGATGTAGAGAACCGGTTGTTTTTTTTCTTTTGCATAATCACCGCTGAAGGTAATCTGCTGTACCGAAGGAATGAATTTTTTACTTTTCCCTTCCTTAATAATTTTCAGAGCACCGTTCTCCAGACCGATTTCCAACCCTCCAGCCGTCAATGTGCCACAGAACACCACTTTTTTTGCATTCTGCGAAATATTGATAAACCCGCCGCAGCCGGCAATACGAGTCCCAAATTTGCTGACGTTGATATTTCCTTTTTCATCCGCTTGCGCCAACCCCAGGAACGTGACATCCAGTCCGCCGCCATCGTAGAAATCAAACTGGAGCGGTTGGGGCAGAATGCAATCCGGGTTATAGGAGGCGCCAAAATCACTGCCGCCAGTCGGTACGCCGCCGATAGGCCCGGCTTCCACCGTCAAGGTAATCCGATTCCCGATTCCTTCCTCGTTTGCAACAGCTGCCACTCCGTCAGGCATGCCGATCCCCAGGTTTACGATGGCCCCATCAATCAGCTCCAATGCAGCCCGGCGGGCGATCACTTTTCGTTCATCAAGTTCCATCGGAGCCACATCCCCCATGGGAATGCGGAATTCGCCCGATACGCCTGAATTATAATAGGTCGCGTTGT
>Ga0316604_10002688_pt1 | contig 13237 bp, 15 predicted proteins | sample OWC_soil_day20_C_FD_207650 | JGI IMG/M metagenome (GOLD analysis project Ga0316604, IMG submission 207650) | Wetland soil microbial communities from Old Woman Creek delta, Ohio, United States - OWC_soil_day20_CT | ecosystem: Environmental > Terrestrial > Soil > Wetlands | place: USA: Ohio... | reverse complement strand
ATTTTGTAGACGTCAGGTGAATATATAATTCTTCCAGAGCAGAAATGCTTGCGATCATGCAAATCACGTCAATTAGTACGTCGGATTGAAAAAATTCAAGTGAAAGGGGGAATACAAAAAGCGAAAGCCCAGTAATTTTATTCCCATACGTATGGAGGATTTCAACAGTACGATACTTTTTTAACACCACCAATATTGATACTGTCCTGATTATTGCGATGATAACTATCCAAACAATGGTTTGAGTCGTTAAGCTGATGATTGGAGATAATATAATTATCAGCACAACCACCATTATCAAATCTGCTCCAGAATCAAGCTGTGTACCCAATTTGCTTGTGGTGCCGGTTTTTCTTGCGATGTACCCGTCCAAAATATCGCTAATTCCACAAATGATATAGATTGCAACGAAGGCGAAACTTAATGGTTTTACAAAAGCCAAAGAAAGAGCAAAAAAAATTCTCGAAATAGAGATGCAGTTTGCAATTGACTTCACTGTAATCGCCTCCCAAATATAAATTACTCTAGTTAGAATGAAAGTTCAACTGCGAATCGAAATTCAAATCAATAAGCGGGGATGAAGTCCATCTATAAGAATGATCAATCAAGGCTTTTCGAATTATCCAAGGAGCCTTTTTGATGATTGAGATGAAGTTTAACAGGTGGGGATGTCGAACGGTTGGTGATCGCAATATGCTCGCAGGAACTCGGGGTGCTTCGCCGGATTATGCTTAATACATAGAATAGTCACATCTATGACACATTCCGGACACATTTGAGGTGCATAATAAGAGAAAGAGAAAAGGAGATTGTGGGGTAAGGATTTGCGACCGAAACGCAGCTGCATACATCGAGTAAAGGAGTTGGGATCAGTGGCAAAACAAGCACAAAAATTAATCGTATATACTCTGACGGGAATTATGATGAGTGGCCTGGGCGCATCGGTGGCACAGGCAGCACCGCCCAATCACGGCGACAGGCAACAGCAGGAGCAACGTGACAATCACGATCGGTACCAAGAACGTCGGCAACGGGACGAACATCAGCGCAATGAATGGCAACACCAGCAACAGCAGCGGATGGAACGACACCGGAATGAACAACCAAGACAGAATTGGCATTGGAGCGAACGTGCCGAGTGGGAACGTCGTGAACGTGAAGAATGGCAGCGTCATGAATTAGCGCAGCACGAATGGGAAATGCGGCGACGCGCCTGGGAAAACGAGCGCGAATGGCATGAGCGGCAAAGGTTTGAAAATGAGAGATATCAGCACAGACTCGGGGTTATTGATGCCGAGATTGGCGCACTAGTCATTCGAATTTTCTTATAATCGTATTATAATAGGCATCGGTTAACTAGAAAGGCTCTTCGGGTGATTATCCGAAGAGCCTTTCTAGTTTTAGCTCAGGAAGCGCAAAACACTGCCAACACTGAAATAATGATATAATGCCAGTGTAAACTGCAAATCAAATCACAGCATAGGGAGCAAAAATGCAACCTAATGGGGAGGGGATTTTGATTTTGGCTGTTTCGGTGAAGGAGGGGATGGTCGATTAATGCAATGCTGGCGATTCAGCTGAATATTTTCATGGTGATATTATTATCAATAATTTTTGGGTATGCCTGTTTTAAATTCAATCGCAAAGAACATGCCCTAAGATTGTTTTTTGAATTGATTGTGGTAACGATCTTGATATTGGTACTGGAAATCTTGAGCGTTGTGCTCAACTCCAGCAACAATTCGAACTTCATTAATGCCCATAAATTGGTCGATATGTTAGGGTTTGCTCTGGCGCCCGCCGTGCCTATTCTAGCAGCGTTGTACGTATATAAAAGAACGAATGAATATATAAAACTTTCGCGGAGTAAATTCTTTTGGCTGAGTATCCCCGTTGTGCTGTGTGGAATTATGTCTTTGGGTAGCTTTCATTTTAATTGGATCTTTCATATTACCAGCGAAAACGTGTACGAACGGGGGCCTTTATTTTTCGTCTCTCCCCTGACGATATTCTTTTATTACTTTCTGAATTTGTTGTTTTTGTATGAAAGCCGCCAGAAACTCAATAAGGAAGAATTGTTCATATTGAGCTTGCTGTCACTTATTACGGTAGTGATGGCAGTCTTTCAATTGAAATATTTTGTGTATTTAACGATCTGGAACAGTATGGCGATTTCCATTGTCGTTAATTACATATTTATTTTGCACAGCCAGACCAAAATTGATCCATTAACCGGACTGGGCAATCGGTTGGCTTATGATGAATGCCTTGCAAGTTATCGCCGGAAGAGTAACCTTGTTTTAGCGGTAGTGAATATCGATCTGGATGATTTTAAAAGTATTAATGATCTTTATGGGCACCACGAAGGCGATAAAGTATTGCGGGTGTTTGCCGCAGAATTGAAGACCGTATTTGACGGCAAAGGCGTGCCGGTGCGTGTGGGCGGCGATGAATTCATGGTTCTGATGCGGGAGGATCGAAAAGAAAAGGTTGAGCAGTACATCAGAACCCTGATTGACCGAATCAGTGTTTTTAACGCGAACAATAGCCTGCCCTATCGAATTAATTTCAGTTATGGTCTGACGGTATTTGATAATACTTATAATACTGTAGATGAAATGATTCAACATAGTGATCGGAGAATGTACGAGGACAAACACAATAAAGAGATGGAACCTTATTAAGATGAACGTGCCGGTGATGTTAGTGTATCTTGCTAAGCACGATGTTTGTCGATAACGGTTTATATGCAAAAGATCCTTCGGGTGAAAACCCGAAGGATCTTTTGCTGATGATACGCAGCAACCAATAGCCCACTTATCTATTGAACCACCTTATATTGAACGAGGTACGTACGGTGGGGTGAGAGGTCTGGCTACTCAAAGTAAGTAATGGGTAGATTCCTATACGTTTGATAATATTCTATTTGTTGGTAACGATTTTGAAAATCAAGGCTTACATTGTCAACAATTGCCGACCTATAGAATTTTACGTGCTATAATTTCTATAACTGGATTATTTCCCAAACAAAATAATTGATGGAAACGTGAGGTGCACAAAAGATGTCTGAGATTGACGACGTTGAAAAACAGTTTTCGGCAGATGAACTGATGACCCCGGAAGGGATTGCTACATATGCACGCGCTTTGATAAATGTGCAGAGAAAGGAACAGATGTCTATAATGGCAGAACTAAAAGAAAAACAAGCATATTTTAGCTGCGATGATGACGAAAAAGAATTGCTCAAGCAAATTATTAGTGGATATACGTTTGCTATTGAGGAGTGTCTGCCTGAACTCGATGATTGTTATATGCAATTGACAGTCAAGAAAAGCGAATTGGGGTTAGGTTACGATATGTCTTGCGTCTTCTGCCGCGAAAAGCAAGGTAAAAGCTACTGGTTTAATATTTCTCCTGCTGATTATTTTCTGTTGATCCAAATAGTGGGTAATTATAAACCGGGTGTTATTCATTCGTTTGCACCGTATTTCTTTTTTCAGGCTGATATTGTTGATATTATTGATGGTGTTATCAAAAGTCAATTGCAAGTAGCAGCTCTACGCAAAAAGGTTAAAGTTGTACGAAAGTTATAATAAAATGAAGGGGGAACTTACCGTTGAAACAATTGAGAATATTTTTTGATTTTTCATGTCCGTATTGCTATCTTGCCTGGGGATATTTCAAAAAGATCAGAGAAAGCGCCGAATTAAATGATGACTGGGTAAGCTGGGAAATCCATCCTGAAATTCCCAGGGAAGGGCGTAACATTCAGGATGTTTTGCAGGGGGTAGATTTGGCGGAAAGGCGGCAAAAACTCAATGCGCTTGGCGCACCGGTAGGTCTGGCCCCAGGCGAAAAAGTTTTCGTTCCCAATACGCGTTGGGCGCTTGCCGCCGTGGAAGTTGCCAGGGAAAACCAAAAAATGCATGTGTGGATTGATGCTGTGTATCACGCCAGTTTTGTTGAAAAAAAGAATATTGGCGACATGGAAGTGCTATTGACGATTGCCAGACAAGTCGGGCTGGAAGAGACTACCTTGCGGCAAGCTCTGGAAAGTGGTTGTTATGAGAAAGTGCTCCTCGAGCACGAACACGAATGCATAGACAAGAAAATTGAGTGGGTGCCAACTGTATTCTTTGGTGAAGAGAAAATTATTGAAGGGGCGTTTACCTTTGCTGACTTCGAAACTGTAATGAACGCAAAGGTGTTTGGCGCGTCACAATAAGGAACTTGTTGCCTCTTTCTGTAATTTCTTGACTACGGCATAATCTGCCCCGGCAAAATCGTATTGAGCCATTTCTGCAGGAGTAACCCAGGCAATAGCCTGATGTTCGTACAAAAGGATGTCGGCAGGGAGGTTGGACCATTCAACCCAGTAGGTAAATTGTCGAATCTCCCCATATTCGTAGGGATAAATAGTATCGCTGTATAGGGGCCCGATTGTTGTTTTGATTCCGAGTTCTTCTTGCAGCTCACGCATCAAAGCTTCTTGCGGCGTTTCGCCGGGATCAATTTTTCCTCCGGGAAACTCCCATTTGTTGGCGAAGCGTCCAGCGTTGGTCCGCTGTGCAATTAAAATCTTGTTATTGTGCTTGAGCAGCGCCGCGGTGACCTTTAGAGTTGCCTGTGACACCGGTATTCCCCCTCAAAATTGATTATTTTTTTAATTATCCCAACTATTCTATTTAATTATCCCAAACGCCCATAGACAGTCCCGGAAGTATGCGATATATTATATTTGTAAGTCTTCGAGTTTATTGCTGGACGAGATGGTCTCGTTGATAATTTAATTGAGGCAAACTTACCGAAAGGTAAGGACGCAAAGCTATGGGTCTACGGATTACGGTCTATGATTGCCAGGTTGCCTTTCTTAACAATGGTTTAAGCAGAGTAATTTATGGCGAGATTGATTTCTGGCTATTTTTTTCTTCAATTACGTGCGTATGAACTGCCGCGGGCGAATTCTATAGTATGCAAAATAGGTAAAAATAACTTCGTGTTTTCACACATACATCTGGCGAATTAGTTCAAGCATAGATAAACCAAGCACTTCTGCAAGCTTTTCCACGGTTCTCAGCGAAGGACTTTTCCGGTCACGTTCCAGATCGCTGATGTAGGTTCGATGCAGAGATGCTTTGAAAGCCAGTTCTTCCTGACTCAATCCTTGTTCTTTTCGAATTTTTTGCAATACTTGTCCAAAACTTTTCTCTCTCATTATTAATTTGCAATATGCGAATTTCAAAATCGTTGCGTAACGCATATCGTTACTATTATTATTTTACATTGAGCGGATTTTCGCAATGACTTTTGGGCGCTATTGATTGTATTCATTGTTTTAAGATAGCTGAATTTTCATCCCGCTTCCACAGACAATAGTGTGAAAAACGCAGAATTGATGCCCACAAATTTGAAATTGGCAAAAGGATGAAATGATGATTGAGAAAACAAAGCTGATTGATGGGGAAATGCACATTGTTGTGGTTGGAAGCATCTATGTCGAGGATGCGACCGATATCCGTGAAACCTTTATGTACTTGATTAATAAAGGGCATACAATGTTTGTTGTTGACTTATCTCAAGTCGATTATATCGATAGTACGGGCTTGGGAATGTTGGTTTTTGTTCGCAGGCAAGTTGTGCAAAAAGGTGGAAGTCTCAAACTGGAGGGGCTCCACGGACTTGTCAAAGAGTTGTTTGAAATGACCCATTTGGATAAACAGTTCCAACTCCAGCAAGGTGCTTTATTCACGCAATAAATATATCCCGCTATCGATCAATTACGGCTCTTCGGCTTTTCGTCCGAAGAGCTTTTTTGTGCTTTTTATCCCAAAATATGTATACAGTCTTGAATATTTGAACTATTATTATGGTAAGGATAGCCATATATCTTACATCGGAGATCCTATTATATTTTCACAGCCCAAGCTTCATTAAAAGGAGGATTATAATGATCCGAGAGACAAAACTTATGAATGGGCAAATGTGCATTTATATTTCAGGTAGCATTTATATTGCGGAAGCGACTGAATTGCGCGAGACATTTACCTATTTGATTAATCGCGGGCATAAGTTATTTATTGTTGACTTGTCGCAAGTTGATTATATGGACAGTACGGGTTTGGGAATGCTGATTTTCGTTCGCAAGCAAATATTGCAGGTTGGCGGGACAATAAAGATTACAGGTCTGCAGGGGCTCGTAAAAGATTTGTTTGAGCTGGCTCATTTGCATCAACAGTTCGAAATCCTATAAATAATTAAAACACGCTTGAATTAAGTGCCTAACGGCGGAGGGATAAAAGAAATGAAAAAATGGCTAAGGATCCTGCTCTTTCCTATGGTTCTGATTTTGCTATCCACGGGATTAGGTGTCGGGCGCGCATCTGCTGCGGAAATGGTGAGTATTTTAAAAGTCCGGCAGGTCAAAGGCGATGGCAAGGTCTTCATCCCACAGGTTCAGGGAATGACAGATGCGAAAACGCAGGCGATGCTCAATGACAAGATCAAAGAAGCTATTCTCGCACTGAATAACCCTACACTAGGAAGTTCCTTGAATGGAGATTTTACTATCAGTTTTTATAATTCAAATTTATTGGGGATTCATTTTACCGGATATAGTTTTACAAAAGGCACTGTCCATCCTAATAAGATTGACCTGGGAATTCATATTGATCTTGCCACAGGGCAAATCTATAACTTGGCGGATTTGTTTACCGACGGAACCGATTTTATGGGTCGGATCAAGGCGCAGTGTGCTATGAATCGTGAACGTTACCTTTTGCAAATCGAAGGCCTCTGGGATGGCTGGAAGCATGAAGATTTTCTCCGCTCCTGGCAAGGGGCTGATGCGGCGTTTTTATTATCGGACAAAACGGTCCGGGTTTATGCGATTCCCAGCTACGCAACAGGGGCAATCAGCGGATATGCGGTCCCCTATGCAGACCTGATCGGGATTATCGATCAAAAAGGAAGCTTGTGGCGAGCCCTTCAAGCCCAACCGATGCTGCCGATAGTCGTGTCAGCTGACAATGTGATCGATAAAACGACGGTGAAGGTTGGCAATGTCTATGCTGGGTTGACGGTGGCAGCTGTTGATCTGAGGAACGGGTCGCTGACCAATGCACGTTTTACTGGCGAAAAAGAGTTGGTCGGGGTCAGCGAATGGGTTGAAAACATGGGGGATGGGGCAGGCTATATTTTCTTGGTGGATGATTTTTATGCCGATAGTCTCCCCAAGCTGAAAGACTTTGAAACGAAGAACTCTCTGGCTTTGACGCTGGATGTGAATTCACCTTCTCTGCCGAAGGAGAAATCGCATGTCAAAATCATTGTAGATAATTATTCGATTGGTGAAAGACAGATAGTGGCCGGAGCGCGACTGGTTTCAATCGTATCTATGGAACCCTAGCTGGAATTATTGCCGAAACGTATCGTTATTGCGCCGAAGGCGGTTCGGGATAACGCGTTTTCAGTCCGAGTCTGATAACCAGGTAAAGCAACTGCAGGCTGGCCAATGCGCAAAAAAGCAAACCGACTGCGAAGATGTAATGCTCTTTTCCCTGCGTGGAAATGAGTCGATTGGGGATACGTATCAGTTGCGCAGCGATCCGCATTGCCGTTCCGGTCAGAATCAGGCCAAGACCGGTATGGAGACAGAGCGTGTTGATCCAGTCTGCCTGACTTGGGCCTGTGTCAAATATTTTTTCCAGCAAGCGGCGCTCCTTTAAAATCAAGCCTATGCCGAGAAAAAGCGTGGAAATCCCCTCGGTTTCCCGCAACATTTCTTCCAGATCGTCGGACTGAGAAAGCGTCCAGTCATAAAGGTGACGCAAAACATCCACAGAGATGGACAGAATGATTATGCTGATCACAATCAGGGAGACCCGGCTAAAAACCAAATGCCCTGTCTTTTGGAGAAGGCTTCGGTAGAATCTATAAGTGCGATCGCCTGTTTTGGCACAAGTGCGAATGACCCGGCTATACATGCAGTTCCTCCTTTTGGATACATTACGATGCAGCATGAATTCATTCCACGTATTATAGACAATATCCTGCAATGCAATAGATGCTTCTGGGGTTTCGGCCCTGGGGGTGTTTTTTTTGTGAAGGGAATTGCAAATAGCATCAAAAATTATAAAAAATCCCGGTTGAAAACCCCGCAAGATTAGACAATCGTGAGAATGCTTTTAACTTTTCCGGAGCTTACTATTATAAAGTGAAGCGCCGATTGTGATTACGCTGCAATAACTCGGCGAGGAAGGGAGTGGGAAGGCTTTGAATTTTGTGCAAGTGTTTTTGTTGGGTCTGGCTGTTGTGGTTTGGATTTTGCTTTATAAAATTTTTAGGGAAGTTGACGTCTTTATCTTGCTGGAGGATGAGGATGCAAGCCCCCCGAAAAACCTGGAGGAGGTCATCGCCCGGAGTAAGGGCCGACGAATGCTCCATGGTTCTGGCGGCCGGATGTAGACGGTGGGATAACGGAATTCTTTTGCTGATCTGAGGGAGGGGCTGAAAGTGAAAGAGCTTTTGCCAGAAAGGAATGACACTTCCAGGACCAAGCTGCTGCGCGAACGTATGGTTGAGTTGCAGTTGATACAGAGAGGCATCGTGGATCAACGGGTACTTGCCGTAATGAAGGCTGTACCCAGGCACTGGTTTTGCCTTTCGGGAACGAAGGACGAAGACGCTTATGGCGATTATCCACTACCTATCGGTTATGGACAGACGATTTCCCAACCCCTTATGGTAGCGGATATGTTGCAGCAGATGCGGTTGTTGGGAGAGGAAACGGTTCTGGATGTTGGGACGGGAAGCGGCTACAATGCGGCGCTTTTGAGCCGTTTAGCGCTACGGGTCATCTCGGTGGAAGTGGTGCCAGAGTTGGCGGAAAAGGCGCGGGAGCGTTTGCGTAGCAATGGGTTTGAAAATGTAGAAGTGCATGTTGGTGATGGATCGATGGGGTGGATCGCTGCGGCGCCATATGAGGCCATTGTAGTGACCGCTGGCGCGCCAGTGATACCAGAGGCGTTGCAACAACAGTTGCGCGTAGGTGGAAGGCTGGTGATTCCGGTCGGCAGTCTTGCCCTGCAAAAGTTGTTGGTGGTCCATCGGACGGAGAAGGGATTTCGGATCGAGGAGCAGGGTTTGTGTCGGTTTGTGCCGCTCCAGGGAAAAGATGGGTGGCAATAAGCATAGGACAAAAATCCTACTTTAAATGAGACTTGCGGGTGATGGAACCCTTTCGGCAAAGTGCTACAATAAAATTGCCTAAAGTCCAATAATGCCCCTAATATCAAGCGAAAAGAATGTCATTCTCGAACCTCCAACTTGTGGAAGGATATAATGATGAAAACGAATAATCGCGGACAGGCAATCGTTGAATTTGCCTTGATATTACCTATATTGGCATTGTTGGTGATGGGGATTATCGAGTTTGGACTTTTTTTTAATTCATATATCAATATTACCTTTGCTTCAAAAGAAGGAGCCCGACTGGCGGCGTTGGATGCCAATGCAACCACGGCCTCGATCGAGGCCTCAATTCAGGCAACAATGCCCGCAATAAAAAATCTGGCGGTGACGATAACTCCCCCAGCTCCGCGAACAACAGGATTACCTGTCGCAGTAGTCGTGTCAACGCAGCACACTTTTAGTTCGCCAATTATTTCCTCGTTGATGCCATCAAATCCGTACACGATTTCAGCATCTACGACTGCGAGGTCAGAATGATGAATAACAAGGGACAGGTGATGGTTCTTTTTGCCCTCATGGTGGCCGTGCTGACCGGGATAACGGCGTTGGTTACCGATGTGGGGATCTTGTATGTCAATCGATTGCAGTTGCAAAAAGCAGTGGATGTCGCAGTCATGGCCGGTGCGCAGGAGTTGCCGACAGACGCTTCGAGCGCTATTGCAGTGGCGAAGCAATACGCAGCTGTCAATGGCAACGCCGGCGATGGCGTCGCAGTCGAAGTGCTCAACAGTAACAATAGCATCCGTGCTCAAGGCACACGCAATGTCAATTTATTGTTCGCCAAAATATTTGGACCGGGAATGTCAACCGTTGGCGCACAAGCACGCGCCAACGTCGGTGTTATTATTGGTTATACGGGCATCGTTCCGTTTGGATTGCAGCAAAAAACGCTTACGTATGGGGTGGATTATATTTTGAAGGCCGGCGGAGGCGCCGGCAATACTGGAAACTTCGGCGCATTATCCTTGTCTGGCAGCGGAGCCAGCGCTTATCGAACGGATATTGAAGAAGGCTATCAATCTCCCTTGAGGGTAGGGGATATGGTTTCCACGAAACCCGGCAATAATTCAGGGCCAACCTCACAGGGAGTAAACTATCGAATTAATCAGGACCCCACTGCAACCTTTGAAACAGTACGATCAGGTTCGCCGCGTATTATTGTGATTCCCATCGTACAGGGCGATCCGCAAGGCAGAGATGATGTTCTCATTGTCGGATTTGCGGCCTTCTTCCTGGAGGGGGTAGGCGGCAGTGGTACAAATAATTATGTAACAGGGAAATTCATGCGGGAAGTTCTGTCCGGCGAAGTTGGGGTAGGAACCGATTTTGGCGCTTATGGCGCGAAATTGGCTCCTTATTGACCTCTTGGCGAACTATCGGTTTGTATATAAATTTACAAGATTCGTGAGTGTTTCTTAAACAGGAGTGATAATGCCATTAGCTTTATTTGGGTGTATCCTATGTATACATTCCGTTTGTTACAGAGCATTGCGGGATTAAGCATAGTGGTACCGACAAACAGAGTATGATGGAGGAATCACAAGATGACTGTAGAAAGCCACAGCAGAGAGATGGGGCCTGGTGATCTGAAAGCGCTTAAAAGTGCCCTGGTTGATCAACAGCCATCGCCATTGCCGGCTGATTCTTCGGATTCCGCCGTGGCTGAGTTGCATGAGATGCTTCTTGAGTTTCGCAACTTTACCTTCGCCCTGGCAAAAGGAGACCTGACAGTGAATCTCGGTTATTCGGGGGCCATGGCAAACGCGTTGAAATATCTGCAGGCCAATCTTCAACAACTCACGCTGCAAAACAAGGAAAGCGCGCAGAGCGATATGGTTCCAAAGCTAGAAGTCATAAGCAAAATTGTTTCTTCCATCAACCCTGTGACGGAGCAGTTGCTCGCTGCGAAGAAACAATTGGAGGAAGCCAATCGAATGCTTCAACTCCGTGTAGATAAAGATGGATTAACGGGCCTGTACAATCATACCTTTTTAATGGATACTCTGGAAAATGAAATCGAGCGTTCGCGGCGTTACGTTACGCCTTTATCCATTGTGATGCTGGACATCGATCATTTCAAAAAAATCAACGAAATTCACGGATACCGGATCGGTGATACTGTGCTGGAAGAAGCCGCACAACTCATGTGTCAGATCCTGCGCCCGTCGGATACCGCTGGACGATTCGGGAGCGGAGCGTTTATGCTGATTTTGCCGAACACTGATTGTGATGGCGCCTGCACCCTCGCGGAACGAATCCGCTCGCTTATCGAATCGACACCCTTCACGGAATCAAATATTGAGATCACCATCAGCGCGGGGATAGCGACCTGTGAAAAACACAAGGCGGGTGATCTGATCCAGACCGCAGATGATCGGTTGCATGATGCAAAGAGCAAGGGAAGAAACCAGATTGATGGCTTTTAATAATAATCAAAGCCCCTCGGATCAAAATCCGAGGGGCTTTTGCTCATTATTGAAAAAAGGTTGACGATTCGGCAGCTGTCTAACGCTTGCGAGGATCAGAAGGATCTGGAGGATCTTCTTTGAAATGCTGCGGATGCGCGAGACAATCGGCGAGGCTTTGCTGCAATCCGGGCAACTCATGGTCAATTTCTGCGATCCTGGCTGTGAGTGATGCTCTTTGTTCCCCTTTGGCAGTTCCAAGCTGTTCCTCGAGAGCTTTTCGTTCTGCCTGCAGATCGGAAATCTGATTGCTGAATGGCTCACATACATACTTCATGATCAAGTCTCCCCCTTCTTGCATATGAAGGTTATTATGGTGACCTTTTATTTTTAATGCTAAAGCTTTTGCAGGGATATTGCAAAAAAGAGAGAGAATAGCAACATGCAGATATTTGCGCTTATGAGGACATAAACTTAAAGGATTGGATTAACAAAAATGCCTGCGGATTTATTTGGAGCAAAACAACGAGGTCTATTAAGGCTTCGAAGATTGGCATCCGCGGGAGACTTATGCAAGGGGCTATACATATTTCAGAGTAAGATGATATTATGAAAACATACAGTGAAGCTCGATTAGTGTCATTGCAACGGAGCACATTGGAAAGCAGCTGGCAGGAGGAACACTATGAATGGGTGGCTGGAGATTGAAGAACGGATCGTTGACCTGCGGAACTCATCTGAAGTCAAAGCAATAGCTGGTTTTTTGGCTGGCTTTGACCTGGGGTTTGACACGGATGTGGAGTATACGGTCGCGTTCTATAGTCATGATGAGCTTGTGGCGACCGGATCGTTCGCCGGAAAAGTGATCCGTAATGTCGCGGTATCGGCGAATCTGCAAGGGGAAGGGCTGCTGGCCAAGGTGACCAGTCACTTGATGCAGGCGATGACGGCACGCGGACGGAATCATTATTTTGTTTTTACCAAACCTGATAAAGCCAGCCTGTTCATCGGTATCGGTTTTACTGAAATAGCTCGGGTGGAGCCTTACGCCGCGCTTTTGGAAATGGGGATATATTCGGTGCAGAAGTACTGCCGCGATTTGCAGCAACAGACAGCGCAGCTGCCGGGGGAAAGGCGGGCGGCGCTGGTAGTGAACTGCAATCCCTTCACCTACGGGCACCGTGAAGTGATCGCCCGTGCTGCTGCCGAGAATGAAGCAGTCGTTGTGTTCGTGGTAGCTTCCGACCTTTCACTGTTTCCTTTTGATGTTAGGCTGCAACTGGTGCGCGAGGGGACAGGCGACTTGAAAAATGTTGCGGTGGTTCCAGGAGGCGACTATATTATTTCCAGTGCTACTTTTCCCGGATATTTTACCCGGGGCGAAGAGACCGTGTTTGCACAGACGCGTCTCGATGCCACGGTCTTTGGCCGTTATATAGCGCCTGCGTTGGGAATTGTTGCCCGTTATGTCGGGGAAGAGCCGTACTGCCCGGTTACGGCGCAGTATAATTCTGCCCTGGCAGAGATTTTGCCGCCGCTGGGTGTGGCTGTAAAAATAATTCCCCGCCTGTCAGTCGGCGGGG
>Ga0316604_10002687_pt1 | contig 13239 bp, 12 predicted proteins | sample OWC_soil_day20_C_FD_207650 | JGI IMG/M metagenome (GOLD analysis project Ga0316604, IMG submission 207650) | Wetland soil microbial communities from Old Woman Creek delta, Ohio, United States - OWC_soil_day20_CT | ecosystem: Environmental > Terrestrial > Soil > Wetlands | place: USA: Ohio... | reverse complement strand
GGAATCTGATGCATTAATCTCAATTTGGGTTTCTGGACGAACCGGCCCCAATATTCTGACTCTCTCAATTTTCCCCTTGGGACCCTCAATGGTCACTGTTTCTTTGGCGGCAAACTGCCCCTTTTGGGAAAGATCTTTCATCGGCTGCAAAATATATCCAGGACCAAACAAGGCTTCTAAATGTTCCTGAGTAACATGAATATGGTGGTTGGAAATACCGATTGGCACCTGCATATCCTGCTTATTTCCACTGCGACGTTTACAAATTAGCACATAGAATATACTAGATAACCGATTCAGAGCCAAAATAATATCTTTCCGCCGACACTCACCATCTTCACCAATAAATGCCCTACTAGCATATAATTCTACTTCACGTACCTTTGAGCGCAAGCAATGCAACCCGGCAATGACTGCTCCATCTTTATAGCTCATCAACCGATGGGATACGCCAAAATAGCGCTCGGGATAATGCGACATTTCCCTAATTTGTTCTGGCGTCCAGCCTAATAAAGAGCTAAATTCCAGGGGCTCTTCACGAACTTCTGCCGCCATAATAAGCTGAGCAAATTTTGCTACTTCTTCTAACTGCTTCGCTAAGTCTTCTTCTCCAGCTGCGGTAAAGATGACCTGAGTTTTAACCAATTCACAGTCAAATAAATCAAGCTGTCCGCGCCAGGCGATGACCGGATTGGTTTTAGGAACCAGCTGCGTTCCACGCAAATGCGTCATATGCTCCGGCTTTTCTGGCTGCGGCTGAACCTCGGATTTTGTATCTGCATCAGGCCCTGCTCCGGTCATGCTCTCATCCTCTGCCGCCATTCCAGCGGAATGGCGTTGCTGAGAGTTGATCGTCACCAGGGATTGTTTTACAGTCGATAAATTTTTTTTATTTAAATCCTGCAAGCCGTTTCCTTCAATTTTCACCTGCACGTTTTGAGAACGCAAAAAATCACGGGCTGAAGGAGTCAGCACACTTCCCGGCGGAAGCGTTAATATTTTTGCCTTTGTCTTATGCCAATTCGCTCTTAATTCAAACTCTGTTACAATCAAAGTATCATCCCTCTTTCAAAGCAAACTGCTTGATGAGCAGAATCCTATTTATCGCCATAGGAATGATTGTCACCCTGCGGCAAAATATATTCTACATCGCCATGCGGACGCGGAATAACATGCACACTAATCAATTCCCCTACTCTTTCGGCAGCTGCCGCACCGGCATCAACCGCCGCTTTTACCGCGCCTACATCCCCGCGAACCATTACTGCGACCAACCCGCCTGTAACATGCTCTTTCCCACATAAAGTTACATTAGCGGCTTTTAACATCTGGTCGGCTGCTTCTATTGAGGGAATCAACCCTCGTGTCTCAATCATCCCCAAAGCAATTACACTACGTTGTGATGGTGCCATTATATTTCCTCCTCTTACTCATTCCTGATTTTTTTTGATCCTGTTTTAACTAAATCACTTAGATCTTATTGTTTATCATGGCCTTCATAACCTGTGCGATGACCGTTTCCACAAACTTAGCATCAAGCGTCGAGTTAGCCACTGGAGTCGATACCGACGACATGGGCTGGATAGAAGGTCCTTCCGGCATGCGCAAATGCCAAGCTACCCGTTTGGTATTGATCAAGTGCAATGGTGTAACATTTTCAGAAACACTGGACCCACCCCAAGTGCCGCAGCCTAGCGTAAATGAAGGCGCCAACCCAGTTGTAGCTCCTACTCCGCCGAGCGCAGACGGTGTATTGACCAATATCCTGTTGATCGATTTTTTTAGGGCAAACTCCTCAATGATTTCTTGATTATTGCTATGAATAGCCAAGCTGTGTCCGATACCGCCATTCTCCAAAAGTTCAATGCAACGTTCACAACCTTCATGCCAATCCTTTACTTCGTAATAGCCTAATATCGTCGACAATTTTTCATAAGACAACGGCCATTGTGGCCCTACACCACTCATCGGCGCCACTAAACATTTAGCATTATCCGGTACATTAATTCCTGCCAACGCAGCAATCGCTTGCGGATTTCTGCCTACAATTTTAGGATTCATGCCATGACTGGCATTGGGCAATATCGCCACTTTGGCCACTTTTTTGACTTCTTCCGGATCAAGGAAGTAAGCCCCTTGCCGTTTGAGTTGTTCCTTCAATTCAGCAGCAATACAAGCTTCCGCCACAATAGATTGTTCTGACGCACAGATCGTACCATTATCAAAAGATTTGCCTGTTACGATACATTTTGCAGCCCCGGCAATATCAGCGCTGCGTTCCACAAAAGCCGGAACATTACCTGGTCCAACACCTAATGCCGGTTTCCCACTACTGTAAGCGGCCCTAACCAACCCTTCGCCGCCGGTAGCTAAAATCAATTTCGTAATCGAATTTTTCATCAATTCCTGAGTAGCCCCAAGCGAGATATTCGTAAGACAACCAATAACGCCTTCCGGCGCTCCGGCGGCAACAGCCGCTTTATTCATAACCTGAGCTGCTTCTGCGGTGCAGTGAACAGCTGTCGGATGTGGGGAAAATACGATAGCATTACGAGCCTTTAACGCAATCATTGATTTATATATAATGGTCGATGTTGGATTCGTTGTAGGTATAATTCCTGCGATCACGCCAACGGGTTCCGCAATTTCCCAGATTTTTTTGGCTTCATCCTTACGAATAATGCCAACAGTTTGCATATCCTTCATATACTCGTATACATACCGGGCGGCAAAGAAATTCTTAAAGCATTTATCTTCATAATTCCCCATACCCGTTTCATTAACCGCCATGGCTGCCAAGCGACAAGCCTCGGCTTCACCGGCAATGCGCAGTGCATCTACAATTTTTTCCACTTGTTCCCGATTAAAGCTTTTCAAAATATCTTGTGCTTTCTGTGCCTGTTTCAACAAATTCCTGACTTCTTGAATTGAAGCCAAATCATGATCTAACTCCATGGTAACCACCTCGTTTTTATTAGAACTTAAGTGCAGTACTTGCCACATCAATGACAGCTCTTTGGAAAGCTTCACAAGCTGCCCGACAAGCACTTTGACTACCTGTAAGCAAAGCGCCGCCAAAGTTGGTCTCCGTCGGCGGACCATAGAATACTTTCATCGTTACTTCCGACGCTTTTAATGCCGCATCAATTCCATATATCGCTTCTAGTGGCGTAGCAATCAAATAGGCCAAGGGTTCCCCTTCCGGTATTCCCGCAAGCTTTGACAAATAGCTACCGGTTCGAGAGATGGTATGAGGAAACCACGCCGTAGCTCCACCATCACATGTATAAAAAAACGCCTCGTTTTCTAAATGCTCTACACAAGCATCCAATCCGGCACGCACTTCTGCCGGACTAGGCCCCCCGAGTATTCCAATGATTTCTCCAGACCGTGGACCTGACGCGTGAGCAGACCCGGCATAAAAACTTTTTGCATAAACAACCGTTACTTCTGCCTTTTTAGTTGCTTCATCCAAAGCGGTATATGTAGAATCATCAATCGTAGCAGTAATCATCCCAATTGATCGATGCTCCGGTTCAAGTCCCAATTTTTCCGCCAAATCAGGTGACACATTCGGTATCATTCGCACCGCTAAAACCTGTGGTTTAATTGGTTCTATCACTTTGTCCCCTCCTATATTAACTAACAATCTAATTCATTCGTTATAAATTCACACCTGAAGCCTTCGCATAAAGAATATCTTTTAGTACAGTCGCAATATGTGCCCCCGCTTCCGCTGCCGGTATGCCACCTTTATGAATGTTACTAATAACGGTTTTATCGCTCTCCAGCCGGCCAACTCGCGGATTATACTCCATATATGCGCTCATGCTTTCTGCGGTCCCCAAGCCAGGTCTTTCGCCAATAAGTACAATCGTTGCTTCTGGTTTCAATTCTTCACCAATACTATCCATAATCCCCACTCGGGAATACCGAACGAAGATTGGAGTTCCAACCTGAATCCCACTACTTTCCAGTCCTTGCACCATAGCCGGCAGCAAATTAGGAATATTGGCTTCAATTGCTTTACTAGATAATCCGTCAGCAACAATAACCTGAATTTGCGCCCCCTTCCGACACTTCGCTCGAATAATAGCGAGATTCTCTTCATCCAATTTTCGGCCCAAATCAGGCCGCGTCAAATATTCATCTTTATTGGCACACATGGTTTTGACAGCCACCATCTTGAACTTTTCTGGAAACTCAGCGGGTACTTCGCCCACCACAGAATCCTGCGCAACCGCATGATCCGCCCGAAAGCGCAGCCAAGTATTCGTTAACGGACGCGGACCACACCTCCACACCCCAATTCTTGATGGAGTTGATAATTTCATCTCTTCATACAGTTCTTTATTGACTGGCTGTGGAACTTGTAAATACCGCTGTAAGTCAACTTTGGACAAATCCGGTAAAGTTTCACTATCTAAATCCGGGTTTCCCGCATCAAAGCTCGCAGGAATATCGGCAGAATGAGCTTTACTCGGGGTCATTTCTGCAAGAACCTGTTCAATAATCCGTCGAATATTGTCTTCCCTTCCCATATCTCATTCCTCCTTTATCTAGTGAATATCGTGGCATCCCCAGCACGCTCCGTCAGCTTACTATTCTTTAAAATTCCCATCTTTTCCAGCCAAACTTCAAATTCAGGCAACGGCCTTAGTCCAAATATTTCTCGCAAAGTAGCATCATCATGATAACTGGTACATTGATAATTGAGCATGACATCGTCACCCATTGGAATCCCCATTAAATAGGAACAACCAGCTGCCACCAACAAAGTCGCCAGATTTTCTATATCATTTTGATCAGCTTTCATATGATTGGTATAACAAGCATCCACGCCCATAGGCAAGCCGCTGAGTTTTCCCATAAAATGGTCTTCCAACCCAGCCCGCGTAACCTGCCGCGTATCATATAAATACTCAGGCCCAATAAATCCTACAACCGTATTCACCAGGAATGGATGGTAATGACGGGCCAATCCATAGCAGCGTGCTTCCAAAGTAACCTGATCTGCCCCATGATGTGCTTCCGCCGAAAGTTCTGAGCCTTGTCCGGTCTCAAAGTACATCACGTTCGGTCCCGTCGCTCGGCCTTCTTTTAATGCCGTCGCATAGGCTTCATCTAAAATCTGTTGATTAATTCCAAAAGCTTTATTCCCTTCCTGTGTTCCGGCAATGGACTGGAACATAAGATGAATAGGTGCACCCTTTTGCAATGCTTTTAACTGGGTTGTAATATGGGATAATACACATATTTGTGTAGGAATTTTCCATTCTTCAACAAAGCCATATAAATTTTCCAAGCTGCGAATAACGGCTGGCAACGTATCATCTACGGGATTTAGGCCGATTACCGCATCACCAATGCCATAGGAAAGACCTTCTCGTACACTGGCCAAAATACCATCTACATTATCTGTGGGATGATTAGGCTGCAACCTGAAGGCGAGCCGTCCCGTCTCACCAATAGTGGTATTACAATGGGCAGTATTTTTAATTTTAGAAGCTCCGAGCACCAGGTCTAAATTGCCCATCAACTTGGCAGCCGCCGCAACCATTTCCGAAGTCAAACCTCTACTCAAACGCTGCAATTCATGATTCGTTGTAGTTGTCTGCAAAATGTATTCCCGGAGCTGGGCTACTGTCCAACTTTTAATAGACTGATATATGGCCTCATTGATGTCGCCGTCAATAATCCGAGACACTTCATCCTCTTCCAAGGGTACTACCGGATGATTGCGCAAATCTTCTAATGTCAACTCTGACAATACGTCTTTCGCGGCAATTCTCTCCGCAGCATTTTCAGCAGCAATGCCAGCTAAAACATCGCCGGACTTTATCTCATTCGCCTTTCCCAAAACCTCTTTGACATCTTTAAAAGCAAAAGTTTGACCAAAGAGACGCGTTTTCAGTTTCACCGATTTTTCACTACCCTTCACGTAACCTTATCTGACCCAAACTATCGAATTTTCTACAATAATAGGCGATCAGCGAGCAAATACCAGTGTTTTAACAATCACCGGCACCGCCTCCTCATGGGGGAGCGGTTTCGCAATATCCAGAAAATCGCCTGTTTTCAGTTCAATGCTATCCAAACATATCAGATCTTGACCAGGCAGATGCCGTAATATGCTTTGGCCCAAAACCTTGGCAATATCTTGCTGAGCAACCACCACTTTAGGCACTCCGGGAAGTTGCTGTAATTCGATTGCCAATTGCAGGGCCACAGTGGCAATTGTTGTAAAGTCTGTGTCCGGCAGCGGGGGGATTACCAAGGCTACCGTCTGATATAAATCACTGCTAAAACGACGAGCTGGTTCTAGCCATGTATTTGCCCCATCGATTCGCTGCTCCGGATAAACCACCGGAATGTTGCGCAGAGGTAAAGCCCCCTTGCTAATCGTTATGGTTGAACCCGAAACATTGACTGTGTGCGCACCGGCCCCGAGTACCGTCGCATGCAGCGTTTCTGCCCCTTGATACACCGTTAAGGTTTGAAACATTTCGCTTTGCCGAAATCGCTCCGCTAGTAGCGGGCCCACATCCCTGTGAATCCACCACTCTCGCTGACCGGGCTGATAAATATATCTCGCAACACCGCCCGAAAAAACAATCCCCACTGGCATATTGTCCGGCATGTGACAACTCATCACCAAAGTTTGTTCATCCTCAGTCAGTGTTTTCCGCAACATCACATGATCCACGCAATGTACCATGAAATCCAAACAAGCCTGCATTCGCTGCATTTCTTGTTCCCTAGACGTTGCCGGGAAAAAAGCTTGTCCCCCTTGCCGACTCAGTATATCTGCTACCTTTTGTGCAGGTGGTGCAACATAGGATAGTCGATGCGTCAAGGCATCCACCTCGAACAGCCTACCACCTACATTCACACACGCCGTACCAATACATTTTCCATGATCAAACACTGCAATATTGGAAGTTCCGCCGCCGATGTCCAAATTAGCAATCCGCGTATGCAGTCGTCGCGATATTTCTTCCGCTCCCGACCCTTTACCGGCAATGATACTCTCTAAATCTGGACCGGCTGTAGCCACAACAAAATCTCCCGCATACTCAGCCAACGAATGAATAATTTGGGAAGCATTTTCTTTTTTGGCTGTTTCTCCAGTAATAATGACAGCCCCAGTATCAATATCGCCAGGCTGAATTCCGGCTGCCGCATACTCTTTGGCAATAATCTCGCGCAGCGCTACCCCATCTACCCGCTGACGATCCAAAAAAGGTGTAAAATATACATTACCCATGTAAACAATACTTTTATGAGTAATTTCTATTTTCGGCACCTGACAGCCAGGCATCACATTGACTAACGTTAACCTAGACAATACCAATTGCGTCGTTGTTGTGCCAATATCAATTCCTACGCTGGTCAGTACCAATTCCTTAGTCATAATTATTTCGGCGTGTCGGAAGTTTTTGTTGGTCGATTAACCTTTTCTTCCACTGGCAGACTTGGCAATATTTCTTCCAAATCCGGATGAGGACGTGGAATAACATGACAACTAATCAATTCACCCACGCGCTCGGCTGCGGCTGCTCCTGCATCTACCGCCGCTTTAACGGCACCTACATCGCCGCGGACCATAACAGTTACCAGACTTCCCCCGACTTTTACCTTGCCAATCATTGTTACATTTGCTGCCTTTACCATAGCATCGCCAGCTTCAATAGCACTAACTAACCCTTTGGTCTCTACCATGCCTAAAGCAATCAATCCGTCTTTATTATTCATTATTGTTGCTCCTTTCTAAAATAATTGCTCCTACAATTTAGCTTACTGATCCAATTCATCAAGTACTTTGAATTCTTCTTCAAACGGGCGGATGTTCTTGTTACCCCAGATGTAGTAATACACTATCGCAACAACATAAACTGCAATAACCCATTTGACAGCGTCATAGGATGCGCATAAGAGACTTCCTAAACAGAAAATAGCCATAATAAAACTAATAGTGGGAACAACAGGATAAGACACTTTGAAAGGCCGTTTCAGATTAGGTTCCTTGCTCCGTAAAACGAACAAACTCACCAAACTAATCAGATACATTACAACAGAACCAAAACAAGATATTGTAATAACGGTATCTGTCAAACCTGTCAAAGCTGTCCCTAATCCGATTAATCCGGATACTAATAACGCCCATATTGGAGTATGACGCTTAGGACTCAAATAAGCCAAAAACTTCGGTAAATATCCCGTCCGAGCCATCGCATAGGCTTGGCGAGAAGCGCCAAGGATAATACCACTCAGTGAAGCCGCCAATCCAAAGAGTCCAATAAAATTAATTAACAGAACCCAAAAACTTCCTTCGCCAAATACATTACTCAACGCCATCGGCAATGGGAAGTCTACGGCTTCAACCATATGGTAATCCGCAATACCTGCTGTCAAAAACAGTGTTGCGAAAGCCATAACCGTAAGTGTCGCCATTCCACTCAAAAAGCCGACAGATATATCTTTTTGCGGATTAACCATTTCCTCTGCTGACATGGCGCCGCCTTCGATCGCCAGAAAAAACCAAATGGCAAATGGTACTGCTGCTAAAACACCACTATATCCTTGCGGAAGAATCGGATCAGCCAGCACACGGGACATTTCAAAATGCGGCAGTGCCAAAATCCAGTAAAGCACCAAGCCGGCCAAAGCAACAATGGTCACAATCAATTCAAACCGGGCGGATGTTTTCATGCCAATATAATTTATCAAAATAAAGAATAGAAAAGCGAATATTGTTGCCGCCATAGCGGAAACAGATGGAACCATGTTGTGAATATATCCCCCTACTGCCAGGGCAATGGCTGGTGGCGCAAACACAAACTCAATCAAACAACTGATACCCGCCATATACCCCCAAAATTTACCGAGAGAACGCCTGGCATACGCTGACGGACCGCCAGCATGGGGAATGGCTGTCGCCAATTCCGAATAGGACAATATGAATGTTAGATAAAATATTGTTACTGGCACTAAAGCAAGAGCCAAGCCAATCGGGCCACCGGCCGCAAAACCATAGCTCCACCCAAAATAGTTTCCGGAGATAACCAAGCCAACAGCCAACGCCCATAGATGGATTGGCTTAAGAACCCTTACCAGTTCAGTCGTGTCCCCAGGTGTCCCTCCAGCATTCGGCGCGCATGGAACTACTGGATTTTGAGAATTACTCATGATTTTTCCTCCTTATCCTTTTGTATAATTCGCGTTTTCACTTTTCAACATTTTCGGTAGCTATCACCTCCTTAAAAAAATCCCGTTCGTTAATGATAGTAAAAAATGCCTTTTATGACCACTGAAATACAGTGATCATAAAAGGCATTGTTGCCTACTATTCCATTTTTTAAAAACACTTTCTCCATTTTTCAAATAGGAAAAAATTGCGTATTTATATTACTTTTATTACTTGTTTTCGCTATTAAATTTAATACTCCTGCTAACTATTAAAAATTATCATAAAATTTAATTAAATAAGAAAAATTCCAGCAATCTACTTGATAACATATCCTGTCTTTGTCATACACATCTATAGCTTTCCTTCGCTAACGACATGCTTGGCCAAATCAAATAAAGTTACCCTGCGTCGCATCGATTCCTGGACTAACCGCTGATATGCCTTGACCGTCGAAATATTCCCGCAATCCACCAAAACGGCTTGCGCATGAGCAATCATTTTTTGTTGATCCAGTCGATCCTGGGTTTTCTTTAATTCTTCACGCATATGCTGCATATCATCCCAGCGAGCATATGCAATCCGAACCGTAGCTAATAAATTTTGCTGAAAAATCGGTTTAACCAAATATCCACACACATACACATTTTCAGCACGACTAATAAACCTAGGCTGACTGTAAGCCGTGACAATAATAGTCGGAATATTTAAAGTATATAATATTTTAGCGGCTTCTAATCCATCCAGCTCAGGCATTTTAATATCAAGAATAGCCAAATTCGGCTTCTGCTGCTTAGCCAATTCCACTGCTCTCATTCCATTATTGCATTCAGCACATACCCGATGTCCCGCATCTTCGAGCATTGTTTTAGTGTCTACTCTAATCAAGGCTTCATCATCAGCAATCAATATGTCTAATGCCTTCATTATAATTTTTCCGCCTTTCGAAAAGGAAAGGAGACTTTAGCCACAGTTGAGCCCCCGCAACGCTCCAAACTAAAGGTCCCACCTAATTGTTCACAAATCAGCAAATTAACAATGTACAAACCCAATTGCCCTTTTTCGGGCTTACATAGCGGTAATTCTTCCGTACCGCTATCTGCCAGCAACATGCAGACGTTTTCTTCTGATTTTTCCAGTAAAATACTGATCTCTCCATAAGGATTAGTCTTAATACCATGTTTTAAGCTGTTCGTAACAAGCTCATTAATAACAAGTGCCGTCGGCACAGCCTGACTCGCAGGAATTCGTACTGTTTGACCTCGAACTGCAGTTCTAATTTGCTGTTCAGGAAAAGAAGATGCCTGTACAAGCTGCTCAAGAATATCTTCTGACAACTTAAATATATCAATATCATCCCCGCTTTGATGCGCAAATACATCATGTACACGAGCAATAGACAAGATTCGATAGATGCAAGTTTCAAACTCTTTTTTAACTACTTCCGATTGCGAGCTTCCCATTTGCAGGCGAAGCAAAGAAACGACATTTTGCAAATTGTTTTTTACTCTGTGATGCGTTTCCCTGATAATAATATTCTGCGCACTAATTTCCCGCTCCTTTTCCCGCAATTTTGTAATATCCTGAAAAGACACTACGCCGCCACTAATCTTGCCACAGGTTGTGAGCGGCTGGGCTTGCATATAATATCTGGCCTGCTCAAAATTGATTTCTAAAGGATGTTCCATTTCTTTCAACAAATTCTTCAATGAAGAATAAGATAAAACTGTTAACAAATCGCCACCGATCACATCGCCATCGCAACAATCTTGATACATTTTTTCCGCATTTTTATTCGCATAAGTAATCTGTCCCATACTATCAATGACAAAAACGCCATTGCCTAACCATTCTTTCCAGGTAAGTCCCGTCATCGACAAGGACATCAGCTTACTACTAAGCTGATCAGCCGTCTGACTTAAAACTTTTACTTGCTCTTCCTGACGAATTTCTTTGGAGATATCTCGTTCCATAATCAATACGCCAATCACATGATTATTTTTACTCCACAACGGAACCACAGTCTGATCAATATGACGGTTTTCCTGGCTAATACCTCGTACATTTCGAATGCTTTTTTGGGTTGTAAAAGCCTGATATACTGCCGGTTCCCGAGTAGCATAAGCCAACTGACCCACGACAGTTTGACGATACACAGACCGGTTAGGCGGATGCGCCCAAGCCAATACAATGGCATCAATACCATTACTTGTCAAGGCATCAATAAAAATATCCGTGTCCGTTAATTCAGCAATAAATAAAAGCTTATCAGCCATATCCTGTAACTGATCGATATCCGCTGCCGCTAAATCGGTATACTGGGTACACAGACTGTAAAAGGAGCAATCACTTTGACTCGGAATCTTCTCCATTGGCTAACAACACCTCTAAGTGCTCAGCAAGGGGCTCTATACCTTTGCCGCTGCTTGACGACACCGGATAAATTTGTCCTAAAACCCCTGCCTGGCGCAAAAATTTTTCAGCCATCTCCAAACTGGCCTGTTCTTTATCCATTTTCGTAATAATTCCAATTACCGGGTTTCGAAACGACTGAACAAAATTAGGTGGAAAGAAGCATCTGCTACGCGTAGCATCCTGCAACACCCATATTTCTTCTACCCGCTGACTCATATCAATCAATACATGATAATATTTGGGCATCTCCAAATATTCGCCCGGACTATCCACAAATAGACTGGAAAACTCCAGAACCTGCGTCTTACAATAACTTAGTGTTTGGCATTGCAACCTCTGCTTCAGCGTTGTCTTTCCTGCACCAACACCACCAATCAATAAAATCCTATTATTCAACTTCTTGTCACCTCTGCTGCCGCAAATCCCAGAACTTCCACCAACGTTTTGACAGCCATACGCATTGCGGCTTCCACATCAGCTACATCGCCCGTAATAACCAGCGAACCGGTAAATCGATCCACAAAAGCAATCTCTATATTACCGGCCTTCGATGCGGAATCCGCCGCAATAATCGCGGCCTCACTGGGAGTAATCGTCATAATTCCAATGGGGCCAGGAGTCATAATTCCCAATTTTTCATGTAAATCACCCTGCGGGTTCGGAATCACATGTGCCATCGTAACTTGCTTTCCAGGAACATATTCCTGAATAACCCGTTTTTTGTCTGTTGTCACTATTGCTCACCATTACAACTACTGGCTAAAAGATAGTAAACAATCCGTATCTACCTTATTTACTATCTTTTAGTAGTTTTTTCCTTGTAATGGCTTTCACCTCCTTTTTGTCGTCAATTTTTCTAGTACTTACTTGCTTTAGCCGTATATGGTTTTCTCCTTATATCACAGTACCTTTTCATGAATAGTTTAATTGGGGAAATTTTCTGGATAAAAAAAGGCAATAAAGTCCTATATGAGCGCACCTAACTAACAGTGGTCATAAAGGGCCTTATTGCCCGCTATTCCTTTTTCCAGTTTGTATTTATTTTGCTTATATTCTCCATAAAATGAAAAAACCCTGTTAAATTATCAATTGAAAAATTATATTTTTACAGATGAAAACAGACCTTATATTGATCCGGATGAATTTTTGATTTGGGTGCAGGTGTATCGTATTTCAGTAAGGTTAGTTTTTAGTCATAGTTGGGGAAAGATCGTAACAAGAAAATATTATTATCAGTCAAGCAGGGCTTTTGGCTGTAAAGTCGAAATAATTCATAAGTATAATTAAAAATGAAATACAGGCAATAGGGCCCTTTAAAGTCGTTGTATAACCAACGGCTTTAAAGGGATTTTTATTTTTATCAAATCCGGAAATGAGAAAGGAGATCTAACGCAATCAGAATAATCAGAGATTATTGTAAATTAAGAGAATAAAGGAGGAGTCTATCTACATGCTTTTATTTATTAGGCAAAATGCACTTTTAATCGTAAGTTGGTTTAGTTTGTTTGCCTTCATAGCATTTTGCAGCAATTCGCTTACAGACATTTTTATTGCTGGAGCTGCAGTAACGATTTTAGTCAGTTTGTCACTATATGAGTCAACCCGCTTCCGCCGCACAGCTGAAATGACACTTGAAT
>Ga0316604_10002686_pt1 | contig 13242 bp, 8 predicted proteins | sample OWC_soil_day20_C_FD_207650 | JGI IMG/M metagenome (GOLD analysis project Ga0316604, IMG submission 207650) | Wetland soil microbial communities from Old Woman Creek delta, Ohio, United States - OWC_soil_day20_CT | ecosystem: Environmental > Terrestrial > Soil > Wetlands | place: USA: Ohio... | reverse complement strand
CACCGATGCCCAGATAGCGTCCCTGCGCGCGGGCCTTGGCCTGTTCCTGGCGCAGCCGCTCGTAGTCCGCCATTTCGAGCACTTTGTCGAGTACGGCTTCGTAGTTGCCGCTGTCGTACTCGTTGCCGCTGGGAATGGTGTAGGGGAACGCGTCGGGCGGAATGAAGTTCTTGCGCCGGATCTCCGCCGTGTCCATCCCGATCCGGCGTGCGGCGAGGTCCATCAAGTGCTCCAGCACCCAGTTGTGCGGGGGCGGCCCCATGCCGCGGTACGCACTCGACGGAACTTTGTTGGTGGCGACGATGCTGAGATCGTACGACGCCGCCGAGATCGTGTAGCAGCCGGTGAACGACGCCAACGGCTTGACGGCGCCGACGGCGGCGAAGTTCTCCGCCGAGCAGCCGATGTCGTCGATCAGCGCGACCTTCAACCCGGTAACGGTGCCGTCGACCTTCACCGCCAGCCAGCCCTGGTAGCGGCGGTCCCAGGCTTGCCCGCCGCCGGCCTGCAGGTATTCCATCCGGTCCTCGATCCACTTGACGGGTCTGCCGCCGACCTTGCGCGAGAGCAGGCTGGCGACGACGGCACCGGCGAGGTTGCCCTTGCCACCGAAGCTGCCCCCGTGTGGTTGCGCGATCAGGCGCACCTTGTTGCTCTGCAGCTGCAGCACGATGGCCATGACCGATGCGAACTGGCCCGGCGCCTGGAAGCTGCCACGGCACGTGAGCGAGTGATCGACCGGATCCCACTGGCTGATGACGCCGAAGGTTTCCATCGGGTTCGCCCCGAGCCGGTTCCAGCGAAACTTCTCGGTGACGACGTGATCCGCATCGCGAAAGGCGGCGTCGACGTCGCCCCATCGGAAGAGGCGGCTGAAGATGACGTTGCTGCTCTTCTCTTCGTAGAGCAGCGGGCTGTCCGGTCGCATGGCTTTGACCGGATCCATCACCGCGGGCAGCGGTTCGTAGTCCACCTCGATCGACTCGAGGGCGTCCTCGGCCACGTAGCGACTGGTCGCGGCGACGGCTGCGACGGCCTGGCCGGTGAAGCGGACCTTGCCGACCGCCATGCAGTGACCGCCCCACTGTTCCGGGAACGAAGGGAGCGGGATGGTTTGCGCGGCCACTTCGTCGCCGGTGAGTACCCCCAGTACGCCCGGCAGCTTCTCGGCGGCGGCGACGTCGATCGACCGGATCCGGGCGTGGGCGTGCGGGCTGCGCAACATCGCGCAATGCACCATGCCGGGCAGGCTGATGTTGTCGATGAACTCGGTCCGCCCGGTCACCAGCATCGGATCTTCGACCCGGTCGACCGACTTCCCGATGAACCGCGCCCCGCTGGTAGGCAGCTCCGCGATGGACTTGCGATTCTCGACGGCCATGATCTACCTCGCGCTGCGCATCGGCGGCTCGGCCAACGCCGCCGCGTAGGGAAGGGTAGTGGATTCGTCGATCGCTTCGTTCGATGTCGGGGGCGCACGCTCCATCGAATACGCGGCGAGAGCAGACGAGCCGCGGACATAGGGCGCAGCGAGGGGAAGCGATGACGGCATTGAGAGGACTGCGGGTCGTGGATCTCTCCCGCTACGCGCCGGGGCCGTACTGCACGATGCTCCTCGCAGATTTCGGCGCCGACGTGATCGTCGTCGAGGAGCCGCCGGGGACGGGCCGCCGCGTGGACGCCGAGATGAACGTCTCGGAGCGCACGAAGGCCTTTCTGCCGATGGGCCGCAACAAGCGCTCGATCGCGCTCGACCTGAAAGACGCCCGCGCGCGCCAGGCGTTCCTGCGTCTGGTCGATCGCGCGGACGTGGTGGTCGAGGGTTTTCGGCCCGGTGTCGCGGCGCGGCTCGGCGTCGATTACGAAGCGATCCACGCGCGCAATCCCCGCGTCGTCTACTGCTCGATCAGCGGGTACGGGCAGACGGGGCCCTACGCGCAGCTCGTCGGGCACGACCTCAACTACATCTCGGTCGCGGGCGTGCTCGGATCGATCGGATCGCCGGGGCAGCCGCCCGCGATCCCCCTGAACGTCGTCGCGGACTTCGCGGGAGGCGGACTCTTCGCGGCGTTCGCGATCCTCGCGGCGATCGTCGCGCGAGAGAAGACGGGAAGGGGCCAACAGGTCGACATGGCGATGAGCGACGGATCGCTCTCGCTCGCCTGCCTCGCCGCCGCGGACACGCTTGCCACGGGAACGCCGCCTCGGCCCGGCGCGTACTACCTGAACGGTGCGCTTCCCTGTTACCACGTCTACGAGTGCGCCGACGGCAAGTGGCTCTCGATCGCGTGCATGGAGCCGTGGTTCTGGCGGAGGCTCTGCGCGCACCTCGGCTGCGAGAGCTTCGCCGACGCGCAGTTCGACGCGCCGCGCTTTCCCGCGATCTTCGAGCTGCTGCAGCGCCGCTTTCGCGAGAAGCCTCGCGACGCCTGGTTCGCCGAGCTTCGCGCCAAAGAGATCTGCGCCACCCCCGTCTACGACATGGCCGAGGCGCTCGACGACGAGCACAACCGCTCCCGCGAAATGATCGTCTCGCTCGAGCATCCGGCCTTCGGGGAGGTGACTCAGGTCGGCGTCGCTCCGAAGCTCTCCGAGACGCCCGGCGTGGTGCGAACGCTCGCGCCCCGGCCGGGCGAGCACAGCGCGGAGATCCTGCGCGAACTCGGCTACGCGGACGCGGAGATCGCGGCGCTCACGCAGCCACGGGGAGAATGAGACAGGAGGGGTGCTCCGCGTCGTGGAGCACCTGCTGCTCGATCCGCCGGAGGTCGGCCTCGCGCGCGTGCAGCGCGGATTTTCCCGTTCCGGGATTCCGGTCGAGCTTCGGGAAGTCGCTTCCCGCGATCTCGAGCCGGATGCGGTGGCCGGCGGCGAAGACGTGCGCCACCGCGAGGAGATCGACCTCGATCGCCGCGACCTCCCCGGGGACGAGCGGCTCCTCCCGATCCCGTCCGCCGCGGAAGCGCGCGCGAAGGACGCCCTCGGCGATCGGGGCGCAGTAGCCCGACGGCTCGACGTCCACGAGCTTCGCGACGAAGTCGGCGTCGGGCGCATCCGCGCGAATGAAGAGCTTCGACCGGACGGGGCCCGCGATCGTGAGCGGCGCGTCGAGCGCGGGCGAGGTGTAGACGAGCACATCGTCGCGCTCTTCCACCTTCGACCGGTCCTGCACGCCCGGGGAGCAGACGCCCGGGATCATGTTGCGCCCCCCGACGGTCGGGACCGGATCGAGCGGATCGTGGACGAAGCGATCCGGCGGCTCCTCGCCCGGCGCTTCGCGGGAGAGCGCGCCGTCTCCGTGCCGCGAACGGGCGCGTCCCGCGCTTCGCAGGTGGAGTCGCTCGGGACGATGCGGAGGAGGCCACGCGTCGGCCTCGCGCCACTCGTTTGCGCCCAGCAGGAAGTACCGGACGCGACTCGACGCCGGCGCGCTCGTCTCGCGTTCGGCGACGAACCGATCGAACCACTCGAAACAGAGCGGCGCCGCCGTGACCGGACCCCCGACGGCGATCGGCCCGAACTCGCGCTCGCCCGCCGAGGCCTTCCGCACCCCGAGGTACGCCATGTGCTCCCACGGGCCGACGACGAGCCGGTGCTCGTCGCGCACGCGTGCGTCCGGATGATTCGCGAGCGCCTGCTCGAGGTCGAGGTGCCCGCGCAGGAAGCCGTCGTACCAGGCCGCGATGTGGAGCACGGGCACGCGGATCTTCGCGGCGTTCGCGACGACGTCGATCTTTCGCCAATACTCGTCGTAGCGCTCGCGCGAGGTCCAGTCGCGCCAGTAGCGGGCGATGCGACCCTCGAAGAGAGGATGCTCCGCGAGCGGCAGATGCCGGAAGGCGGCCATCGGATCGAGGGTCGCGCGCGTGAGCCGGGCCGCGGCCTCGGCGATTCCGGCCTCGTCGAGTCCGACGCGCCCGAGCGCGTCCCATGTCTGATGAAGCGCGTACCAGAGGCCGAAGCCGAGTTCGAAGGCGCCGCCCGAGTAGACCCACCCTTCGTGGTAGTTCGCGCCCGTCATGTACGCGACACAGGCGCGCAGGTGCGGCGGCGCATGGATCGCGGCCTGGAGGACCGTCACTCCGTTGTACGAGGATCCGTAGATTCCGACGCGCCCGTCGCTCCACGGCTGCGCCGCGGCCCACTCCACGGTGTCATGGCCATCCGGACCCTCGACGACGAACGGGATCCACTCGCCTTCGGACGCGAAGCGCCCGCGGCAGTCCTGCACGACCACGACGTAGCCGCGCTCGACGGCGTCGAGCGGAGAGAACATCAGTGTGGCGACGGGCCAGAGGTCGTCCTTGCCGTACGGCGTGCGCTGGACGAGGACGGGATAGCGGCCCGGCGCGGCGGGCCGGTAGACGTCGGTCGCCAGACGCACGCCGTCGCGCATCGGGACCAGAAGGCCGCGCTCGACGACGATCGTGCCCATTCCCCGCCAGATGCCCCGCGCGAAGTGGAGGCAGCAACCTGCTAGGAGACTGACCCAAGACTGCCTCCCCGCGTCTGGACGCGCATCCATCCCCGCCCGCTTCGTTGCGCTCGCTCGCCGTAGCTCCCGCTACGCCTCGCTCGCGCGCCTCGCGGGCGGGGCGTCTGCGCGCCCAGCCGCACGGCACAGTCTTGGGTCAATCTCCTAGCCACCGTCCATCCCAGACCTCGAGCTTCATTCCGGGTTGCTTTTCCCACGTCACCAGTGCCCCCATCCCCGCGTGGCTTCAAGGATTCCCCCCCACCTTCCGATGGCACTCGAGGAAATCCGTCCCGATTCGAGGGGCAGGAAAGGAGATGGGTGCGTCCGACGGGCGCCAGCATCATCGATCACGTTCTGGGTGGGTATCCGCCCGGATTGCCACTCGTGATCGCTGGCCCGAGCGGCAGTGGCCGTACCGTCCTCGGTCTGCAGCTCGCCGACAGCGCGCTCCAGCGCGGCGAGGTGGTGCAGATCGTCTCGAGCGAGCCGGCGCAATCGCTGATGCACCAGGCCGATGCGCTCGGCTTCGAGTTCGACGCCGCGCTCGCGGAAGATCGTTTGGTGCTGCTCGAACTCGACGCCGGCACGCCTTCGCTGGTGCGGGCGCAGGGCGTCGAGTCGCTGGTCGAAGCGCTGCGCGCCGAGGCGCCCGAAGTCTCGCTGGTGATCGTCGATCCCTTCACCGCGATCACCGCCGAGATCGTGGACGAGCCGCGGCTCCGGGAGGTGTCGCGTGCGTTCGTGCGCGCACTGGGCGCCGAGACGCTGGTGCTGACCGTCGAGACCGAGCGCCTCGCGCAGCAGCGCGGCCTCGACCGCGTGCTCTCGGAGATGTGCGGTGCCTACCTCATGCTCGATCGCGAGGCGAGCGGACGGCGCACGCTCACCGTCGAAAAGAGCCGTGCGGGTCTCGGTGCTGCGGAGCGCGTGGAGTTCGCGGTGGGTCCGAACGGCACACATCTCGTGGAGGACGCGAAACCGAAGACCGAGATTCCCCTCTTCACGCGCGCTCGCCGCATGCCCGAGCGACGCGCGGCGGCGTCCCGCTTGCAGAATCCCGACACCGATCTCGCTGCGCTGGCCGAGCCGATCGGTCCGTCGGCGCCGCGTCGTCACGAAACGCCACGCCCCGCAGCGCTCTCCGACGCGTTGCACCCGTCGCGGCTTCCCGCTGCTTCGACCGAAGCACGCACGCGCAGCCTGATCCTGGTGGTGGAAGACAGTCGCATGCAGCGCGAGCTGCTCAGCGATTGGCTCACGCCGCGCTACGAGGTGATCACGGCCGTCGATGGCTTCGAGGCGCTCGCGAAGATCGTCTCGCACCACCCGGACCTGGTGATCCTCGATCTGATCATGCCGCGCGTCAGCGGTTACGAGCTGCTCTGCGCACTGCGCCGTGCGCACGTCGACGTGACGGTTCTGGTGGCGTCGAGTCGGATCCAGACCGCAGGCGACCGGCTGGGGCCGCTCGTGTTGGGCGCCACCGACTTCCTGCCGAAGCCGGTGAATCGACTGGAGCTGGAACACAAGGTCGAGACGCTGCTGCGGCTGCGCCGCGACGGCGATTATCGCTTCGACAGCACGGAAGCCGAGGCCCTGTTCGGCTGCGTCTCGGCATCGCGCCTGCTCGAAGCGTCCGATTTCCGCGATCGCCTCGAGCGCGCCTGCAATTTCGGTGAGCGCCACGGCTTCGTCTCGTCGCTGGTGCGCATCGACGCGCCGAAAGTGCGCAGCCTCGATCGTTTCCTCGAAGCGGCGGACCAGGAACTGCGCTTCGAGGACGCGATCCTGCGCGTGTCGAAGCAGCGCGCGTTGGTGCTGCTCGTCGCGACCGGCCCCCCCGACGCGCCGAAAGTGATCGAACGTCTGCTCTCTCGGAGCGAAGCAGAGAGCGGCAGGCCCCACGGCTTCACCTTCGAGGCGATGGCGGCGACGTCGAAGCAGGGGGATCCCGAAGCGATCGAGCTGATCGCCGCCGCCGCTGGGGGCGACACGTGATGCGCCGCGGTGCGCTGCTCGCGCTGGCGCTCGTCGCGCTCGTCGCGGGGAGTGTCGCCGCGGAGCCGACGCAGGAGCAGGGCGAACGCTTCGAACGAGCCGGCGCACTGCTCGAAGATCGCGCCGGCTGGGACGAAGCGATCGCGCTCTATCGAGCGCTGCTCGTCGAGAGTCCGGAGTGGACGGCGCCGCGCCTCGGGCTCGCGCGCGTCCTCGCATGGCGCGGCGACTACGGCGAATCGCTCGAGCACTACGAGCGCGTCGCGGCGAGTCCGGCTGCGCCGCCCGATCTTGCGACCGAGCGCGCCGAGGTGCTCTCCTGGGCGGGTCGCAACAGCGAGGCGCGGGTGCTCTTCGAGGAGGTGCTCGCCCGCAGTCCGGACGATCCCCGCGCTGCTCGCGGCCTCGCCCGCACCTATCTCTGGAGCGGCCAACGCACCAAAGCGAACGTCTGGTACGTCCGCGCACTCGCACTGCAGGATGACGCCGAGGCGCGTCAGGAATACGGCGCGCTGCGCGGCGAGTTGAAGCAGCAGATCGGCGCCGGCGCGTTCGCATTCTTCGACTCCGAGAACTTCTCCTACCTCCGGACCGGCGCCGACGCGTCGCTCGACTGGGACTTCGACACCCGGATCTACGCGTACACCGGCGCCGTTCTCATCGCGCGGGACCGCAACTCGGACGCAGTGCTCCCCGACTCGCCAGACCACGACTCCGCGATCGAGGGCCGGTTGGGCGTCGAGCGCCGCTTCGCAACGCGCTGGAAGGGCACCGCAGAGCTCGGCGGTCGCGGCTGGGAACACGCCGAAGATCGCGTGCTCGCTCGCGGCGTGCTCGAGTACGCGCCCAACGAGAACGCCGTCGCCGCGCTCGAAGTCGACCACGGCGACCAACTGGAACACAGCTACTCGCTCGAGAGCGTGCAGCAGGGCATCGGCCGCACGGGCGGCAAGCTCTCGTATTGGCGTCAGCTGAACAGCGCGTGGGAGGGCTACGGGGAGGTGGGCGGCGCGTGGCTCAGCGACTCGAACGGCGAGCTCGCGATGGGAGGCAGCGTCGCCTGGCGACCCTTCCCCGACGTCGACGTCCAGACTGCGCTGGCGCTCGACGCCATGCACTACCAGGACATGTCGCCCTACTACTACTCGCCGGACATCGACCTCGGCGGGACGCTTTCCGTGATGGGTCGCGTGCCGATCCACGGGGCGCTCGCGTTCGTCTTCGACGCAGGCGGCGGCGCCGGCTTTTCGCAGGAGCAGGGCGCTTCGTCGTTCGGTCCCGCGTATCGCGCGAAGCTCGGACTCCGCTGGGACCGCGGCGGCTTCAGCGTTGCGCTCGACGCTGCGCGCAGTCAGTCGGTGCGCGATTCGTCCTACACCACGCACGAAGCCGCGCTGCGCATGAGCTGGAGCTTCTAGGTCGTGCCGGCCAAGCTCCGCTACGGCGTGCTGGCGTGCCTTCTGCTGGTGGGGATCACCGGCCTTTCGCTCGGACTCTATGAACTCCTGCGCGACGCCCGATTCGAGCTTCCGTCGACGTTCTTGAGCGTCGCGACCTGGATGCTCTTCGGCTTCCTGGTGCTGCTGATCCTGCGCTACATCGGACTGCTCTGGTTCTCGTACCTGAACCACCTCGAGCGCGACGATGCCGAGCCCACGTCGCTGCCGCCCGTCACGATCCTGGTGCCTGCCTACAACGAAGGCGCGGTGATCCAGGGATCGATCCGCTCGCTGCTCCAGCTCGACTACCCGCGCTACGAGATCCTGGTGATCGACGACGGCTCGAAGGACGACACCACCGTGAAGGCGTCGGTCTACGCGGGCGATCACGGTCGAGCCACCGTGCGCGTCATCACCAAGCCCAACGGCGGCAAGGCGCGCGCGCTCAACACCGGAATCTCGCAGGCCACGAGCGAGTTCATCCTGTGCATGGATGGCGATTCCGCGCTCCACCCGCAGACGCTGCGTCGCGCGATCCGCCATTTCCAGAATCCCGCCACCGGCGCGGTGGCGGGCAGCGTCAAGGTGGTCAACCGCACCAACCTGCTCTCTTCGCTGCAGGCGCTCGAGTACATCGAGGGCCTCAACATGGTGCGCGCAGCGCAGGGCTTCTTCCGGCTCGTCAACATCATCCCGGGACCGATCGGCATCTTCCGCAAGAGCGCGCTCCAGAAGGTCGGTGGCTACGACCACGACACCTTTGCCGAAGATTGCGACCTGACCCTCAAGCTGCTGATCGAGGGTTGGCAGGTGAACTACGAACCCGGCGCGATCGCCTACACCGAAGCGCCCGAGCAGATGCTCGACCTGTTGAAGCAGCGCTATCGCTGGACGCGCGGGATCCTGCAGGCGATCTCGAAGCACAAGCGGCGGCTGGTCGATCCGCGCGGTGGATTCGGCGTCACCTTCACGCTCTGGTACATGATCTTCGAGGGCATCCTGTGGCCCTCGATGAACGTGTTCGGCAACGTGCTCTTCGTATTCATCGCGGCGCGCTACGGAACGGCGCTGCCGCTGGTGCTCTGGTGGGCGCAGCTCACCGTGCTCGATCTCGCGGCCGCGCTCTACTGCGTGGTGGTCGAGGAAGAGAGCCTGCTGCTGGTTCCCTACGCGATCTTCTATCGCGCCTTCTTTGCGCTCACGATCGACGTGGCCAAGCTCTTCGCGACCTTCGAGGAGCTCTTCAAGCTGCGCATGGACTGGGGCAAGCTGGAACGGATCGGACGGATCTGAGATGGACGTCGTCCCCTATCTCTCGGCCGTGATCCTGATCTCGACGATCGCCACGATTTTCCTGGCCGTGCTCTCCTACGCCGCATTCAAGCTGCGCGACAAGCGGCGACCCAAGGCCAAGAAGGGCAGTAGCGAGCCCGTCTACTTCCACCGCTATCGCAATCGGCCGGGAGCCGAAGGCGCCAAGGTGGAGGGCGATCCCGAGGCGCCCGCTTGAGTCTCTCCGATGGCGCGCTCTATCGGCCGTTGGTGTGGAGCCTCGCGACGGCGTTGCTCGGCGCCGGCGCGTTGCTGGCGGTCCAGATGATCAGCGCCGTCGTGGGCCCGTTCCGCCTCGCGCAGCTGGGCGAGCACGATCCGCGAGGGGTCATCGCGTTGTTCCGCGACGCCCATCAGCCGGTGGGAGCCGCCGTTCGCAGTCCATTTGGACACGACCTGGTGGAGGCCGGGAGATCGGTGCGCGAACTCACCTCGCTGCGCGACCTGGATTCCGCCAAGGTCGGCGGGGTCGTGCTGTCCGAGCTGCGCGTGCTGCGCGACGACGAGGCTGCGGGCCTGCGCAACTACCTGGCGGGGGGGGGCGGCGCGGTGCTGGTGGGTTCCATCGGCGTGCGCGGCCTCGATGGCGCGTGGCTCGGCTACGAGATGATGCGCAATCTGCTGGGAGCGGAGGTGCTCGTGCTCGATGAAGACCGCGCACGGGCGATCGTTGCGAACCGCCGCGGACCGATTGCCTCGGCGCTCGCGCCGCGCCAGCGGATCGGCGTGATCCAGGACGACGTCATACCGGGTGTCCGCGTCGCCGACTCCGAACTGCGCTGGGAAGGCGCGCAGGCCGACCCGGATGCGCCGGCAGCGGCGCTGCGACGCGAGTTCGGCAAGGGGCGCCTCGCGTGGATCGCCGTCGGTCCCGAGCACGAGGTCAGCACCGCCGCAGACCGCGTCCTGCTGCGCCGCGTCCTCGAAGCCGCGCTCGCGTGGAGCTCGCGTACGCCCTGGGTGGAAGTGCTTCCGTGGCCGGGTGGCGCGTCGTTCGCGGGTGTCGTCGAGCCGGATGCCAGCGTGGGCGTCGCGGCGGACGCTCGTCCCGAACGGGTGTGGACGCGAGAGATCGAAGCGGCCGAACAGGACGCGGGCCTCGCGCGCCTGCGGGTTTCCGCCGCCGCGCGGCGCCACGGCTCCACCGAGGCGCAACTTGCCGATGCGATCGGCGAACTCGGGCACCGCCGCGCGTGGGTGGCGACGCGCAGCGAACTCTCGACCTGGACGCGGCAGCGCGCGGCGGTGGACGCGTCGGTGCGCCGCGCGGGTCCACGTCGCATCGTCGTGGAGGTCAGCAACTTCGGGCGCTCGGCGGCATCGCGCGTGGTGCTGCGGGTTTTCCTCAATGAACCGGTGCTGCGTGCCGAAGTCGCCGCCACCGAGCTGCTCCAGTCGGCAGCCAGGGTGCAGCTGCGTCCAAACGCCGAAGTCTTGGACCTCTTCCTCCCGCCACTCGATCCCCGCGCGAACGCGGCGTTCAGTCTCGACTACGAACCCGCTCCGTCGCAGGACGAATGAGGAGAGCCAGGATGCGAGTCGTTGCGCGAAGCCTCTTGCTGGGTGCCGGATTGGCAATCGGCACGACACTGTGCGGCATCGCCGCCTCGCCGGTTCGCGCTGCCGAGCGCTGGATCGAAGCCGAGCCGACGTCGCAGCGTGTGACGTCGCTGTGGAAGGAGGGGACGGTCGCGACGCTGCGCGAGATGGGGCGCTCGTTCGTGCGCATCGCCACCGACGGGATGGGCCACCCGACGGTCGCGGCGATGCGGGGCGTGGCGCCCGCCGTCGACGCGCGCAGGCAATTCGTGAAGGTGCTGTTGCGCGTGCAGGGTTTCGAGAATCTCTCCGGCGTCGAGCTGCGCGTCGGCTCCGATTCGCTGGCGAGCAGCTGGTACTCGTACACGGTTCCGCTCTTCTCCGACCTCGACTACAACCTCCTCCAGGACGGCGAGTGGACGGCGGTGACGATGAGCCTCGGCGCTTCGAACGCCGTCGGAAAGCCCGAGCGGGGCGCGATCGACTCGCTCGGCATCCTGGTGTCCGACAAGGGCAAGGGCGGCGTCCAGCTCGACTTCGGCGGTTTCGCGGTCGTCGACGAACCGGCGGAAGGCGTGGTGAGTTTCACCTTCGACGACGGCTACAAGGAGCACCTTCGGGCGGCGAAGCTGCTCGCCGAGCGCGGTTGGCGCGGCACGGCGTACGTGATTCCCCAAGCGATCGGCTCTTCCACCTACTTGACGGTCGCCGATCTGGCCGAGCTCCACCGCCTCGGCACGGACGTGGCGGCGCACGACAATCCTCCCTTCACGGAGCTCGCGCCGAACGACCTCGAGCCGCGCTTGCGAGGCATCCAGAGCTTCCTCGTCGAACATGGCTACGCGCTCGGCGCGCAGCACCTCGCCTATCCACTCGGGAAGCAGGAGACGCGTCGCGTGCGGCCGACCGTGAACAGGCTCTTTGCCACGGCTCGCCTCGCCGGTTCGGGTCCGGAGACGCTGCCGCCGGCCGATCCGCATCTGCTGCGCGCATGGAACGTGACGGATTCGACGACGCCCGAGCAGGTTGGCGAGGCTGCTCGGCGCGCGCGCGACAACCACGAGTGGCTGATCCTGATGTTCCACTGGCTGCCCGAAAAGACCGTGAAGGCGACGGACTACTCGATGCCCAACTTCGAGCGCGCGCTCGACGAGGTGGCGAAGACGGGCGTGCGTGTCGCACCAGTCACCGAGGTGTGGTCGCAGATCGCGTCGCCACCGGAGAAGGAACTGGCCACGCGCGCGACGACCGGAGCGAGCCCTGCCTCCCCCGCTCGCTAGCGAACGCCCCAGCGCGCGCGGGCGTGCGCGCCAGCCACGGCGTCGGCCTTGGCTAGGAGATTGACTGAGACGAATCACGCGCCTCGGAAGCCGATGCGTGAGGCGCGGGGGCGGGACGTTCGTCCAGAACGTCCTCGGCGGACGAGGTGTCGCAGCTTCGCGTCGGGGCTTCGAGGCCGCCTGCCGGCCTGATGACCGGAGGGCTTCGCGGGTTCTGGCCGAACGCCCCGCCCCCGCTACTTGCCATCTGTTTCGGGACTTCCGTTCATGAAAGAAAGACGGAAAGCCAAGCGCGGGCGGGGGACTCGGCCGAAACAATCCGCAGGCGGTTGCAGGCGCTCGCTGCGAAGCTGCAAATCCCCGTCCGCCGAGGACGTTTCGGACGAGTCCACCGCCCGCGCGCCTCGCAGCAACGATCCAAAGCAAGTGGCTGCGGCGCGGCGGCGCGAGATCACGAAAACTCCTCGGTTCGCAATCGTCCGGAGCGTGCCGACCGAGCTGGTATCCGGCGACGGAGTGTCCTACAACGCAGCGACGGGATGACGGCGCCCAAGGGTCCCCATGACTTCGTTCGCGTGCTCGCGCCGGCGATGGCGCAGGCAGCGGCGATCGCGTCGGCGCTCGAGGGCCGGGTGCCCAATGTGCCGAAGCCGGACGCGGAAAGCGCCGTCAAGGCTGCCCTCACCATCGCCGACACCGCTGCGCAGGAAGCGCTGCTGGTGCCGCTGCTCGCGGGCTTTCGCGACGTCCGTCTCGAGGCCGAGGAAGACACGCGCAGCATCACGCTCTTCAGCGGCGCGCGTCGCGACGCGCGGATCGTGATCGATCCGATCGACGGGACACTGAACTTCTACCTCGGCGCTCTCGGGCCGTACGGCGTGATGGCCGGGTTCGCGCTCGACGCGCGTTATCAAGCCGCGCTCGTGGCGCTGCCGCGCGAGGGATGGCTCTTCCACGCCGTGCGCGGCGAGGGGGCGAAGCGCTCGCTCGCCGGTGGCCGCGTCGAGACGGCGACGTTGTCCCGCGACGGTCGCCGTCTCTACTTGAGCGACCGCGTGTCGGAGGCGATCGAGGAGCGGCTCGAGGCGCGTGGCTTCGAGGTGCAACGCGCCTGCGGCGGGGCGGTCGCGGTCGCGCCGCTCGTCCCCGGCGTGCGCGGCGGCTTGCGCGTCGCGAA
>Ga0316604_10002682_pt1 | contig 13250 bp, 23 predicted proteins | sample OWC_soil_day20_C_FD_207650 | JGI IMG/M metagenome (GOLD analysis project Ga0316604, IMG submission 207650) | Wetland soil microbial communities from Old Woman Creek delta, Ohio, United States - OWC_soil_day20_CT | ecosystem: Environmental > Terrestrial > Soil > Wetlands | place: USA: Ohio... | reverse complement strand
TGGTTTTGAGGGTATATGCCCAGATAAAAGAATAATTAATAAGCGCGAGTGGCTCAGTTGGTGGAGTACGACCTTGCCAAGGTCGGGGTCGCGGGTTCGAGTCCCGTCTCGCGCTTTTAAGAAATGCTAGTGTTTATGCGGACTTCCGGTTTACGGGAGTCTTTTTTTAGTTTACATAAGTAAAAGTACTTAAAGTTTTTCCTTAAAGTTTTTGAATGACCACATGGTATCTGGTGTATTGTAATCATGATATAGTCCTTTCTAAATTGACATAGTTATCAATCAATTCTTTCTGCATATCGGTATCGGTCTGAGTATAAAACTGGATCAAAGTCTTAGGACTGTTTCCCATAATTGAAGAGATCAAGGCGGCATTCGGAAAACGGCGCATGTTATTGGTAGCAAAGCTGGTGCGGAATCCATACAGGGATATATAAGACAACTTCATATCACCTTTCGGTAACTTTCCATCATGTGCATTCTCATACTCTTCCATACTCTTTATGTGAGCGGTAAGCAGCCTTTTAAATGCCGTGGAATACTGTTTAGGTTTTATCGGGTTCCCGTGTTGGCTGACAAACAGATAATCATTATCGCACCAGTCTTTATCTTCCAGGCGATTTTTCTTTTTCCACACCAGCCTTTTGCGCAGTAGATCATAAAGGTGCTTCGGTATCGGTGGCTGTCTATGTGATTGATGTGTTTTCAGGTTCGTTTCACACTCCCAGTTATCATATCCACGATCAAAGTCAATCATATATGTAGGCTTATCGCTCAGGCACTTTTCAGTCAGTCCACAGACTTCACCGGGGCGCGCACCAAGCAAAGCAGAAAGGCAGAACATAGGATAATAATGTGATTCAATCACTTCCGGTAAGTTTAAAAAGTAAGATATTTCATCGTCTGACCATGTAACCTTTTTGCGCACAGGAACAGTACACCTTGTTATCCCTTCCATGGGGTTTTCAAGAGTAGTAATGCATTTGAGCGGACTAACTGCATAGGCAAAAAGATTAGATAAAATATTAATGCATTTATTGACAGTAGCCGGGCTATGGCTTTGTTTCATGAGATTAACATATTTCTGCATATGGGTAGCTTTGATTTTTGATACCGCCATATCTCCGAACACATCTTTTATGTAATCGTTGTAAAATCTTTTGTAGATCCTCCAGGTGCTATTTGCATAAGTGGGTGGAGCTGTTGCTTCATGCCAAATGTCAAAGACTTCCTGCATGGTTGTCATGCGTTCTTTTTTCTTTGCTTTAACCTGTCCAGCTTCGACAGATCGTATGATATCAACCTCATCCTTTTTCGCTTCTTTCTCTTTATCACGCATAGGCCCGGTGATAGATCGGCTATCTGCTGCATACCAGACATTTGCAAAATATCTGATAGTTGTTTTACCTGTTTTTTTAGATGTATAACTTTGCTTTTGGATACTCATAAGTATCATTCCTCCGTTATTATTTATTTTTGAGCATAAAAAATACACCTATACAGGTGCATGGAAAAATGATATAATATATGTGTCAGCATATTATATCGGGATCATGCCCGTATAGTATCTTTTGCCTTTGCGTAGCCAGCGCAGAGGCTTTTTTTATTTATGGAAAACACTGGAATAAATTACCAGTTACCAAACTTAGGAAAATTATTATAATAATCATGCACCCAACCTTTACAAAAGAAAGGTAGGGGGTAGTTATGAGTATAAAATACATAGCTTTGAAAAGAAAAGATATATATGCAATATGTTACCGTAGCAAAAAAATGCTTTATTATAATGTAAGTTTCATGGGAAATACACAACTTTGCATTTATATGTAAAGAAATAATAAATTTCTAATGAGGTTGGGTGTGCACTTCAAACCATCTTATCTCATCCTATATCTTTCTTGTTCTTCTTCATATCAATGACCGGATACATTCTTTCAAGTTCTTCTGGTGTGTCCGGTATTCCATCAAATAATGGATTGCGTTTAGGCTCTGGGAAGAATTTATCTTTGAAATGTGCAAAAACAGCTTTTCTCACTTCCGGGTCCAATTCAAAGTATGTCTTTATGATCTCCTTTTCTAAATCGGTACCGCCTCTTTCAATTATAAAATTATCCAAACTAAATGTATCAGGTTCAATGAATACAGGTAACTCATCATATAATAAGTAATTTTCATTCACATTAAAAATAGTACATATAGACTTAATTGTGCTATCTGGTACATTTTTATCGGGTTGCTCACTCCAGCTGACAGTGCCTTGTGAAACGCCCATTCGTTCAGCAAATTCTTTTTGAGACATTCTTAATTCTTTTCTAACATTTCTTATCCTATTATCTAAACCATCTTTACGATCCATGTGTTCACCTCGCTTTCGATAACTCATAAAACAATAATACTAATGATTAGTAAAAAAGTCAAGATATTTGTTAAAAAGTATTGACAATAACAAATGATTAGTATAATATAAGGGCATAACAACAAATCATTAGTAAAAAGAAAGGAGGAATTACCAATATGGCAGAAATAGAGACTACAAAAGTAGAGATCATGCTTCCAAAGTCGAACATGCAGGAGGCGGAAGAGTTAAAAGAATTTCTGGAAAATGTAACGGCAGCAGGGCAGCAGGAATTTTTAAACTTTGTCCGTGGCGCAAATTTTACCAGACGGCTGTTAGAGGGGACGGTTAAGCGTGCGGTATAACAGCCGTGGGCAGCAGGACAGAACATTGAAAATCGAGCGGACGGAGTAAAGGGGAAGGGGGTGAAGGAAAATGCATGAGGAAATAAAGAAAGAGATTAATAATGTAAAACCTGAATTTGATCGTTTTACATATGTACAGGAACAGTACGAAACTGCGAGGATGAAAGCTAAAGATGCAAAAAAACAAAGCCGTCACGCATTGTGTTGGTCAGTGACGGCACTTGTTATAAGTATGATTGCTTTAATTATCCAAATATTAGAGGTATTAGAATAGTTGCGATACTGGCTAAAGTTGCAATGATGGAGATAACTGTTGCAATAAAAGAACCTTTTTTAGCTGATTGAGATTCTGAAATTGCAAGTTCAGCTTGTTTGTTAGCAGATTCGGCTTGGGATTGTGCAGCTTCTGCAATTGCCTTAAAAGATAATAATTCTTCTTCACGCTGTTTTTCAGCCTGTGCAATCTTTTCAGATATCTGATAATGCTCTTTAAGTGCTGATCGACCCAATTCGGTAATTTTAAGGGAGTCTGTAACATCTGCCTTAACAAAACCATATTTTTTTAGTTCTTGGATTTTGCCATCAACAGTTGGATCGATAAAAAAATAGTCAGCAGCAGTTGCACCCTCATTTTTTAATATCCATTCCAGAGTAGCAGCTTCATCATTAGTTATATTCTCAAAAAGATTTTTACTCATAATTTAATCCCCTTTATATGTACTCGGTCGGGCATGACCTGTAAGTACATTATAGGGCTGGAAGATTGTGGAAGCAATTAAAATAGTAATTTCTTAAGGCAGCAGGAGAGAACATTGAAAATTGAGCGGAATGAGTAAAGGGGAAGGAGGCGGAAGAGTGGACATCTTAAAACAAATTGATGCTGAAATCAGACATGATTATGAAAATATTAAAAGTATGAGCAAAACATACGGAGAGTTGGAAAGGAAAATCACGGAATATGACAAAAAGCTGATGTGGGAAGGCAACAAGTATCATGATTTTATTAACAAAGAGATGTTGGAGTTAATGAAAAAAGATATTGGAAATCTAAGTATTAAATAAGATTACCGAGAAAGAAGGAATTAAATATGTGGTTTATATGGGCCATGGTTTTTATATTTCTTTGCATAGGCGGATCGGTAGTTTACTTAATAAGTCATACGGTCTGGCTTATAACCAAAAGAAATGAAAAGATATTTGAAGTTGAAAATAAAAAGTTGGAGGAAGATGAGAATGCGTAAGGGAATATTCGCAGCTTTAATTATAGCGGCTGCCGTAATTGGAGCGACATACACGGTAATGTCAATTGAAAAGGTAGGTCAGGGAGAAGTAGGCGTTGTGTGGACTGCAAAGGAAGGAGTGCACGAAACAACGTTATCTCCAGGTTGGCATTTTGTGGGACCGCTGGCAAAGGTAAAGAATTATCCGATTTCACAACAGCAGATCGTATTTAGCAACAACCCGGAGGACTATAACAAAAAGGAACATCCTGATTGGCACATTGATGCTCCAGCAAATGGCGGAATGGTTAAGCTCAATATGACCGTAAACTATAACTTCCTCAATGATAAGGTGGTAAGCCTTTATACCAGATTTAATGGCATGGACGGAAGCTCAATTGTAGAAGGAATGGTACAGAATTCAATTGTAGCCTATGTAAAAGAGGTGACACCACAGTTTTCCGTAATGGATATCTATTCAAGCAAGCGGGCAGAGGTGTCAACCGCTGTTACGGACTATTTAAATGAAAAACTGCGGAATGAATATGGAATTAACATTACCAGTGCATTGATTATTGATGTGCAGCTTGATGATACTTTGTATTCTAAGATTCAGGCAAAGGAACAAGCGAAGCAGGATGCAGAAAAAGCGGAATTAGATAAAAAGACGGCAATAGCTGTTGCAGAAAAAGAGCAGGAGATTGCAAGAAGGGAAGCTGAGAAAAATAAAGAAGTGGCTTTAATTCAGGCAGAGCAGGAAAAACAGAAATCAGAAATCGAAGCGGATCAGAAGAAGATCCAGGCAGAAGGTGAAGCGAACGCCACAAAGATTAAAGCCGAAGCAGAAGCACAGGCAAACCGTGAAATTGCAACTTCTCTTACGCCGGAATTGCTGGAAAGTAAAAAGTATGACAGATGGAATGGGCAGCTTCCTACAATTCAGGGAGATACCACTCCGATTATCAGTTTAAAGTAGTTTACATAAACAGAGGATTAATAATATACATTTAATCCTCTGTGAATAGCAGAAAGGAGGGCAAAACATGTACATAGAGCAGAGGCTTGAAGAACTGGAAAAAGAGATAAAGGAACTTAAGGAAAGGGTATCAATATCAGAAAAGTTTGTAACTCCTATGGAGCTTGCAGAGATAATGGGCTGTTCAAGGAATACCATATCGAACAAGATTAACTCAGGGGATATATACGCCACAAGGAAGACAGGAGATCCACGTATACCTATGAGCCAGTTTTATAAATCAGATCCGGTTAATCTTCTGAAACGCAAGCCAGAAAGGCTGCGTAAGGCAGCAGGAGCGGAAACAATGAAAAGCCTTGTTTTCGCAGATAATTGACATGATATTATGTAAACTTGAAGAATTGACAAAAGAAAAGCACCTGTCATTACTGGAATAATGGCAGGTGCAAAATTGTAACGTCAACATACTTAAATCATCAATTAAAGTGTACCATGTTGGCGTTTGAAAGTCAAGTCAAAAGGCCGGGGAAGACCCCGGAATCCGGGCTTGTATGGGGTATTAACATTCCTACGAAACTTACCAAATTATGGGTACATAAATAAAGGGATAAGGGGATAGGGGCAGGGGGAGATAGTAAAGTGCTGCCAATAGTTAATACACCAGGGAAGAGGTACACGGAAAGGCAGTGAATGGCAAGGGGATTTGTAAGGGAGAAAAAAACCGACTGCCAGAGCTACAGAGAAGTTGACATTTTGCCCAGGACAGAAAATGCAGATAAGGCAGTAAAGGGTAAGAGAGGGAAGCGGCAGAAGGTATCAGAACCAAAACAGAAAGATTTGAATGACAAGAATTCAAAACGTTATCTGATTCAACTTGGAAATGGGAATTTTGGAATAGGAGATATACACCAAACGGCTACATACAGCCCGGAGTTTCTTCCAGCTACGATTGAAGAAGCAGAAAACATAATGAGTAATTTTCTACGCAGGGTAGATTATAGACGGAATGTCTTAGGACTGGATCGGTTAAAGTACATATTGGTCACAGAGTACAATACCGGAGAAGATGGGGAAGCCATTAAAAGAATCCATCACCATATTATCATGAATGGTGGAATGGATCGGGATGAACTTGAATTGATGTGGACGTATACCCGCATTAACTGGCGAAAGGTTTATGAAGAACCGGGATATCGTGAAAGTATTAAGCAGTTAGGATATACCAATGCAGACCGTATCCAGGTGAATGAGAACGGAATAGAGGCTTTATGTAAATACCTGACAAAAGATCCGAAAGGCAAAAAGCGTTGGTCTTCTTCACGAAATCTCGAACGTCCTATACAGCAACCAAATGCAGACCATAAATATACTAAAAAGCAAATAGAGTCTATCGCAAAAACTCCTGATTGTGGGAGAGATTTTTTTGAAAGTAGATTTCCAGATTATAACATTGTTTCCATTATACCGGAATTTTTCGAGGAAACCGGGTGGCATATCTACATGAAAATGTGGAAAAAGCAGGAAGCGAAGCAGCCAAAAGGTAAGGAGAAAAAGAAATGCAGGAACAGAAAGGAGCAGCAGAAACAGAACTGGAAGAAGCCTGGGGAAAGGCGTGGTCATGTAGTGATAAACCACCCGGTAAGTATGTTGGACCCATAACACAAGGGAATAAAATATATCATTTTTACAAACAGGGCCAGGAATATTTTTATGAAACAGATTTTGACAGGGAAACAAGAGTAAAGGAAAAAGAGAAGAGGCGGAGCCGATTTGAGAAGAGACAGGGAGGTGAGTAAGTGCGAAGCATTATTGAGGATAAAAACGAAAAATCATGTTTTGTTTGTGGATATGCAGGAAGAACAGAAGAACACCATATTTTCGGAGGAAATCCCAATCGGAGATTATCAGAAAAAAATGGATTGAAAGTGCACTTGTGTTATATGCATCACAAGGATTCTAAAGAGGGTGTTCACTTTAATCCAGAACTTATGGAGAAATTACATAAAATTGGTCAAAAAGCATTTGAAGAAAGCCATACCAGAGAAGAATTCATGAGAATTTTTGGAAAGAATTATTTAGACGATTCAGAAGGGGAAAAACCAGAAGAAAGTTTTATCTGGTTAAACGAAGACAAGGAGGAATCTGTAATATGAAAATTATCAGTATCAGCAATCTTAAAGGCGGAGTAGGTAAGAGCTTCACGGCTGCACAGCTGGGATATTTGTTGAGCCAGGGAGAAAAGAAAAACGTCCTCTTACTTGAAAACGATAAGCAAGGGAACCTTTCAAAGCTGTTCGGAAGATATAACCGGAATGGATTATGCCCAACGGCTCAGTTACTTATGGGGAGAGGAATCGCAGAGGAAGTAAGCGAGGAAACGGATTATACGGGGCTTGATATTATCAGCGCAAATATGAGCCTGTTAACTGCCGGAATCGAATTGCAGAAGGATAATACAGAGGATCAATGCAAAAGATTTGAAAGCCTTAAAACAGCCAGAAACAGGGAAGGAAACCTTTATGACTATGTTATCATAGACAATCCGCCGGATATTGGCCTGAATGTCATTAATGCTCTTGCTGTGACAAATGATGTAATCGTACCGATCAAAATAGATCAATGGGCCTTAGAGGGCATGGATCTGATTACCGGGCAAATTGAGCAGATAAAAGCTATCAATGCAGATATACGCTTTGCGGGTGCACTGGTAACAATGTACAAAAACAATAGTACGAATACAGCGGGCATTGAATGGCTGAAAAGGCATGATATAAAAATGTTTGATACCTATATCCGGTACAGCGATAAGGCAGCAGAAAGCACACTCTTTCAGAAGCCAATTCAAGAGTATAGCCCACGGAGCGGAACCGCCAGAAGCTATAAGCAGTTTGTACAGGAGTATATCGCCAGATCGGGGGTTAGGTAATGGGACTTGGAGGAGAGTTTTCATTTCTGGATATCGTGAACAGTGCCACAAGGAGCCGGACGGCAGCAGGGGTAAAAGATTACACAGAAATATGGTTAAGCCCTTATGAGATAAAGGAAGCACCGCAGAACACACGCCAGGAGTACAAAAATATTGATGCCTTGGCAGATGCATTCCTGCTTGTAGGCCAGGAACAACCAACCGTGTTAGCCAAAGTAAACGGTGAATATCGGATCGTGGACGGTCATAGGAGAAACCGGGCAAATATCATGCTCATAGAAAGAGGATATGAGCAATTTAAAAAGGTACGTTTCTTTTATAAAGACATGACGGAAAACATGTATGAATTATCCTTACTGGCAGGAAACGGATTTACCCAGGACTTAACGCCGTATGAGAAAGCAGAACTGGCAGGAAGATTAAAGAAAGTTCTTGAAAAAATGAGAGACAACGGGGAAATTGAGTTAAAGGGAAAGCTCCGGGATATTATAGGGCAATACCTTGGAGAAAGCTCCGGGCAGATGGGAAGATACGAAAAAATTAATAATAGCCTGACAGAAGAAGCAAAGGAACAGTTTAAAAATGGTAATTTGGGATCAGTAGCAGCTTATGAGACTGCAAGGCTTCCTGCTGCGGAACAAAAGATTATTGCAGACCGGGCAGCAGAGCAGGGAGGAATTGAAGGGAAAGAGATTGCCGCCATTGTGCAGGAGAAAAAGGAACTGGAAAAGCAGACTAAAAAAGCGGAGGAAGCAGCAAAAGAAGCAAAGAAAGCCGCAAAGGCTGCACAAGATGCGCAGATAGGAGCAGCGCAAGCCAGTTTGCAAGCGGAACGGTCAGCGGAAAACGCCGATCAGAGCGCAGGAGTTGTAATTGGCATGAATCCACCAATGGTGTCCAATATGGACACCGAAGAAGAAAGGGAACTATCGCCTGAAAAGATAGAGGGGGAAGCGGTTTATACCTTACAACAGCTTATGATTCGGGCAAAGTACATCACCCATGACGAGTTACTAAATTTACAAGATATCTTCATGGATTGTAGCAGCAGGGAACAAGCCGAAAATGGCAGCAGGACAGACAAAGGAGGAATGCCATTGAGATAGTGCAGTAATCAGCCTATACATAAAAATTGATTTGATAATAACTGACAATCGTTTTTCTTACAAATGAGGGGGAAGCAAAATGAAAGAAAAAGTTATTAATGAAATTTTAATGCAAATGGAACCGCATGTAAGCACTGATGTTTTACGTATGCTGGAAACCGTAGTAATTAAGGCTCTTTATTATGTAGATGTCATGAAAAAAGAAACTGAACTTACCACTGAAATGGACGATAACCTGTATCTGCTCCAAGCCTATGAAATGAATGTAAGGAAAGACGGGTTAAGCGAAAAGACCATAAAGGCCTATATGGGAGCAATGAAAAACATGCTATGTGTCACTGATAAAAATATCCGGCATATTACCGCGGTAGATATCAAGTACTATTTGGATCAGTATACAGGGAAAGGAAACAATACCAGGACTGTAAACAATGAACGCCGTTTTCTTTCCGCTGTTTTCACATGGTTTCGTAAACATGGGATCATTAACGCAAATCCGGTTGAAGCTGTTCCGGTTAAAAAGGAACGGAAACCGCCTATCGATTACCTGAAAGGCATGGAGGTTGAACGGTTAAGGGTTGCTTGCAAGCAACCAAGGGAACGGGCATTGATGGAGTTTCTTCTAAGCACCGGGGTAAGGATTGGAGAAGTGCCGCAGATCAGAAGACAGGATATTGACTGGAATACCGGAGAAATACTCATATACGCTCACAAGACATCTGATTACAGGACTGTGTTTATCAATGATGTTGCAAGGGTTCATATTGAAAAGTATCTAAACACCAGGACGGATACAAGTGAAGCGTTATTTGCAGGAGTAAGAGCACCATACAATGCGGTTCATGAAGATGGTTTAAGGCTGATTATTAAACAGATTGGAGAAAAGGCAGGATTAAAGCGCAGAGTATATCCTCACTTATTCCGTAAAACTATGGCTACAACACTGCGGCTTAAGGATTGCGCTATAGAGGATATACAGCAGATGTTAGGGCATAAAGACCCGTCAACAACACTTGGGTTCTATGCGGCAGGTAATAAGGAACATTTAAGACAGGTTCATAACAGGTATATGAGCGTAGGAGCTTAAAGTTAAGCTGCAAGAGGCAGCAGGAAGGAGAACAATGGAAAAAGACAAATTAATTCTGGAGTATACCAGATTGTGCTTGGAATTTCAATCATTTGCTGGTTCTACTCCTGTAGATGAGGAAAGAGAAGATCAGGTAATTAATCGACTTTATGAAATTCGGGAATTACTTGGTATGAAACCGATTAATCTAAGACCGAAAAAGGATTCGACAGCAGTTTTAAAACTAAATGACGATAGTGAGAACCAATTTGAAGACAAATGTTGGTATATCGAAAAATGGTATGACGAGGACTTAGAAGTAGCTTTAGAAGAAGCTGGAATACCTATCACAAAAGAAAATGTTATAAAGCTGAAAACTGCTTGTAAAGGAATCTTTGATGATAAATCTGAGCGTAATAGTATGCTATGCCAGATTGCGGAAAAAACATTTCGGTAGTTTAACAGAAAAGGAGTAAAAATGAACAGAGTAATATTAATGGGCCGCTTAACACGTGATCCTGCTGTTAGATATTCGCAGGGGGAGCGCGCTATGGCAATCGCAAGATATACCCTCGCAGTTGACCGCAAAGTACGCAGAAATAATGATAGCGATCAGACCGCAGACTTTATCAACTGTATTGCATTTGACAAAGCTGGAGAATTTGCAGAGAAGTATTTACGTCAGGGAATGAGGATTTTAATATCTGGAAGGATTCAGACCGGAAGCTACACCAACAAAGACGGTGTTAAGGTTTATACCACAGATGTTGTGGTAGAGGATCAGGAATTTGCTGATAGTAAAGGCGCAGCGGCAGCAGGAAACAGCCAGGGAAACAACCAAAGTCAGTACACGGACGATGAAGGGTTCATGCATATTCCTGATGGTGTAGAAGATGAAGGATTGCCATTTACATAAAAATCGCTGTCCTATCGGCAGTACGGGGCAAGGCTGACAAGGAACCTTGTAAAAAAAGTCTCAGGAGCAAAAACCTGATAGGCAATAAAAAAGAATGGTGAGCAGATAACAGCCGCAAGTAAACGGGTGCGCCGTTACCAGAAGCGGACGGCAGCCAGGGCCGTTATTAGGGCAATAGCCGAAGCTGGAAGCCAGTACTGGTAATTATAAAAAACTTTAGGAGGATTAACATTGTTTGGGACTCAGAAAATAAAAGGCACTGATAAGGTATCAATAAGAATTCCGGGAATAAATGAATGGAGTTTATCTGAACTTAAATATTGTTGCAAGAAAAATAAGGTAAAAGGCTATACAAAAATGTCAAAGGAGAAGCTTCAGGAAGCCGTAAAGGAGATTGTAAAGGGCATTTCTGAAATGAAGTAAACGCAGGTTTAATGGAGTAGCTGCATGGCAGCGGAAGGAGGTATATATGGCAGATTTAAAGATATTCAAGGTAGATGATTATTCATGGTATGTGGCTCATAACCTCATGGAGTTTCTTAATTGGTATCATGAGAACATAGACAGCATTGAGACGGAAGAAGATTTAGATTACTTGGAGATTATTAATCCGGAAGATGGTGGTATGTGGAGTGATGAAAATATTACTCAGGAAGATATAGATGCACTGGGTGACCTTGAAGAGTTGGGAGCCAATGGAATAGGGGCATTATTGCGTAGGGGTGGAGAAATTTACAAATACCAAACTTATGCGGCTGTTCTTGGTGATGAAGACATTAAGGAACCTTATGAGATTTCATCAACGGAATGGTGATGCGTGAAGCATATTAGCTGCCAGGGCAGCAGGAGGATAAGAAATGAAGTTAAAGAGAGAACTGGAGAACAGGGTTAAAAAGCCCATTCATGAATTAGGTATTGGTCATACTTTTATCTATGAAGGAATGCTCTATCTTCTGGTTTCAGTACCACAAACCAATGATGATTTTCAAAAAATATTAAATAGAAATTACCGCTTAGCGGTTAATCTACAGGACAATATGCTTACAAATATTCGAATTGATGTTGAAGTGGTCCCGGTGAAAGCGGAAATTTTGTCAGAGTAAACCCGAATTTAACGGAGTAAGGAGTGAGAGAGATTAAAACTGAGGAAACAGCAGCACTAGAAAGGTCAATAAGGATGGCAACTCAAAAAATGGGTACGTTTGGTTGCTTTGAGGTGACAATAGGGTTTGGCGGATCAGAGCGTGTTGATTACATGACCTATGACACAAAAGGTATTTTCCGCTGTTATGAGATAAAAGTTTCAAAGTCCGATTTCCATAGCAAAGCGGCGAAAAGCTTCGTAGGACATTACAACTTTTATGTTATGCCTCAAAGCCTATATGATGCAGTGAAAGAAGAAATACCTTCACATATAGGAGTTTATTCAGACGGTAGCTATTGTGTGAAGAGAGCCAAGAAGCAGCCTTTAAGCGTACCGGAAACAATGCTAAAGGATAGTATGATCCGTTCTCTTCACAGGGACAGCGACAAATTGTACAGAACGGAAAGCGAAGATGTATTAAATAGACTACATACGGAAATAAGGCATCTTAAAAGCGATCAGAGGGAATCACAAAGAGAATATAACAAGCTTTACTATGCAGTTTTGCATAAGTATGGAATGGCTGAGTTAAGAAACTTACAGGAAGTTGATTAATAAAATTAGGATTTGGAGGTTAAAAAGATGGAAGATTTATCGTCTTACTACAAAAACTTTGAAAAATGGGGACTAACCCAGATTGATTTAGAAGTTGAATTAGATCAACGGCGTAAGGGAGAGTTAACAACTGGAATCCTGTCATCCTATACAGTGGAAGAATTGGAAGATATACTGGCTCAATGGTAGGTTAGTAAATTAGGATTTCCCGAAGATCCCGGAGAAAGGCAATGAACTATGAATAATCTTGATGTAGCTGGTTTGTTAAAGACTTACTCTGAAAAATGCCAGAATGCCAGGAATGCAGAACACCTTAAAAACATTATTAGGGATTTGAAGAGTGAACTAAATGCCGAAGAAATTCGCAAGCTAAGAATGACTAACAATTAGTATTTTCAAGAGAGGATTATAAATGGATGAGCTGAAGTCTTTTAATGATGATACTCCGCTTAGATTAAGCGGAATAGAAAAAGAGAATGTAATTAAAAAAATAAACGAAGCCATATCTTGTTTATCATATTTTAAAAACACAATACAAGAAGACATAACAATAGTTACGAATGTTTGGACTTGCTTAGGACTCAATGAGTCATTTCATATGGATTTATCTAAGATGGTCGGCTATGATTCTATATTGGCTA